>FWPU01011036.1_pt1 | contig 12950 bp, 14 predicted proteins | sample 2228361 | NCBI WGS metagenome assembly FWPU01 (sample SAMEA103939777, study PRJEB20133) | metagenome | reverse complement strand
TTGAATATGGGCGCTTGGAATTGCCATGCACGTTAGAGACTTGGTTCGAGCAGGCGCTGAGCTACCCCGGTGTCCAGCTCTTGGCGCTGACTCCAGAGATCGCGATCGAGTCGACGCGGCTGCCTGGTGAATTTCGCCGAGACCCTGCCGACCAGATCATTGTGGCCACAGCGCGAGTGTATGGATGTCCGCTGGTGACGCTAGATGACAAGATTCTAAACTATTCGCACGTGGCAACGATACGATAGACACCACACGAGACACAAACCATGAGCAGCCATCCCCTTGATCGGCGCCGGCCAGGACAGGAGACAGACCAGCAAGCTGCGAGCGGCGACACCCTACCCGCCGGCTTCCGCCTGACCGGGCTCGGCCACCTGCCGGAGGCGGGGGGCGGTTTGATCACCTTGCGTCCTGCTCGGTCGGCCGACCCGCCTGCCGTCGCGGCCCTCGACCAGGAGGCCTTCTCGCCCTACGGCACGGACGAGGCGCGGCAACTGATAGACTCGATTTTACGCGAAATGGCAAAGTTGCCAACTTTCGAGGAGTTGGCAACCATATCTGCCCTCTCGCGCCTTCAAGAACCTGTTCATTGCCTATTCCATGGCCTTCAGCATCCGCTACGAGCGTACCGGCAGCCTGTTCCAGAAGCCGTTCAAGCGCCGGCTGGTGAACAGCGACCGCTACTTCGCGGCGTTGGTCAGGTATATCCACCGCAACCCCGAAAAGCACGGTTTGATCCCCGATTTTCGCGCATGGCCGTGGTCATCCTACGGTGCGATTCTCGCGGAGCGGCCAACGCGCCTCATGCGGGATGATGTTTTGGCCTGGTTTGGCGGCCGCGGCCCCTTCATGGCCCTGCACCAGATAGATCTCGATGAGCGACCGATCGCTGAGTACATCATTGGGTAATACAGATGCCAACTTTTCGGAAAGAGGGACGCATGCCATGCGCTCCCCCCTCTACCGCCCCCGCGGCACCGTCGGCAGGAACGTGCTCAGCCGCGGCAGTTGGCCGCTGACCTCCCGGCTGTAGGGGGAGAGGACCCCGTTGGCGTCGTAGGCCTGCACCACGTAGTGGTACGTCCGCCCGCGCGCCACCGGCAGCTCGTTGAAGACCGATCCCGTGGCCTCGCCGACCACTTCATAAGGGCCGCCGGAGTGCGCGCTCCGCAGGATGCGGTAGCCGGCCACGCCCTGGCAGAGTCGTGGCCGGCGCGGTGGGAGATGGCGTGAGTCAATCTCCCACGTGCCAGGCACCTTGGAGGGGTGCCTGGCACGTAAGCGCCGCTCATTTTCCTTGTGCGTTGTGCGCCGATCGGCGCATGGACTACGGAAACCGGATGGCTTCGCCAACCCTCAACGTGTAATAGATGCCGGGAAACGCGCGTTCAAAGGCGGCCAGGGCTGCCGGCCCGCTGTCGTGCGGCGAGAGGGCGATCAGGCCGACCGGGAGCGACCGCAGGAAGTCAATCTGCGGCTGGAGTTCGTCCGCCTTCGCGTTCAGACGGAAACATCAAACCGCCGCAGGCGAAGCCAGGTACAGGTAGCGCCTTCCGACGTGATGGGTATAGGCGCGCTCGATGCCGCGCGCCTCGCCCAGGTGGCTCTCGTACAGGAAGAGATTGCCTTCGGCCTCGAAACGAGCCTTCAGCTCGTCAAGCACAGGTTGACGACGACGCACGTGGGACAGCATGGCATCGCTATAGTCCCAGGCGCGGTAGGTCCAGCCCAGCTCCTGGAGCGCTCGCGCCAGATCGGTGTTGTCGGGCAGGGTGCATTCGCTCGGATATTGCTCCACCGGCGTATCCGGTCCGCAGCTCTGGTCGAAGAACGCGACCAGCCGACCGCCGGGGCGTAATAACGGCGAGCAGCCGCGCAGGGTCGCGACGAGGTCGGTGAAGTAAAGGGTGTCCACCGAGATGATCACATCGAAGTCGGCAGGCGGAAACTCCAGACGGGACATATCCATCACCCGGAAATCGAGCCGGTCGCGTTTGGAGCGCGTGCGCTCCAATGCGTCTTGAATGGCCTTCGGGATGAAGTCAATGCCGATAATGTGCGCGTTGGTCTGGTCAGAGAGATACTCTGCGATCATGCCGTTGCCGCAGCCCAGGTCGAGCGCGCGGTCGCCCTCCCTCAGGGAGCAGACAGCGATCAGGTGGTCCAGGTGAGCCATCTCTGCGAAGCCGTGCTGGCACAGGTTGCGGCCATAGACGCGAGCGCAATATTCGGCGTTGGCGGCGCTGGTGGCCACAGCCTCATAGAAACGGGTGTAGAAATCGAACATGAAAGGAACGGTGGCAGTCATTGCAGGCCGCCTATGGCGCCAGGTGTACTGTGAGCGGCTGGCCATCCACATAGCTGCGGATTTCGCTGCCCACCCGCAGGCGCGGCTCCCGCTCGTAGAGGTCGCGCACCGCCTCGCACTCCGCGACGTCGCCGCGGGTGAGCGCAGCCAGCCGGTCGAGCAGCGCCCAGTCGTCGGCAGTCAGGGCGGCGTCTTCGCCGTTGATCAGGCCCCAACAGTCCCAGGGCAACAACTCCACCCTGTTGAGCGCGGCCACATCGCGAACCAGGTTGCCGCGCACAAACCATAGCCCGTGCATGTCGAAGATGCCGAAATGATCGGGATCGGCCCGTCCATCGCGGCACAGTTGCCAGGCCAGCCCGCCGACAATGAACTGATCGCGAGGCACATCCAGCGGATCGAAGGGCGGCTTCAAGACCTCACGCTGAAAGGGGTCGAGTTGGGCGTCTACGAGCACCCAGCGACCCTGCTCGCCGTCCCAGTACTCGGCCACCCAGTGGTCCTCGAAATGGTCAGGCAGGAAGTAGACGCCGAACCCGCAGCGCGCGCGCGCCGGGACGCCCTGATGGCGCAGCATCGAGGCCAACAACAGCGAGAAGTCACGGCAATTGCCCACCAGTCTCTTGTCGAGCGGCCGCGGCTCAGTGAGCGGCCGCGGGTCAAGCTCCAGCGTACGGGCCAGCCGCGCTTCCACCGTTCGTAACTGCACCTCGGCCCGACGCTCGTCTGTCAGTCGTAACCCGTAACGCTCGGCCCAGAAAACATGGACGGTGACTCCCTGGACCACACGCACCAAATCTGGGATCGAGGTGGGCAAGTCCGCAAAGGCATATTCGTACCGCCCGGGATCGGACATGCGGCCATGTTGCGCGAAGAAATCGTGAGAGACGGTCATCTGAGGGCTCCTTCCTGATATGTCAGCCAGCACTCGCTGGTGTAGACCTTCCTGATCAGCAATTCGCTCACACGCCGGTAGGCGCTGGCGCGGTGGTAGTGACGTAAGATGGGGGACATTGGCCTTCCTTTGCTGACCACAGTTGAGCAACGTCTGCCTGCGCGTTCTCGCTTGCTCCTCACGGCGTCGAAGCTGCGAACGCCTTGCCGTCCGCCGCGCAGAGCAACCGGATAACGTTCTTCCCCGACGCGGCCGCCAGGGGGACGCTGCCGCCCGGCTCAACCCACTGCCCGGCCATGTAGAAGTTCCGCAGGCCCGGCAGGGTCTTCGACACCCCCCGGATGAGCATCGGCATGGTCTCCTTGGTCATCAGCCAGCCGCAGGTGGACCCCATCCAGTTACCGGTATAGCGTTCGTAGCTGAGCGGCGTGGCCTCGTCTACGATCTCCACATCGGCGTTGATGCCTGGATGCCACCGCTCCAGATGCTCGCGAAGGATGTCAGACACCTGGCGCTGCTCCTCATCATAGGGGCGTCGGCCGTAGATGCGCTGCCAGTACGCGTAATGGGTGCGGATGATCAGCTCGACCACCGATTTGCCCGCAGGAGCCAACGAGGGATCGAAGCAGTAGTGCTTTACGCCGATCTCGCCGCGCGGCTCGCCCGCCACCAGCACTGGCTCATCCAGCAGATGCGTGACCCAGTGCGGCTCAGCCGATAGATCGCGGTTGACCCCCAGCGAGACCTGCATCATGCTGTGGATGGGGAGATGGCCGTCGTACATGCGTCGGATGCGTCGGTCCACGAACTCGCCGCCCAACAGGTCGAAGATCGCGCCGCGGCCATCGCAGGCGGCGATGACCACGTCGCCCGTGTGAACCTCGTCGTTGTACAGGCGCACGCCGACGGCCTTGCGATCCTTGACCAGGATCTTCTCGACCTGCGCCTTGTAGCGGATCTCCCCGCCCAGGTCGAGGAACCGCTTCTCGATGGCGCGCGCGAAGGCCAGCGATCCGCCTGTCGGGAAGCCGGCGTTGCCTGTATGCATGTAGGCCAGCAGCGACAGGCCCATCATCATCGGCGCCTCTTCCCACGAGAACATCTGAGCTACGGCGCGGCGCAGGAAGGGATGCCGGAAGCGCGCCGCGAACTCGCCCGCGGACAGCCGCGCCCACTTGAGCATGGGCAGCAGGAACGGGAACATCGCCATGCCGAAGGCGCGCCAGTCGGTCGGCCCCATCAGCGCGCGCGGCTGGCGGTACATGGCTGCCATGTCGAAACGGGTGAACTGGCGGATGCCGTCGCAGAACTGGCGGATGAGAGGCGCGTCAGCAGGCGAAAGCTCGGTCATATGCGCCTGGAGCCGATCCGGGTCGGTATAGACGATCAGGGTGTGCTCGCCATCGGTGATGCGCTGGTACTCATCGTGATTGATCATCGGCCGGTTCTGGACTGCGCCGAGTTCCTGCCACATCCGGTGGAACGGCTGGCCTTCGCCGGAGCCGAACAGGTAATGGATGCAGCCATCGAACACGTAGCCTTTGCGCTCCCAGGCCGTGCACAGGCCGCCGGGCAGATCGTGCAGCTCAAAGATCGTCGCGCGATAGCCGTTCATGCGGGCATAACAGCCTGCGGCCAGGCCAGCGATGCCAGCGCCGATAATGAGGAGGTGTTTGTCCATCATCGGAGGTCCTTAGGAAAAACGGTTCTGGCTGGTCTCCTGACCAGCCAGGGGCGCGGTCAGGAGACCGCGCCGAAACTTTTCGGATAGGTTCTTACTCCGCCAAGAACGACGATATCACTGCTCACCGTTGCCCCATAGCGCGAGGCTTTGCGCCTGTCTGAGCGCCCACGGAGGGCCAGGGCGCGAATCTGTTGCCAGACGGTGAACCGTGACAACGATGACTTCGCGTCTCATCATAACCGATCAAGGGAAGAAATTCCCCCATCGGCAGGGGGAGTATCGCCCTGGTCAGACGGCCAGGCTCAGGCTCTAATGCTCCTGAGCAGCGCGATCGCCATGGCTAAATTCAGCAGCGTGATGAGCGGGAAGACCACCAGCTCCACCGCGCTGACCGGCGCGCCGACGCGCGCCATATTCAGCCCCATCAGGCTGACGGCGATGCCCATGGTGATGAACTTCATCACCCCCACTGAGGCCAGCAAGTAGCCCCAGGGCTGGCAGCGCAACAGCAGAACGCCAGCAAGCACGCAGACCGGCACGATGACGCCCAGATCCATGGCCTGGATGAACATGCTGGTCGTGTTGTCCAGCGCCGAGATCGCCCCTGGCGCGAATGTCGCGGCGATGCGTCCCAGCCAGGCCAACGTCAGGAAGGCAGCGGCAAAGAAGAGCAAGCCAGCGATCCAGCCGCGCGGCAGCTTATCAGAAAAGCGGGCGGGCAGGGACGGGATATCGAACGACATCATCACCAGCACAAAGGCGAACAGGCTCAGGCTGAAGAGCGCCACGTAGACCAGGAATAGCTGATTGTAGGCTGCGCCGAAGCACATCGTGATGTAGGTGTACAGAATGAAGCCCAGCGTGCCGGTCAGCAGCAGCCGGCCGCGCAGGGAGCCGCGCAGGCTCAGCCAGGTGGAAATCGCCAGCAGCGGCAGGCCGAGAACCAGCGTGACCAGGTCGTTGGCCTGCATCTGCGCGGCGGAGCTGACCGTGTCCCAGCGGTACAGGCCGCGGGCGTTGATGGTCACCTGCTCGCCGCGGAAGTTGGTGATCAGGTAAGGCGCGCCTTCCCCCGGCCACAGCCCGGCCAGCGCAGCGACCAGCGCCAGGGCGAAGATCGGGGGAATGAGCCATTTGAGAGCATTCTGGTATCTCATGACGGTCCTACTTTTCGCTGGAAAGATGGCGGAAAAACGAGACAGTCAGGCCGATGGCAAACGCGCCCATCACGATCCATGAGCCGATCATACCAATGTAAACCCCCAAGGGGAAGACGATGCCGGCAAGCGTCTGACTGGCGGTCTGCGCAAGCACAACGACGCCGTTCATGGTGCAGAGAACCAGCATCGGCGCAGCGAGCAGGTAGCCCAACGACTGGCGTCGCAGCAAGGAGACGCCGGTGATGATGGCCGCAGGCATGATGACGGCCGAGTCGAACCCGTGCGTAAACAGCGTCGTGTAAGGCCCCAGGAGCTCGGGCGCCTCGCCGTGAAGCAAAGGGCCGACCAGTTCGCTCATCCAGAGCAAAAACGTGGCGACGCCGGTCACACAGATGAAGAGCGCCATGCCGCGATGGGGAAACCCCGGCAGTATGCGCTGGGCCAACGCTTGCGCGTCGAACGAGGTCAATGCCACGATCACGGCAAAGAGACTGGCGGAGAACAGAGCCGTGTAAACCAGAAACAGGGAATTGAATGCGGCGCCGGCCAGCATCGAAATGCCATAGTAAAGAAAGTAGAACAACAAACCGATCATGATGAGGGCCGCATTTGCTGAGCCACGCCGGCAACGCCAGTAGCAAGTTATCAACAACGGCAAGCCGATGATCAGCAATGCAGCGTCCGCGCCCCTGAATCCAGCCCCCGCAAAACGCGTGTCGTTTTCATAGAGGCCCAGGCCATACATCTCGACGGTCTGCCCGCGCAGGGTGGTGAACGTAAACGGGCCATCGCCGCCGGGCGCGAACAGACCTGCGCCTGCGGCGATGAGGGTCAACAGCGCAATCAAGGGTACAAGCCAGGTTAGAGTGGTTCTACGCATCGTTACGGCGCTCCTATATCAAGACCTGTTCGACAGGCCGCCTCAAAGATTGAGGCAAAGGATCGGCATAGCCGAAGCGCACCAGCAGTTGCGGCAGAGAGTCGCCCAGCCCCAATGCGCTTTGGAACTGCGACCGCAGCGCGGCGACCTCGATCGGCTGGTTCAGCAGCGCTGACTTGATGTCCAGCGCGGTCATCGTGAGCGCCAGCCGCTCGTAGACCTGGCCCGTGCGCACCCAGGCGGCCCTGTCATCGGACGCCGAGGCGACCACCACCGCGCCGGACGAGCTGCGCAGCTTCTTCGCGTCGGCGTCGGCTTGCTGTTGCGGCCTGGTCCCCCCGACAAACATCCGTCCCAGCCAGCGCGGCGCCTCCGGGTTGCCCGAACAGCGCGCGTACAGCCCGTCCAGGGTTGCCATCGCTTCCCGCTTGTTGAAGCGCAGCCAGGTGATGAGCTCCTCCACGAAGGCGCGGTCGGCATACTGCCGGAGATTGCCCTCATTGACGTACGCCAGCGCGGTCTCTATCTCCGTCGGGGCGGTGAGGAAGCGCAGCGAAACCCCTGGCTCCAGCGGCAGGGCTTGCGCCGTGTCGAGGTCGGCAGCGGGCACGGCGCGGCCATCGTAGGCCGAGCGCGTCGTCTGGCGCCGAGGGATGGCGTCGAACAGGGGATCGGCCTGGGGCGCGTCGGCCGCAAGCTGCACGCGGATGACGTCGGCCGCGTCGGGGTAGGTCACTTGGGCGTTGTACCCGGTCGCACGAGCAGCCGCCAGCAGGTTCTCCAGCGCGCAGCCCAGGCTGATCCACAGCTCGCGGTCGTGCGGGTCCACCACTGGCAGGCGGCGGCTGTAGTCGGGGCGGATTTCGATCACATCCTGGCGGACGGCGAACTTCCAGGGCTGCGTGTTGTGCCCGTTGGCGGCCAGGGTAGCGTGGCGGACAAGGTCTTTCAGATCGGTTGACATGAGTCTTTCCCTCCCAGTGGGCTGCCAGGTCTGATCGGCTTGGCCACCGTAGTCGAGCCAGGGAGCGTATTCGACCAGCGCGTAGCCGCCTACCGCAGCGACGCCAGCGACCGCTGTCAGCCGCAGGAAGGCGCGGCGACTCAGGCGGCGGTGCGGCGGTGTGGGATTCACGATGCGCTCCTTGCCGCCAGCGCGGCCGGCGTCCAGCCCCGGATCTGCGCCCAGTCCCGGCGGTCCGCCTCGACGGCCTTCACCATTTTAGAGATCAAGCGGTCGAGGAAGGAGAGGCGGCTGAAGTCCATCTTGCCCTCGAAGTAGATCTCCTCCGCGCCGTTCAACAGCGGCCGGACGGCGTTCAGGTAAGCGTGGCGGGCAGCGCGGCTGGCCTCGTCGTCGCCGGTGTTGAGCATGTGCACGGTGAAGAGCGCGACGGGCATGGCGGCCAGCGCAGCCTGGTTAGCTTTGACATAATTCACGGCTTCGGGCAGCCAGTTGCCCATGCGGATGGCGCTGCCCAGGACGACGGCGGAGTAGCCGTCCAGGCGCGGCCGATCCTTGATCGGCCTGACGTCCACAGCGTAGCCGTGGGCGCCCAGGGTTTCGGCGATGGCCACGGCCACCTCGGCCGTCGAGCCAGCGCGCGTGGCATAGGCGACGAGGACACGGTTGTTCATAGCGGTTTCCTTTCCAAGAGTCAATTCAGGCGTCGCGATCGCGGGGGCGCGCGTGGCCGCGTAACTTACGCCCGCGCAGGCCAGCGTTGCGCTGGCGATCGTCAGGCCAGCGGCTTTGAGAAAACGACGACGTGAGAGCGTTTGTGCGGACATGGTGCCTCCGTTGTTCGCCTCACCCCTGACTCTCCTCTCCTGCAAGAAGACGGGGTTGGGAAGCGAGGCGCGATCTTCAAAATACGGTCTCCAGGGCCAAAATGGTGAAGCCCAGATGATACAGGTGGCGCACCAGCCCGATGATTGCGGCCTGATCGGCCCGGACGTTCGTCAGGCGTGCGATGTCGCCCTCCTGCACCAGCACAGTCCCGGCCGGGCAATAGGCGCTCACGAACTCCTCGTCCATACGGCCTTGCAGGGTGATGCGGTAAACTCGCTGATCTTGCGACGTGGCGCTGGCAGCCATCGGCGACCTCCTTATGTTTCACGCCCAGTGTACGCCCGTGCTGGCAAAGACGGACTACATGATGATGTAGTTCGTCGAGCGATAAAGATGTAGTAGTAGACGGGAGTCGCGTAGCCGGATTGAACCTGGTCGTGGATTCCACTGATAAAACTGAGCGCTGCACCGACCGCGCCAGCAACCGCATGATGAGCGGATGAGGCGGCTTGATGATTGCCTCAGCCTTCCCAGCGAGGTATAATCGCCTGAGAGCGACCACCTGAGGCGGTCTCTCGTCTCATATCTGGCTTGCTTCAAGCCTCACGTGTGGCGCTTGCCTCACGACCGTCGGTTTGGTTCAACGCGGGCTTGTGGGGTGGCTGCGCGCTACATAAGTCCTTCGATCGTCGGGCGGGCAACGCGCTCCTGACAGGACAGGGCGCCTTACACGCTAGGCATAGGAGATGGAGTGATGACAGAACAGCAACTTCTTGAGCGTATCACCCTCGACGCCAAAGTGATGGTTGGAAAGCCGATCATCAGAGGTACGCGCCTGACTGTGGAGTATATCCTCAACCTGCTGGCTCATGGCGCAACAGTTACAGAGATTCTGGAAGAATACAAAGGGCTAACGCCCGAAGATATTCGAGCGTGCTTGCTGTTTGCCACAAAGTCTCTTGCAAGCATATCGTTTATGCCATTAGCGGAGCCAGCGTAAATGCGCTTTCTCGTGGACGAATGCACGGGGCCAGCAGTGGCGCGCTGGTTGCGTGAGGAGAAGCACGAAGTCCTCTCAGTGTACGAAGAAGCACGCGGAATGGAGGATGATGCTGTTATCGCAAAGGCGTTTGCTGAGAATTGGATTTTGATTACGAATGACAAGGACTTCGGCGAGAAGATCTACCGAGAACGACGCTCCCATAAAGGCGTGGTACTCTTACGCCTCGAGGATGAACGGGCGGCGAATAAAATCGCTGCTCTGCGACGATTGCTCGAAGGCTATGCGGGGCAGTTAGCAAACCAATTTGTGGTGGTAACGGAAAGACAGGTTCGTTTTGCAAGGACAGAGTGAACGCCTGCCCGCCCGCCGGAGCACAAGGAAACGGTCACAATTCGTTGATTGCGATTCAACTGGTTCATATCAGTCCTGCTTCGCGCGCCCGTTCCACCGCCTGGGCCTGCCGATTCACCCCCAACTTGCCGTAGAGGCTCTTGACGTGAAACCGCACGGTGTTGACGCTGATCAACAGCCGCCCGGCGATCTCCGCATACGTTAATCCCGCAGCCAGCAGATGCAACACCTCGCGCTCGCGCTCGCTGAGCGGCTCGACGAGGACTTCTCCTTCTGGCTCGCCCCTCCCGACGGGCTGCGAGGCGGGAAGATGCTGCGCCAGCCACGGCGGGCATCCGATCCGTCGCAGCAGCGTCACGATCATGTCCCCCTCATCCAGAAAGGCCCGAACGGCGCCCTCAGCCTCGGCGAGGGCCAGCGCGCGCTCGAGGTAACGCCGGGAGACGGACGGTTGGTCGGCGTGAAGCCGCGCGGCCAGGATCAGGGCCTGCAGGAGCGCGCCGTCCCGACCACCTGCCTCAGCCGAACGGATGATGCGCTGCGCCAGCCCCGGCGCGCGTTCGTCCGCGCGCGCCGCCAGCAAGCGCAGCCAGGCCAGGTGGATCGCATCGGTCTGGAGTGTGACCGGATCGTCCACAGCGACGCTGCTCTGACGCAGAAACTCCTCCGCGGCCTCCAGGTCGCCCCGCGCCAGGGCCAGGCTGCTTTGTCGAGCGATCAGCTCGGGGCGAACCCAATCGGGCGCTCCCTGCGCCCACAAGGCAGCGGCCGCCTCCAACGCGCGCGCGGCCCCCTCCAGATCTCCCTCCGCCTGCAGGAGCCGCGCCAGATTACATTGGCTGTAGATGGCCGAGGCGTTGTGGCCAGAGAGCACGCCGAGCCGAACGCCGCGCCCGAGATGGTCGCGAGCCTTGCCTGGCTGGTTCTGCTCATAGTAGACCAGCCCCAACGCGCCGTGCACCGCGCCCACGATGGGCGGGAGCGCCGCCCCCTCGCGCTCGAGTCGCGCCAATGCCTCGGTCGCGGTCTCGGCGGCAAGGCGCAGGCGACCATGCTGGACCGCCAGCAGGGTCAGGTGCGACACGGCCAGCATCTCGGTCACCAGCTCGCCCGACGCCCGGCTGGCGCGGATGGCGTCGCGCAGCGCAGCCACCGCGCCGTCGAAGGCGGGGATCTGTCGACGCGCGCCACCCAGGGCCAGACAAGCCAGGCCGACCACCCGCTGATCCTGCGGATCGACCAGGCTCAAGGCGCGTTCGGCCGCGGCGACGGCCTCGGCAGCCCGACCCTGAACCTGCAACAGGTTGGCCCGCAATGCCAGACGCTCGGCCTGCAACGTCGCCGCGGGGTGCGCCTGCTGCGCCAGCGCTGCTTCCGCCTGCGCCAGGTGCGCCCCCACTCGCTCAAAATTGCCGCGCAGGAGGTACATCCAGGCAAAGTCCAGATTGATGCGCGGGCTGCGCTCGCGCTGCGCTGGCGGCAACGCGCTCACCCAGCCTTCGATCGTGCGGGCATAGCCGGCGTTCAACAGGGTCCAACCATGCTCCTCCAGCAACACGACCACGCGATCGTGGTCGCCTGCCGCCAGGGCGTGGTGGATGGCCTCCGCCGACATGCCCTGGACTTCATACCAGCGGCTGGCGCAACGGTGCAACTCAGCGACCAGGTCCGGGCTGCGACGTCGCAACTGGCCCCGCAGCAGCTCGGCGAAGAGGTGATGATAGCGGTACCAGACCCCTTCGTCGTCCAGGGGGACCAGGAAGACATTGACGCGCTCGAGGTAGGCGAGGATATCCCGAGAATCAACGAACTCGCGCCGATTCGCTGACTCGCTCCCTCGCTGATTCGCCGACCCACCGACCGCCAATACCGCGTCGCACAACGGGCCACACAGCCGATCCAGGATCGAGGTGCGCAGCAAAAAGGCCTGCACGACAGGGGGTTGGCCGGCCAGCACTTCCTCGGTCAGATAGCTCAGGATGAAGCGATGCGAGCCGCTGAAGGTCGCGACAAAAGTCGCAAGGTCGCCGCCTTCCGTCAGCAATGATCGCATGGCGATCGCAGCCAATTGCAGGCCGGCGGCCCATCCCTCCGTACGCTCAGTCAGCCGCGCCAGATCGCGATCCGCAAGGGCCAGCCCTATGCCCTGACGGAGAAACGCCGCAGCCTCTGCCTCGGCAAAGCGCAGATCGGCCGCGCGCACCTCGGTCAACTGGTCGCGCGCGCGCAGGCGCGGCAGCGGCAGAGCAGGATCCTCACGCGTGACCAGCGTCAGGCGCAGGCCGCTCGTTGGATGGGCGCAGATCTGCTGCAGGACGCCCAGGATCGCCGCGTCCTGGATGACATGGAAATCGTCGAGCACGCACACGAGAGGCCCATGGCCGGCCTGGTCCGCGATGGCCAGATCGTTGAGAAGCGCGGTCGCCAGGATGCTGGGAGGCGGGACCTGTCCTGCGCGCAACAGGGGAAGCAACTCGGCGCCGACGGCCGGATCCACCTCCTGCAGCGCGGCCAGGAAATACGTGAAGAAGCGCAGCGGATCGTCGTCCGCCTCATCCAGCGTCAGCCAGGCGGCTGGCCGGCCGAGCTGCTCAACCCACGCAGCAGCCAACGTCGTCTTGCCGTACCCCGCGGGGGCGACGATCAAAGCAAGCGGATGGCCAGCCGCCATCCCCGCATTCAGCCGCGCGACCAGCATCGGCCTCGGCACCCAGTGACGCGGCGTCGTAGGCCGCCGAAGCTTAGCGGCAAGCAAGGGAGGTTGAGCAAGGGTCGTCATAGACATATTATACTTGTGGGCCTCACCGGCAAGAAGCCACCGTCGCCCTGCTGCGGCGCATCGCTGGTCGAGTAGGGGTGCGCCGCAGGAGGGGC
>FWPU01011035.1_pt1 | contig 12951 bp, 8 predicted proteins | sample 2228361 | NCBI WGS metagenome assembly FWPU01 (sample SAMEA103939777, study PRJEB20133) | metagenome | reverse complement strand
AAAAAAGGAGGTTATTATGGCACTCGTAAAAGCATCTGAATGGTTGCCTTCCTTCTTTGGCGAAGGCAATGGTTTGCTTGACCGCTTTTTCAAAGATGATTTCTTTGATTGGTCAAAGTTTAATTTTGCTTCCAAAACGCTTCCTGCGGTAAATGTGAAAGAAACTGATGAGAAATTTACTTTGGAAATGGCGGCACCCGGACTTTCCAAAGATAAATTCAAAATTGAAGTTAAAGACAATATGCTCTGCATTAGCAGTGAGCAAAAAGATGAGAAAAAAGACGAAAAAGAAAACTATACCCGCCGCGAGTTTCGCTACGAAAGTTTTATGCGTAGCTTTTCGCTTCCCGAAAATACCGATGCCGATAAAATCAAAGCCGAATATAAAGATGGCTTGCTGATTTTAGACATTCCCAAAAAGCAAAAAGAGAGCAAGAAAAACAGCAAAACTATTCAAGTAAGCTAAATTGGACAAGGCTCTTGTTTTAGCTGACAAGAGCCTCATTTTTTTTGTGCCATTGTTTGAAAAAACGAATAATCAGAACTTCGGCAAGTAGGAAAATTAGGGCGAGCCAGATAAAATACTTCCACAGAGGCGTGCCGATATTACGTTCCTGAAAATCTTGGATAAACTTTTTATCGGCAATATTTTCATAGATTTGAACATTTTTTCTGCCTGCAAAAATCTTTTTCAGTTCATCAAGGCTGTAAAATTGCATTACCGACTCTCGCTTATCGTAGTTGAAAGCTACGGCACCTACTACTTGTTTATCGTTATTTACCACCTCGTAATGCCCCGCTTCAAGGCTTTCTTCGGGTAATTCCATAATGAGTTGCTCACCATTCATTCTTTGAGCAGGCAAAAGTTCAGTTTTGCTATTTTTGAGCTTAAATACTTGATTTTTGTTGCTTTTGCCTACTTTGAGCGAGATAACTTTTTCCTGAAAGTTGTAGGCAATTTTTTCGTTCTGCTCCAAGCTCCGAGAGGCAATTTTATACATAATAGGCACAAAAAGAGCATTGGTAGGAAAATCGGTATAGCGTTTTTCCAGAGGTGAGGCACACAAATACAATTTCCCTCTGCCATTTCTGAACTCTGAAAGAAAACTTTTTCCATTCTTGAAACCTAAAAGTTGTGTGCTAACACCGAGCCAACTCATTACGGCATTGGCATAGGGCATATCGGCATTTTTAGGATTTTGTTCAAAAACGCCTTCATAAAAAGGATTGTTGATATTGGGGGGAAGTAAGGTTTTGATAGAGTTTTTTACCAAAGAATCAATTTTTTCGTTTTGCAACCCTCTTACACCCAAACTGCTCAAAACTTCTGCATAGCTTGTAATATCGGGGCTACTGCTCGGAAAAATCAGTACGCTACCGCCATTTAGCGTAAATTTTTGCAACTCATCACGCATTTTAGTAGGCAAGTTGGGTAAGCCGTCTAAAATAAGCAAATCGGTATTGGGTAAAATATCGTAATTGAAGGTGCTGAGGTCGTAGCTGATAAGATTGAAACTCTTTTCGCTGGCATATACGCTACGCACAAAAGGGTTGCCCCCTCCTGCGTACAGGTACGAAATGCGTATCGTAGGGGCTACGTTGAGCGTAAAAAAATAGTCATTATCAAAAGTAATGGGTTGATCTTCAATTACAATTTTACCTTTACGCGTACCACGTTCTTGGGTGATAAAGTTGAAACTACCTGTAATTTTTCCATTTGCACCAATATCCAAAGTAGTAGTAGAGACTTGCAGTTCATCAATGAAAAGGCGGGCTACTAAATCTTGAACAGGGGTTTCGGAATCGTTTTTTACAGAAAAAAGAAGTGTATTCGTCTCGTTTGCCTTTACGAAAGGATTGGCAAGCCAAGCCGAATCTACATAGAGGTTGGCTTTTTGCTCGGATTTGAGCGGCACAAGAAAAAACTGCATTGTGCTATCCAAACTTAATTTTTCCAAATTGCCCAGTGTACTTTTTTGAAAATCGGAAAACCAAAAAATCTGATTATTTTCTTTGGGGGCTAAACGTTTCAAAAGAGCCTGCTGACGAGCATATACGGCTTGCAAATCCCGACTATGCGAGAAAAAATTGGTTTCACTTAAAATATCCTCTACTCGGGTGGCATTGATAGTAAACTGCTCACGATTGCGAAAATCGTTGGTAACAAGTTGAAATTGAGCTGATTTCGGGAAGATTTTTACCAAATCAGAAATACTTTCTTTTGCCCAAGAAAGATATTTGCGGCGTGTTAGCTCATTTTGCATACTATACGAATTATCCAAATAGATACTGGCGATGCTTCCCGCATTATAGAGTGTTTTTTGGTTTTCGTTGGGTAAAAAAGGTTGGGCAAAAGCGAGTACCAAAGAAGCCACCAAGCCCAAACGCATCAGCAAAATGAGCAACTCTCGTAATGTTTTGAAAGAGTTGGTTTCGGTTTTGAGTTCTTTCAAGAAACGAACATTCGTAAAATATACCCTTTTTAGCCTTCGGAAATTGAAGATATGAATGATGATTGGAATGGTAAGGGCAAACAAAGCCCACAGAAAGGCAGGATATAAAAAACTCATACTTCAAAATAAGGTTTCAGCAGGTTTAGAAGCACTTCAGGGCAACGCACAGGTCGCAGGGTTTCTGTATGTATAAACGCAAGCGTAGTATAACCATTGTGCAGAAGCGTATTTTCTCGCAAGATTTCGTATTCAAAACGTATGCGACTTTGGGGAAGTTCGGGGATATTTACACGGATAGTGAGCAGGTCGTCGTAGAGAGCGGGTTTGAGATAGCGAGAATAATGCTCTAAAACAGGCATCATTATTTTATGTTCGTTTTCAAGGCTTTTGTAATCCAGACCAAGATTTCGCAAACACTCAACCCTTGCTACTTCAAAGTAAATGGCATAATTGCCGTAATATACATATTTCATTTGGTCAGTTTCGGCATAGCGAACACGAAGCTGGGTATATGACTGATACATCAAAACTTATTTTTTAACGCTATAAAACTTTCCTATGTCTATAACCTTTTTTGAAGCCCAACTCCCACAAACCAACTTTGCTGATTTTGCACTTGCAAAGCAGAATAATCTTTGAAAAGGGGTGTAAAGGTATTTCTAAACGAAGGGCTGACTTGTAAATAAAGTTTGGGAGCAACTTGATAGCCTATTTGTAGCTCGGCAAGCCCCGCATACTGAATCCGATTTACTTTCTGAAATACACTTGAATAAGTTGCCTTTTCAGATGAAAATATGCTATTCACCAGAAAACTGGCTTCTGTGCCTAGGGCTACGGCATAACGCCATTTGTTTTTTTGCACCTGATAGCCTACTTTCAGAGGAATGTTGATAAATTCGGTGGTATGGCGATAGGTAATTTCTGCTTCTGGTATAGCAGGCAAAGCACTTACCTGATTTAGCTCGCCTTCTACCATTTCAATTGCGGGTGGAGAAACTATTGTACTGGCGGGGGGAGTTTCAGCATCTAAATTGGGTACATTTCCATAAAATTTGGCAATGATAGGCACGGGGGCATTGCTTTGGAAAATAGCATAATTGCTTCGCCATTGAAATCCGCTACTTACATACCAATTTTTATTGATTTGAAAGCCTAAATCTGTACCTATTGCCCACGTGCAAAGGGTTCGGTAGGTAGCTATTTCTTTCAGTAAATTTTCTTCTCTTTTGAGCATAAGTTGCTCTTGTGGGGTAGAAAGCATACGTCCTGCCAAATTGGGCGAAGGCGTATAATACCAATTTTGGCGGAAACTGCCTATACTGGCATTTCTTTGTACCCACCAGCGTTTGGCTTTGGGAGTGCCAACTTTTTCATTAGTGAGTTCTTGTTGGTGTTTTTTGGGTAAAACTGCTTCCTTTTCGGTTTCAAATTCGGCTTCGGCTTGTAAAGCTACGTGATTTTTTTGCTCTGTTTCAGTAGAATTAGGTATTTGTGCGACCTCTTTTTTATGCAAATTGTGAGTATTTTTGAGCGGAGTAGCGATAAGAGTATTGTTAGAAGTGATTTCTGTATGTTGAATAATTTCGGCATTGAAGGTAGATTTTTCACCAAACCATCTACCGATAAGTCCTTGGCTTTGGTACAAAAGCTCACCATCGCCTAGAAAGAGAGCCAGCACCGCCGCCGCCCACCAAGCAATGATTTTCTTGCGTCTTTGTTGGCGTTTTTCATCAATTTGCAAGGCAATTGCCTCCCACACTCTATTCGAAGGACTAATAGAGGCATTGAGCATTTTTTGTTGCCAAATTTGTTCAAAATTTCTAAGACCTCTCATAATTTGGCTTTTGTGTTTGGGTGCTTTCTTGCAAAATCATCTCTTTGAGAATTTGCTTTGCCCTTGCATATTGCGATTTAGAAGTACCTTCGCTGATACCAAGCATTTCAGCTATTTCGTTGTGCTGATAGCCTTCTATGGCATACAAGTTGAAAACTACTCGGTAGCGGGGTGCTAATTGTTGTACCATACCAAGCAAATCTTCATACTGCAAATTTTCTACAATTTCACAAGTTTCTTGGTATTCTTCGGGTAAATCCTGCACATCAAAAGCAGGGAACAAATACAATTTACTACGATTTTGTTTGAGAGCCGTGTTGATAACAATTTTCTTTATCCAATGTTCTAAACTACATTCGCCCCGAAAAGTTTGAATATGCTGAAATACCTTGATAAAACTTTCCTGCAAAACATCTTCTGCTTCAAGCCTACCCGAAGTATAACGTAAAGCTACTGCAAACATTTTGGAGGCAAAATGTTCGTAGAGTTTGCGTTGAGCTTTGGGGCATTGCTTGCGGCAAGCCGCTACAATATTGGCTTCATCAAAAGGCAAATTTAAGCAAAGATAAGAGTTTTGCAGGAAAAAGAAAAATTTTGTAAAGTAGTCTTTGTAAAAATACTTGAAAACTCTTTACCTTTTCAAAGCGAGCGTATAGCGTTGCCCTGTGTATTTTTTATTGACCATTACGAGTATTACACCGCCTTTTACAGCCCTAAATTCGCACCAGAAATCGCTGGTTTCGTTATTGAAACGATTTGTGGCGGTTATACTCCATTGATTGATAGTAAATTTACCATTATAGTTTTGTTTGGTATATTTTCCATTATGGTAAATACCGTGTTCGCTTTGATAGGTATCATTGGCTTTGAACACAAAATCATCAGTGGTTGCCGTAGTGCTTGAACCTACGAAAGCACCTGTGTAAATATTGTAGTAATTACTCAACGAAGCTCCGCTACTTATCCAAGTGCCTCCGAGCAAATCGTTTTTGCCAACAGCAAATTTATTGTAGGCGGTCATTGCTTCCATAGCTTTGTAGTTTGGAAAAGAGGCATACAAAAGTTCTTTGCTGGGAGCAATGATAGCAACAGGCTGGCAAATGCCGTTATCAAAAACGGAAGCAAGAGCCACATAAGCATTTCTACCTGAACGTTTTTCTTTGGCATTGGCTTCAAAAATATCAGACTCGCCGTATGCAAAAGCATCTTTTCGTCTTTCGTACCATTGTAGAAATTGAAACTCTTGCCCCAGAAGTGTTTCTAAAAGATATTGTTCAAGCGTTTTGCCACTTCCGTTGGGGTATCTGTCTATGATTTCTTTGTCAGGGTAGTATAATCGTACCTCTAAATTAGCTTTGCTGGTTCTTACAAAATTATCTTCCAAAACCGAAACCCAACCATCATCAAAATTGGTAGTAGGATAGGTAATTTTTATTTTTGAAGAGGTGCTATTGGGGGTGGGCGAGGTACTATTTGCCTGCGATTGCGAATGGCTTGCACCGATTTGAGGAACTTGAATACTTGCCAAAAAACGACTGACTTCCGTTTGGTAGCTATCTTTATCGTACAAAATAAAGATAGGCAAGGTTTTTTCGGGGCTATTAAAAACTTGCAGTATAGCCGTGTATCTGACTCCCGAATAATATACTGAACTTTTACCTGTAAGTACTACCCAGCCGTTTTTACTTGTGATTTCAGGTTTGGGGGCGGTTTGCTGATAAGTAGCTGTGATAAGCTCTTTCCAAAAATGCTCATAATTGGCTTGTGCATTCCCCGAACTTGCTAAGCTACGATACACCTGCACAAAAGCATATTGCACGTTAGTATTGCGTTTGTCTTCGTAAGTGATAGTTTGATAGGGAGTGCTACGTTGCCAACCAGCAGGAGGCGTAAAAGAAAGAAAATCTTGCTTTTCGGTTTGAGCAAAGGCATAAGTTTGCATTAGTAGCAAACTGCTCACAAGTAGTTTTTTCATTGGAGTAAAGTTTGAGTTTCATAAGTCTATGGAAAAAAGTTCCAACAAAGTTAGTAAAAAGGTGAAAATTAGCAAAATAAATCACATATTTTTTGTAGCTCTCCTGATAAAAAAATATCCCAATCCACCTGCCAAGATAGAAGCAAGTAAAATGCCAAGTTTAGCCTGTACCAAGAATATTTCTTCTTGCGAGGCAAGTTCAGCAATAAATAAGGACATTGTAAAACCTATCCCTGATAAAAATCCAACACCTACAAGGTACTTCAAAGAAATATCAGGGTGCAACCTAACCCATTTGAGCCTATGTAGAAGCCAAGAAATACCGCTAATACCTAAAAATTTTCCCAATAGTAAGCCGAAGGTTATTCCTAACGTAATGTTGGAAGTGAGATAACTTAAAGATTCTTGCGAAATTTTTACTCCTGCGTTACTTAACGCAAAAATAGGCATTACCAAATAGGCTACCCAAGGGTGTAAAATATACTCTAACCTTTGCAATGGTGGCAAAAACCTTTTCCCAACTTCTCGCATTTTCTCAACGATTTCTATTTGCTCGTGAGTAACCACAGGTAAATGGGTAGTTTGTGCTTTTTTGAACTCATCAATTAGGTAATTTAGCTTATACAAGTATTTTTCCTCATCAATATAAGTACGTGCAGGTATAGTAAAAGCCAACAAAACCGCCGAGATTGTAGGATGTACTCCTGACATTGAAAAAGATACCCAAATGCCTCCTATGCCTATAATTCCATAAAACCAAGTTTTTCGTACTCCTAAACGATTGGCAACTATCAGCACCAAAAGAAAAACCCCCGCCGTAATCAAGCTATTTACATTGATTTCAGAAGTGTAAAAAATAGCTATAACAAGTACAGCCCCTAAATCATCTACTATAGCAATGGTTGTTAGAAACACTTTAACCGTTGTGGGTACTTTATCGCCGAGCAGATACAATACTCCCAAAGCAAAAGCTATATCCGTAGCCATTGGTATTCCCCAGCCTTTTTGAGTAGGTAAGTTGGGGTTAAACATAATGTAAATCAAAGCAGGAAATAGCATACCACAAATAGCCGCTATGATAGGCAATATAGCATTTTTAGGATTTCGTAGCTCCCCTGCAAGTAGCTCACGTTTTAGCTCTAAACCCACTACAAAAAAGAATATGGACATCAATCCGTCATTTATCCAATGATGCAAGGACTTCTTCATCAAAAATTTTTCCGTTCCTATGGCAAATTCAATTTCCCAGAAATGATGAAAAGCCTCTGCCCAAGGGGAATTAGCAATAATCATTGCTAAAATAGTGGCAGAAAAAAGCAAAATACCACTGAACGCACTATTATTGATAAAGCGTTTCAGTGGTTTGACGAGCCAATTAAAAGGAACTTTACGTGTTTGCATAATAAAAGCATTTGTACCACTGATTATTACATAAACACGCCAAAGATAATTTTGTTTGGAATATCAGCCTCGCCCACAGATATTCTTGTAGATACAAAATTCGCAGATGCTCAAATTATCAGTTTTTTCAAAAGGCAAGTCTTTGTCCAGCATTTTATGGATTACTTTGCTGAGCCAATCTTCGGTTTTCTGATAAAACCACTCCTTATCATTCAGGCGAATACTTTCGGGATTGCTTCTATCTTTATCCTTTTCTTTGGATTTGGTAGGGGCGTGCAGGGCAAGCAATTCTTTGGTGGGGTTGCGAAGGCTGTAAATTCCCGCTTCAATAGGGGCATTCTGATAAGTTTTCCATTGAGGATTGCTATCCAAATTTTTTTGTAAAAGGTACTTGTAAAGCCATAATTGCCTAATTTTACCCATATCAGGATTATCGGCAATAGAAAGCAATTCGGTAAGGTCTATTTTTACATCTTTTTTTTCAACTTTTCCTGTTTTATAGTCAATAATTCGCAAAGTACCGCTAATTTTATCTACTCTATCCACAATCCCTCGCAGACGTACATCAAGGCTTTCGCCATTGTATTGGTAACGGAAAATAGCAGGTTCAATCCGTAAAAGTTCGTGCTTATTTTCCAAACTCAAAATTTCAAAAGTAGGGTTTTCTTCCAATTTATTGCTATCGTCTTCCAATTCGGCTATTTGCTTTTCTAAAAAGTTTTTTACGTACAAAATAGCAACTTCTTGAGCGATAAGATTATTCCCAATAATGGCTTCTTGTGTATAAAGGTGAGCTGTTTCCTTAAATTTCTGCTTCACTCTTTCAGGAATTTGAGGCAAAACTTCTCGCAAATCTTTTGCTGAAACTTGTTTATTTTCGCCAATTTCAAAGAAAATATCTTCCAAAACGTGATGAACAATGCTTCCGAGTGTATCGGCTTCTATTTCGTCGCGAACTTCTTTGGCTTCTTTGATACCTGCCACGTAATTGAAATAATATTGCAAAGAACAACGGATAAAAGAATCAATGGCAGTAGGAGAGAGCTGACTTTGCAGTTTTTGCTTGATAATTTCTAAAATCTCCTCGTTTTTTTCAATACGCAAATCATCTTGCTGATTTTTAGGAACAGCAGGAAAAACAACACTCGTTTTTTGTATAGCTATTTTAGGATTTTTTTGAGCCAAGTCGTATTCTAACTGCCAAGCATAACGGCTTACTTCACTATTTCCTACCAATGAAACATTTTTGGAAGTACAATAGATGAGGGCAACCTTTTCGGCTCTTTGCAAAAGGCGGTAAAAATAATAGCTGTGCATAGCCTCGTAATCCTCGTAAGTAGGCAAGCCAAATGCTTTGGCTATATCATAAGGAATAAGCGATTTGTTTTTCTGAACCGTAGGGAAAGTGCCTTCGTTGGCGGCTACTACAATGATTTGCTCAAAATCCAGTGTACGGGTTTCAAGCACTCCCATAATTTGCAGGCGATTATCTACGCTACTTTCAAAAGGAATACGCTCTTCGCGTGCAAGCTGAAACAAAAAGTTTCTAAAAGTGCGGAAATCAATATTGAAATTGCGTTTTTTGAGTATTTTACGCATTCTTGCAAAAATCTGCTTAAACTTCTTGATATAAAACCGCTCCAAATCATCTTGCTCATTTTCAAAAGTTTTTTCAAAAAATAGCATAATACGCTCCAAATGAAGCAAAATAGAAGTTACTTTTTGCAAATCCCAAGAGCTAAAAAGCAACTTGCAGAGCGTTTGCATTTCGGTATAAAAGGGTTGTAAAGAGCTTTTTATGGCTTCGTCAGGCTCATTTTTAAGCAAAGTTTCGGGTAATTTTTTGAGTTCCCAAGATTTGCTCAAAACTTTGTTGTATTGCACCAAATACTTGCGAGCCAAACGCAAAAAACTTTGATGAGCAGGCAAAAGATGTTTTTTGAGCAAAATTTGCTCAAATTTTCGGACAAAAGGGTGTGTGAGAATCTTGGCAACATTGCTGTAATGATACACAAAAGTATGCTTATCTACGCTTTTGCCATCTTTATCTTTGGCTTTCCATTTATGTTCTTTGCGGGTTTGTTGCAGTTCAAAAAGTAGAGAAATGAGGTTAAATAAAGTTGATTTTTGCAAACTCAAACCTAAGGTAATGTTGTAATTTTCTTCTGAAATGCTATGCAGTAGTGGTAAAAGCATATTTTCGTCAGGCATTACAATCACGGTGCGTTTGCGTGAGCGACTTTCTTTATCCCATTTATTGAGAACGTTCTGAGCCACTTGTGCTTGCAAACTATAACTACCCGTAGCGATAATTTCTATTTTTTTCGCTTGCGATAGCAAAAAGTTTTCTTGCCAAAGCCAATTTTGCCATTTTTGCTTATATTTTTTTAGCCACTTACCCGCCTGATTTTCGCCTGTATGCTCCATATAAAAAGAATCGGTATCCCAAAGCAGGGTAGCTTTGTTCAGGGCAAGCAATTCATCAATGATTTTCTCTTCGGCTTTGCTGAAAGCACTAAAACCCACAAAGTAGTAATGCTCGTATCCATTTTTGAGCCAAATTTGTATGTTTTCGGCTAGTTTGCGATAAACCATTCCCAAATAAGCCAAATTCTGATCTGCTAAATTTTGCTTAAACTGCCTGTAAATTTCAAATAGCTTATCCCAAAATTCAAAATAATATTTGAGTTTGTCTTGGACGTATTTTTTTCGGGTTTCGTCTATTTCCCAAGACTTCATTCTTTCAATATCTGCTAAATTGACAAAGAGTTTTTCGGCATCAACAAGATTTTGGTCTATCAGGTTGAAATCTTTGAGAAGTACAGGAAGCCACGAAAGCAAATTGTCACTGGGCTGTTGCGATTGCATAGATTTGCCTAAAATTTCATAAGCCGTTTTTTGCAAAAGCAAGAGTTGTTCAATTAAATCACTTTTTTCATAGGTTCGGCTTACGAAATCCTCAATGGGATATACCGTAGGCATTTGGTCTTTTTCTATTTTTTTCTTCCGAAATTCTAAACGCAAAGAACGCATAGCTCTTCGGGAAGGCACAAGCACACAGATATTGGGCAAATTTTGATGATTTTCGAGCAGATACTCACAGGTTTTCTCCAAAAAAGTCATAGGAAAAGCGATTTTGTTAGATAGTTGCTTTTGCAAATAAGCAAAATTCCAAGGGAAAAGCAAATCTTATGACAAGATTAAAATGATTTTCAGGATTTACAGGATTTGATTTCTTGGTACTAGATAGTATGTAAAGGGAAAATTTTCAAGAAGCAATTTTGTAAAAAAAACTGAAAGTTTAGTATTTCGCTATAATGAAAAAAATAGCAAGAAACAGAGTGTCCTTGCTATTTTGTTATGTTACAAGTTAGGAAATGTTACTTAGCCAAGTAGTAACGGAAGCCAAGTGAGAAAGTAGGTTGGATAGAATTAGCTCCGAAACCGAAAGAAGTATCAGTAGATTTTACTTCTCCGCCACCGCCAGTAGTTGCTTTCTGAGTTCTTGAAGAGAAACCTACAAAACCGAAGTTAGCTTCTAAACCAACTTTGTTAGTAGGGAAAAATACAAGACCGGGGGTGATGCCAACTTCAAGAGCAGTTACTTTAGGTCCGTCATTGGTTACAGTAGTACTTCCTCTTTTAGATTCAGTTTTTGAACTGCCAAACCCTACACCTACACCAAAAGTTCCTGTGAAACCGAAATTATCGCTGAGCATAAAGAATTTTCTTGCATAAGGAGTGAAGCTAATGAGGTTACCACTTACTTTATCGTAGTCGCCGGTTTGAGCACCAGATCCTTCATAGGGTTCTTTTTCTGATTCGTTTAGGAACGAAATATCAATACCGACAGCAAGTTTATCAGCGATAAAATAACCTACACCGGGTACAATAGAGAAACTTGTACTTTTAGGACCATCAGCAGAAACAGTTGTTCCACCGCCAGAAGTAGTTACTTTGTTTGAAGATGTGGTAAAGCCCAATCCACCACCTAAGTACAAAGTACCTTGAGCAGTTTGAGCAAAAGAGGTAGCTACACCAAAAGTGGCTACGAAGGAAGCGAGAATAGAAAATTTTTTCAACATAGTTTTTTGGGTTTAGGTTAAAAAACTGAAAGCAATTATCACAAATAGCGTGCCAAACTATTCAAGTCCATATTTTTTGATTTTCCTGTAAAGGGTTCTTTCCGAAATGCCTAAATCTTCGGCGGCGTACTTGCGTTTACCGTTGTGTTGTTTTAACGCTTTGATAATTAGCTCTTTCTCCTTCTTTTCCAAAGAAAGGGTTTCTTCCTCTGTTTCGTGTGGAATATCTTCAATTTGTTCGGTAGATTCCGAAAAAGGAATGACACTACTTTCGGACTGAATGACAGGCAGGACTACTTTATTACCTATATTGCTTTCGCTAGATACTACCGCAGGAAAGCCCTGTACTTCTTTGAACAAGTCTTGGTGGTTTTTGAGAATTTCTGCTCCTGCAAGCGAACTACCGCTTGTAAGCATCTGCAAGACCAACTTTTTTAGTTCTGTAACATCTTTACGCATATCAAAAAGCACTTTATAGAGCAATTCTCTATCGGAAAAGGTTTGCTGTTGGTTTTCGTTTTCTACAAGAGCGGGTAAGTTGTTATGGATAGCTTTGGGTAAGTATTTTTGTAGAATGTCAGCTGTAATGATTTGGCTTTCGGCGGTGATAGAAAGATCATACACAAGGTTTTTCAGTTGGCGAATATTTCCGGGAAAACGATAGTTCAGAATGATATTTTTTGCTTCTTCGTTTAGTTCTATGGGGTCTCTGCGATATTTTTCAGCAAAATCGGTGGCAAACTTTCTGAAAAGCAATAGTACATCATTGCCTCTTTCACGCAAGGCAGGTACGTAAATGGGAACGGTGCTCAGACGATAGTACAAATCTTCACGAAACTTGCCTTTACGGATAGCCTCTTCTAAATTGACATTTGTTGCCGCTACTACTCGTACATCAGTTTTTTGGACTTTGGAAGAACCTACTTTGATAAACTCTCCATATTCTAATACACGCAATAAGCGTGCTTGTGTAGCCAGCGGCATCTCGCCGATTTCATCTAAAAAAATAGTTCCTCCGTTGGTTACTTCAAAAAAACCTTTACGGCTTTCTACGGCTCCCGTAAAAGCTCCTTTTTCGTGTCCGAAAAGTTCTGAATCTATTGTTCCTTCGGGAATTGCTCCACAATTGACAGCCGTAAAGACATTGTGTTTGCGGGGGCTTAGCTGATGTATAATTTTAGAGAAAGACTCCTTCCCCACACC
>FWPU01011031.1_pt1 | contig 12954 bp, 9 predicted proteins | sample 2228361 | NCBI WGS metagenome assembly FWPU01 (sample SAMEA103939777, study PRJEB20133) | metagenome | reverse complement strand
TTCACCGCGGCGAGGGCATCAATCCGGCCGGCACCAAAGTCATTGTCCTTGCCCGCCGGTCCCAAATCCACCGCCGTCACCTCCAAAATCGAATCCACCACCGCCGGCATCAAATTCGGATTCTTTGACAGCATCAAACACACCACTCCCGCAGTGTGCGGCGTCGCCATCGATGTCCCATCCATCTCAACATAACCACCACCCCGCCGACACGACTTCACCGCCACACCCGGCGCACTCAAATCCGGCTTGGTCAAACCCGGCGGATACGCATAGTCGTTATACGGCGCCACATCCTGCCAGGTCACCGGACCCCGACTGGAAAAATACGCAATCGCATCGGTTGAGTCGGTCGCACCAATCGATATTATCCCCGCTAAACTGCCACTGCCCGTGTTCTGCGGATTCCACCACGGCGGCGGCACATTACCAGGACAACGACAGGAGACCGGCGGACTTAAATACCGCTCATTGCCCGCCGCCACCACCTGGATCACACCAGCCGCATTCACATTCTCCGCCACCTGCCGCCAGGTCGCCTGATGCGGAGCCCACTCTATCCTCCACCCCAGCGACATCGTGTATAAGTCCGCACCATTGCCCGGTGACAAAGGCGGCGACACCACAAACTGCATCGCCTGCCAGCACTGACTCTCCGCCACCGAGTCCGCCACCGTCCGCACCCGACACACCATCACCCGCGCATCCGGCGCCACACCACACTGACTGCCCGAGGTCCCATCACTCGCCACCGTGCCCGCCGTGTGCGTCCCATGCCCGTTCTCATCCATCGGATCGTTGTTGTTCCTCTCAAAGTTCCAACCATGATAGGGATAGTTCGAGTCCTCCCACATATGGTCCGCCAGGTCCGGATGGGTGTAATCACAACCGGTGTCAATGTGCCCGCACACCACACCCTGTCCGGTGTAACCCTGCGCCCACACCTCCGGCGCCCGAATCTTCTGCACACCCCAGGCAATCTCATCCAGAACATCCGCCTCAACCCGCGGAGCAACTAAATCCGGACAGTGCACCAGGTCATAGTTAACATAGTGCACATCCGCCCGCGCGCTCACCCGCCGAATCACCTCCGTCCTCGCCTCACAGTAAACCGCATTCACAATCCACATCGGCCTGATGTCCGCCACCGCACCATCAGCAACATAACCCTCAAGAAACTTGAGCAAATCCGCCTGCTCCCGCTGCGCAAAGTCGCTCAAAATGCGCGCCACCTCCACCCGGCGCTCCCGCCGCGGCAGACCATCAACCAACGAGTTCAATAGCCCGCTGTCAAACTGCCGCCTGAGCACAATCTGCACCGGCAAACGGGAACTGCCATCCACGGTCACCAGCCGGCGCTCCAGCTCCGGACTGATCACCGCCAACGCCAGTGCCACAACCAGCACCAGCACCAGCACCACTCGCTTCATAAAAACACCTCCTTGGGTGAATTGCATAAGGTAGTATAACTATCGGCGGATACCGGGTCAATCTTGTTTTAACAAACTGCTTGACAAACAATTTGCCCGCCTTACAATTATCACCGAAGAAGACTAAGGTATTTAGCATCGGGTAAAAACAGCGAATCAGTTGCGGCGTGCTGTTTTTGCCGAAAATAAAGTAAAAAACCAAAAAGGAGGATGACCGTGAAAAAACTAATCGCCGCATGTGCACTGATAGCACTGATTTTTGCGCTCGGCTGTCCGAGCAAGAAGACTGAGGAACCAGCGAAACCGGCAACACCGGATACCACGCTTCAGACACCGGCACCGGAAAGCGCGGCTACTCAGGCACCGGCAGAGACGCTTGCGACACCGACGCCCAAACCGACTCCGGCTCCAGCACCGGCACCGCAACCAAAGCCCGAACCGAAGCCTGAGGGCAAACCACCCAAGGTGGGACGGTAAAAATAAGGGGGTTAAGATGAAGAAACTACTCCCGCTCTTTTCCGCACTTGCCCTGGTGTTTCTGCTCTTCGTTTCGCTCGGTTCCGAATGCGGGAGCATCATTGGTGGCGCCCCCAGCAACCTCAGGGTGGTTGCTGACACCGACAGCACGGTAAAAGTCACCTGGAACGCGCCAGCCGAGGGCAATCCCGACAAGTACATCGTCTACTTCAAGGCGGTTGATGCGGCCAGTTTTGAGGTTATCGCCAACAACATCACCACCACTGAGTTCGTCCACAACCCCAACGGCAAAACCGGCACCTACAAAGTCGCGTCCCTGTTTGGCTCTCAGGAGTATCAGTCCCTGACCACGGTATCAACTGTTCCCATCGCCACATCCGCGCTGACGGTTGCCGAACTCAATGCCGCGGGTAACTCTGGTTACGGCTGGGACCGCACCACCGGCACCGGTGCCACCTACTCAATGACCCAGGCGTCAAACGCCGCACTCGTTGACTTCTACATCACCGACTTCCAGACCACCACCTACTCCATCGCCAGCCCTGACGTCGGACCCAGCGACCCGGGCAATGTTGTCCCTGCTGGCTCCTGGCGGGTTAACGCCATTGCCGGACCGCTCACCAGCGAACAGCATCCGCTGCCCGTGCACAACCCCAACACCTACGCCAACTACCAGGACATCACCCAGACACCATTCCTTGCCGCTATCTACACCCAGGACGGCTACTATGCGCTCGCGAAACTTGATGGCTTCAATGCCGGTGATAAGACCTATCAGGTCTCTGGCTGGTTCCAGCTGGTCAAAGGATTGCGCTTAATCCAGCACTAAACACCACCACAACTCTTTCAAGAGCCCCGTAATCCGGGGCTCTTTTCTTTTTATCTGCTTGACAACAGGCGTTTCTCCTGTTAACCTGATTGAGCTATAAATCCAGGAGGCAATATGCGCAATTCCATAGTAACGCTTTTAACCGCTGCCGCATTTTTTACCTTGCTAGTTAACTGCGGGGTCATCGGTGGACTACCAGGCAACCTGCAACTTACCGCTGCCACGGATAGCACCGTACAAATCTACTGGACAACACCGGCAGAAGGGGTCCCGGACAGTTTCCTCATCTACTTCTGCCCGGCAGACGATTCGGTTTTTACCGTAATTGGCGACACCAACGGCAACACCTACATCCACAACCCATCGGGACTCACCGGCAGTTATCAGGTATCCGCCATCTTTGCGGGCAAGGAGTACCGGTCAACCACAACCCTTTCCACCGTGCCGGTCCATACCCCGACGAAAACAATCTCCGAACTTGATGGCACCGGCAACGCCGGCTATGGCTGGAGTCGTGACTCCGGTCAGGCACGCACCTATTCGATGCGCGACGCCGGCAATGTCCCTAATGTCGACTTTTACATTACCGACTTCACCACCGGTTCCCGACTCCCGTTCAACATCGCCAGCCCCCATATGGGACCATCTGACCCCTCCGGGGTTGTTCCACCTGACACCAGCTGGCGCCGTAACGGGTTTACCAATCCGCTCACCGACGAAAACGCTCCCCTGCCCAGCATCGACCCTACCCGCTATTTTAACTACACCCCGATTCCGGAAAGCCTGCCTGCGCTTATCGGTTGTTACACCACCGCTGACCGCCACTACGCCCTGATTAAAATCAACCGGGTTAATAGCGCCAATGCCACCGTAGAACTGGAAACCTGGTTCCAATTGATTCCAGATTTAAGGCTAATTTACCACCCCGCTGCAAGATGAAAAACAAATATCAACCCGACCCCGCACTTGTTGACTTATTTAATCAGCTGGAAGGTAAGATTGACGCTGCCCGGCAACTTATTGAGAAACTCCGCCAGGAAAACGAAAACCTGCGCCAGCGGCTTGCCGAAATGGGAAGGGCGCACCGCGAGGCGCTGGTAAAAATCGATAATATTCTTGACAGGATAGATGGGCTGTTGTAAAGTTAATTAATTGAACCGGGAGCCTATGCAGAACTTTGTTGTTCAGGTATTTGGCAGTGAATATAACATTAGAGCCGACCGTGACGGCGAATATGTTTTGAAAGTTGCGGAAATCGTTGACCGTAAACTCAGGGAAATCAACGAGCAGTACCGCCAGCCCACACCGGTGCGCACCGCGGTGCTGGCGTGTATGAACCTGGTTGATGAAGCCCTGCGCAAGGATGAAGCAGCCGCGGAATGGATTCGTCAGAGGGTTGGCGCGCTCATTGAAAAATTGGAAAAGGTTGCTTAGAACTTAATAGGCTCCCTGCAGTGCCCGTGATAGTGGCTGAGTCTTGAGCCAACACCCATTGAGCGGGGGCCACTATAGAAGGGTGGAGTGCCGCCTGCGGGCTAGCGCGAATCCCTTCTGAGGCTCCCACCTGTCTTATGGGTTCAGAGACTGCACTACACGACAGCTGCAGGGTTTTGTTTTGTGTTAGGAGGATATATGGATTGGACAAATATGCTCGCCATCGGTATACCGGTGGTTTTGGGAGTTGTAATTGGTTTTGCGGTGGGTTTTCTACTCAACCGCCGGGTGAGCCAGCGCATCATTGCCCAGCGGACGGCAGAGGCGGACGACATCCTGGCGGCTGCCCGCAAGGAAGCAGAAGAAATCCGCAACCGGGCAACCGCGGAAGCCAAAGAACTGTGGGAGCGAGAAAGGGTAAAATTTGAAGCCCAGACCGCCGCGGCCAGACGGGAACTGGAACGCCGGGAGGAAAAACTTGCTGACCGGGAGACTTTTCTCAACCGTCGGGAAAGCCTGCTCACCCAGAAGGAGATGGACTTAATCCGCAAGGAGCGGGAAATCGCCGCCCGGGAGAAGTTGACCCGGGCGAAGATGGAGCGGGTTGACCAGTTGATTGAGCAGGAAAACGCCCGGCTGGAGAAGATCGCCGGTATGTCGCTGGAGGAGGCACGCCGGGAAATGTTGCGCAACCTCGAGAACGAGGCACGGCTGGAAGCGGCCCGGATGATGCGGGAGATAAAAGAGGAGGCAAAGAAGCGGGCTGAAGCCGAAGCCCGGGAGGTAATCGCTGCCGCCATCCAGCGTTGTGCCATCTCCCATGTTGCGGAAACAACCGTCTCGGTGGTTAACCTCCCCTCGGATGAATTGAAGGGTAGAATCATCGGTCGGGAAGGACGGAACATTCGCACCTTTGAGTCACTCACCGGGGTTGAAGTGATGATTGATGACACCCCGGGTGCGATCATCATCTCCGGATTTGACCCGGTGCGCCGGGAAATCGCCCGGCTGGCAATGGAGCGACTGGTTGCCGACGGCAGGATTCACCCGGCCCGGATTGAGGAGGTTGTTGCCCGCACCCAGCAGGAGATGGAAGAGATAATCAAAAATGCCGGTGAGGAGGTCATCCTGGAACTGGGTATCGTCGGTCTGCATCCGGAACTGGTGCGACTCCTTGGTCGCCTGCGCTACCGGACCAGTTACGGGCAGAATGTCCTGCTCCACAGCCGGGAGGTCGCCTATCTGGCGTCCCTGATGGCACAGGAACTGGACCTGGATCCGGCACTTGCCAAACGCGCCGGACTCCTACACGACATCGGCAAAGCGGCTGACCAGACAATGGAAGGGACGCACGCCCAGATTGGGGCGGAATTTGCCCGGCGCTACGGCGAAGACACCCTGGTCGTCAACGCCATCGCCGCGCATCATGAGGAAACTACGCTTGATTCACCCTACGCCTTTCTGGTTGCGGCAGCTGATTCGGTGTCCGGCTCCCGCCCCGGTGCCCGGCGCGAGAGTTTTGAAACCTACATCAAACGCATTGAAAGACTGGAGGCGATCGCCGCCTCATTCCCGGGTGTGGAAAAGGCGTATGTTGTCCAGGCAGGACGAGAGATTCGTGTCCTGGTGGAACCGGACAGGGTCAGTGACCAGGATGCCTCAGAACTTGCTGCCCGCATCGCCGCCCAGATTGAAACCGAACTCAAATACCCGGGCCAGATCAAGGTGATGGTAATTCGCGAAACCCGGGCGGTAGACTATGCCCGTTAAAACCGGTTACAGCCCTTGGACATAAAGGTCATCCTCCTCGGTGATGTGTGCGGTGAGGCGGGTCGGACCGCGGTAAAACATCTCCTGCCGGTCCTGCGCCAGGAATTAACGCCCGACTTTGTCATCGTCAATGGCGAAAATGCGGCTGGTGGCTACGGCATCACCCCGCGCCTTGCCGAGGAATTGCTCACCGCCGGTGCGGACTGCATCACCACCGGTGACCACGCCTTTGACCGTCATGAGGTGTGGGAATATCTCTCTACCGAACCGCGCATCCTCCGTCCCCTGAACTTTCCGCCCCAGGCACCCGGTCGGGGCTGGGCGATTTATCAGCCCTCGCACCTCGCCTGCCCGATTGCGGTGGTCAACCTCGTGGGACGGGTATTTATGAAACCGGTGGACTGCCCGTTTCAACTGGTCCAAGCGGCGCTCGCCGAAATTGCCACCGTCACCCCCCTGGTCGTCGTCGACTTCCACGCCGAGGCAACCGCGGAAAAGCAGGCGATGGCACACTTTCTTGATGGCCGGGTCGCCGCGGTCATCGGCACCCATACCCATATCCAGACCGCGGACGAGCAAATCCTTGCGGGTGGCACCGCCTACATCACCGATGCCGGTATGTGCGGCGCCTTTGACTCCATCCTCGGAATGAGAAAGGACCTGTCCCTGCGCCGGATGATTGAGCAGGTGCCGGTGCGGCTCTACCCGGCAACAGAAGATATCCGGATTAACGGTGTGCTGATTGAAATTAACCAGGAAACCGGACACGCCGAAAAGGTCGTCCGGCTTAACCGTATCCTCGGTTAACAGAAAAACTTTAACCGGTGCGTTTCAAGAGCGGTTTCAGAAACCTGCCGGTCCAGGAGTGGCGACACCTTGCCGCCTCCTCAGGCGTGCCGGCACACACAATCTGTCCGCCACCATCACCGCCCTCTGGCCCCAGGTCGATAATCCAGTCCGCACACTTGATTACCTCCAGGTTGTGCTCAATCACCACCACCGTATTGCCCCGCGCCACCAGCCGGTCCAGCACACCTAATAGCAACCGCACATCCTCAAAGTGCAAACCGGTCGTCGGCTCATCCAGTAGATAAAGTGTGCGCCCGGTAGCGATTTTGGATAACTCCCGTGCCAGTTTAATCCTCTGCGCCTCACCACCGGAAAGGGTCGGCGCCGGCTGTCCGAGTTTAATATAGCCCAGCCCGACCTCCTTTAACAACTTCAACTTCCTCTCAATTGGCGGGATATTAACGAAGAACTCATACGCCTCATCCACACTCATCTCCAGCACCTCGCTGATACTCTTTCCCTTATACTTCACATCCAGCGTCTCCCGGTTATACCGCCGCCCCTTACACACATCACAGGTAACATACACATCGGGTAAAAAGTGCATCTCCACCCTGATGATTCCGTCACCGGCACACGCCTCGCACCTGCCCCCGCGCACATTAAAGGAAAAGCGTCCGGGCTTATACCCCCGCAGCCGTGCCTCCGGGGTCCGGGCAAACAACTCCCGAATCGGCGTAAAGGCGTTAGTATAGGTGGCGGGATTGGAGCGTGGCGTCCGACCAATCGGTGACTGGTCAATGTTCACCACCTTGTCGATCTTCTCCTGCCCGACAATCCGGCGATGCGCACCCGGCTTCTCCGGCGCGCCGTAAAAATGGCGTGCCAGCGCCCGATAAAGGATATCGGTAATCAGGGTGCTCTTTCCTGAACCGGACACCCCGGTAACGCAGACAAACAACCCCAGCGGAATGTCAACATCAATGTCCTTCAGGTTGTTCTCCCGGCACCCCTCAATCCGCAGATACCCCTGCTTCGGCTGGCGCCGCTCCCGCGGCAGTTCAATTCTTTTCCTGCCCGCCAGATAGGCACCGGTCAACGACTCCGGACAGGCTTTGATATCCTCGGGTCGGCCCTGCGCCACCACCCGCCCCCCTGCCGCGCCGGCACCCGGACCCAGGTCAATCACCCAGTCCGCAGCAAGAATTGTCTCCTCATCGTGTTCCACCACAATCACCGTATTTCCCAGGTCCCGCAACCCCTGCAATGTCGCCAGTAACTTCCTGTTGTCCCGCTGGTGCAATCCGATTGACGGCTCATCAAGAATGTAAACCACGCCCACCAGCCCGGAGCCAATCTGCGTTGCCAGCCGTACCCGCTGCGCCTCACCACCACCCAGACTTTCGGTTGTCCGGTCCAGGGTCAGATAGTCCAGCCCCACCGCCTCCAGAAAACCCAGGCGCCGGCGCAGTTCCTTAATCACCTCCCGGGCGATTGTCTCCTCCTTCTTATCCAGGCGCAACTGGTTAAAAAAGCGATACGCCGCCCCCACCGAAAAACGGGTAATCTCCGCAATGTTATACCCGGCAATGCGCACCGCCAGCGCCTCCGGCTTCAACCTTGTCCCCTTACACTTCGGACAGGGCAACACCGACATAAACCGCTCCACCCACTCCCGCCGGGCATCCGACTCGGTCTGTTGATAAACCCGCATCAGATACGGCACCAGGCCCTCATACCGGTCCTCCCAGGAGTACTCCCAGCGCTCATTTTCATACTTAAACTCCAGCTCCTCCTCACTGCCGTAAAGAATCACCCTTCTTGCCGCCTCGGGCAAATCCTTCCAGGGTGTGCTTAACTTAAAGTGATACTTCCTTGCCAGTGTCTCCAGTTTACTTAAAAACCAGCCGCTCCTTTCCCGCGCCTCGCCCCAGGGTGCGATTGCGCCATCAAGGATAGAAAGGCTCGGGTCAATCACCAGCCGGTCCGGGTCAATCTCCATCTTCGTGCCCAGCCCGTGACACTCCGGACAGGCGCCATAGGGCGAATTAAAAGAAAACAGCCGGGGCGAAATCTCCTCAAAGGAAAAACCGCACTCCGCACAGGCAAAACTGGTGGAAAATATCCTTTCCTCACCCTTGCCTTTAACCGGCACAACCAGGACCAGACACCGCCCCTGCCCTTCCCTGATCGCCAGTTCCACCGAATCCGCCAGCCGTTTCCTTATCTCCGGTCGCACCGTTAACCGGTCAATCACCAACTCAATATTGTGCTTCTTGTACTTCTCCAGCAACGGCACATCCTCAATCTCATAAATTTCACCATCCACCCGCACCCGGACATAACCCCGGTGCCTTGCCTGATTCAAAAGTTCCCGATACTCACCCTTCCTGCCCCGCACCAAAGGCGCCATCACCACCAGCCCGGTCCCCTCCGGCTCTGCCAGGAGGTTGTCCACTATCTGGTCGGTCGTCTGGGAACTGATCGGCTTGTTACAGTGCGGACAAAAGGGCTTTCCCACCCGGGCAAACAACAAGCGCAGATAGTCATAAATCTCGGTTGTTGTCCCGACCGTGGAGCGGGGATTGCGGGCGCTGGTGCGCTGCTCAATCGCAATTGCCGGTGACAGCCCGGTAATCTGGTCACAATCCGGCTTCTCCAGCATTCCGAGAAACTGCCGGGCGTAAGCGGACAGCGACTCAATATAACGCCGCTGCCCCTCGGCATAAATCGTATCAAACGCCAGCGACGACTTACCGGAACCTGAAATACCGGTTATCACCACCAGTTTATTTCTCGGTATATCGATACTGATATTCTTGAGATTGTGTTCTCTTGCTCCCCGAATCGAAATTACATCATCATTCATCTGAAAATTAAAGTATATCCCGCACATCCCGCCGGGTCAATATCAACTCCCGCACCGCCTGCCTGCCCGACCCCAAAAAAACTGCCCCTGTTCCGGCATATCTATCAGCAACCCGGCGAAGTTAAGAGACAAAACCGGCTGCCCATCTGTCACCCGCCGGCACTGTGGCAAACAAGATTAACCCCGACGCCAGCACCAGTAACACCAGCGCCCCACCAGCCCGGGTAACCCGCAACTATAATTACAGAATTAGCCCAAAAATCAGCGACAGGGTTATCAACGATGCTGAGCACAGGGCAAGCCCCCCAGCAGCCCGGGGGCTAGCCCCCAACCTGCCCCGGGAAAACAATTTTCAGGTAAGCAACCTTGCGATAACTATCAGTAAATAAATATCTTAACCCACCGCACCATCCCTTAAAACCGCACCCGCACCGTTAAAATCCACCAGCCGGTGAAAAACTGGCTTTCTGCACCTGCCCCGCCTCTGCCCTCCTGCCCTTTGTTTAACTTGCATCCCGGCGGTTTTGTGTTAATATTTAACTTGATGAGTGGTGCGGATACTCCTCGACCGGTAAACCCTTCTGAGAAAAAAACCGATGGCGAACCACGCAGCGGTGGTGTCAATCGCCAGCTACTCCAGGAGGCGCTGACCGCATTTTACCGCGAGGACGACGAGACCGCCCTGGAACTACTCCTCGCCATCCTGGAAACCAACCCGGACAACCTGCGCTGTCACTACCTCGCTGCGCTCACCGCCGCCAACATCGCTGACGAAGAAACCCTGGAACAGATATCCCGCAACGCCCGGCGCCTTGCGCCCCGGCACCCCTACACCGTTGGTTGCGAGGCGGTGCGTGCGCTCTTCTTTGCCAATTACGAGCGCGCCGAACACCTCTTTAACCTTGCCCTCCGCTCCCTGCCCGACGACATTGACCTCAACCTCGGCCTGGGCATCCTCTACGACCATATGGGTGCCGAAGAAAAGAGCGCCGAGGTATACCGTCGGGTCCTAGCAATCTCGCCAGACATCATCCGGGCACGCATCTGGCTGGGCATCAGTTATGCGCTCAGCGGCGAATATGGCAACGCCCTGGCGCAATATGAGTATGCCAAGCGCCTTGACCCCACCGTCGAAAACCCGCACCAGCACCTCGGTCGGGACTACTACGCGGAAGGGATATTTGACGAAGCCGCCCGCGAGTTCGCCCGGGCGATTGCCGAAGAACCCGAGCAGCCCACCGCCTATTTCTACCTGATGGACTGCTACAAGCGACTGGGACTGATTGACGATGCCCTGGACATCTACGAAACCATCAAGCGCCAGTTTGCCCACCAGCCCGAACTCATCTCCGAACTCTTCGAACACTTCCGGATGTTTTCCGAGGCAATCCCTCACCTGGAAAAACTACTGCAAAGGTCGCCCGAAAATGAAGAACTGCTCATCCGCCTCGCTGGCGCCTATCAGGAAACCGGCAGAATTACCGACGCCATCCACGCCGTCCAGCGTGCCATCACCGTCGACCCGGAAAACCCCGGCTACTGGACCCTGCTTGCCGAACTCCATTACCAGAACGGTGACTATCCCCGAACCATCGCCGCTGCCGAGCGGGCAATTCAACTCAACCAATACGAAGAAGAGGCATACGCCGTGCTCGCCGATGCCCTGCTCTTTCTCGGCAGAACCGAGGAGGCGGAGGCGATGGCACGCCAGCGGGAAAAAATCCGCGACGAGTCCTGGCGCCGCTACCAGCAGAAATTCTCCGGCCAGGACAGCGACGACGACATTTAGCCTGACCGGAATTTAGCCCCGTCCGGAAAAAACAACGAAACTCAACCCGCGCTCTTCAACTCCGAAGTGCAGTGCGGGCAACGGGTGGACTGTCGCAACCCGGCGTCTCCCATCAATAAATTTAGCCCTGCCCGCAACCGCCATCTCCTCCCGCTCCTGTATCCCGACTGCCACATCCGCCTGCCAGAATCCAATTAACGCCAGAAGGTTGTTCCCGCTCATCAAGCCACTCGCCGTCTGCCCCAGCGTCGTCCCGCACCGGTAATTACCACCCGCAATCCCGGTAACCTGCCAGTCACACCGATAAGGCTGGGAAAACAGAACCGCAGTAAAGGCAAAGAAAATAAGGGAAAACAATGCCCATCGCTTGATCATAGTTACCTCCGCCGCTCTTCGGGTCGCTCGTTGAGCGCCCGCTTCATCCTCTCGGACCGTTCCCTGCCACCAGCGGTGCGAAACTCTATCTCCTGCGCCTTGCCCTCACGGATAAGTTGCTCCATACAGCCGCTGAGAAACTCGTCATCCAGCATCCTGCCCACCAGTTCTCCGGTCTTGGGCTGCTCCACCGGCATCATCCTTCTCGTGACCTCTGCTGACACATCCTGCCGCTCACCGGTAACAAGCCAGTAAACCTCGGCGCCTGGTTTACCGCCAATGACAAACCTGTTACTAACGACTTTCTCCGCCACATAGACATCGCTGGTCCCAACACCGGTCAACTGGATGTGCGGATTTCTGTTCAGCGCCGAGAAGTAGTCCGGCAGTTTCACCTCTGCCCTGCCATTGCCATCAAGCACAACACTGCCCCGATAGATATTCAGCATCTCCGGTCCTTCAATGAAGTAGTGGTTTAAGATTTTACCGTAGGGGTCAAGGGGATGGTCAATTGTAAATGTGCCACTCGCCTTGGACAGGGCTCCGACCCTGGTCTGATTGGATGCGGTTGCGGTCTGGCCGTTAAACGCCGCGGAGTTAGCATAACTAGAAGGGACTATTGAATGGTTTCCGACGGCAAAACTATAATACGCCAGAGCGCTATCCGCGTAGCCGCCGCCAACCGTGGCAGCATCGCCGCTTGCGGTGTTATAATAACCGCCGGCAACCGTGGCATAGTAGCCGCTTGCGGTGTTATAATAACCGCCGGCAACCGTGGCAGAAGAGCTACTTGCGGTGTTACCATAGCCACCGCTTACTGTGCAGTAGTAGCAGTCTAGGCCTGATCTCCCGGTCGTGCAGGCAACACCCAGGTTAACATGGGTATAACGGGCGCTACGCCAGAGCATATTGTCCGCTCCACCCCGGGCGATACCAAGTTGCCGAATCATAAACAGGACCGAATCCGGCGTGCCCCTTACCCAGGCGTTATCACCCTGAGCAACACTGTCATTCTGCGGCGCCCAGGTAGTGCCGGTCCACTTGATTACCTGCCCGGTGGTCGCCCCACTCTGATTGATCTTCGCCATCGTCACCGCACCATCCACAATCATCGCACCGGTGACGGCGTTTGCCTGTCCCTCATCCACAAACTTGGCACTGAGGGCAACTGTGTCCTTGCCCTGCAACAGGT
>FWPU01008961.1_pt1 | contig 12956 bp, 14 predicted proteins | sample 2228361 | NCBI WGS metagenome assembly FWPU01 (sample SAMEA103939777, study PRJEB20133) | metagenome | reverse complement strand
TCAATTTGTCCGTTATGAGCAATCCAATAGCAAGATAAAAAAGTGACGAGAGCGATTAAGATCACAATCGGAACAAAGATACCCGAAACGCGATCTGCCAATCGCTGAATCGGAGCTTTGCTTCCTTGTGCCTCCTCAACCAACTTGATAATCTGTGCTAAGGCAGTATCTTTCCCAACTTTGGATGCTTTTATCTTCAAATACCCCATCTTGTTCAAAGTAGCTGCAAATACAGAACTACCGATCGTTTTCTCGATAGGCAAAGATTCTCCGGTTAACATTGACTCATCAACTGATGAGCCACCTTCCAGCACAACTCCGTCAACTGGGATTTTCTCACCTGGCTTAACCAAGAGGATGTCCCCCACTTTGACATCTTCAACTGCAATTTCTATCTCCTCCCCGTCCTTTATCAACCGCGCTTTCCTAGGTGCTAGAGCAATCAGTTTTCTAATCGCTTCTCCCGTTTGTCCTTTTGCCTTTGCTTCAAGATATTTTCCCACTTTGATTAACGTAATAATCATCGCGGCGGTCTCAAAATATACATGCCCATCAAAAATCCCGAACGTAATGAGCATACTGTAACCATACGCCGCTGAAGACCCCAAGCTAATTAATACATCCATGTTAGCAGCACGGTTGCGAAGCGCTTTGTATGTTCCCACATAATAGTGCCACCCAACATAAAACTGCACTGGCGTTGCCAAGAACCACATGAACGCATTTGCCCAACTGGCATGACCAATGGCATGAGGAAGCAGGTTAAAATCTCGCGCCATCGAAAAGAGAAACAGAGGCAGTGTAAAGATAATCCCAACCATCAATAAGCGCAGTTGGGCTCGAGCCTCGCGATCATGAACAGCCTGTTCGATGTCAGCTTCAACACCTTTCGTCTCGACGAACGTAAAGCCAGAGTCAGAAAGCGTTTGACGAACTTCCTTTGCACCAATAATCGTCGGTATAAACTCGACCTCTAAATGTCCGTTGACCACATTGAGATTTACTTTGTGAACACCTTCTAAGGTTTGAAGCTTTGTCTCTAAATGATTGAGGCGTAGTGGATCTTCAAGTTCTTTTAAGTAAAAATCAATACTTCCGGTCGCAACTCCATAGCCCGCTCTCTCAATTCGTGATAGCAGGTTATCCAAGCCGGTGATTTGAGGATCGAACTCGACAACCGCTCGCTCAGAAGCGAGATTGACCATCGCGCTCTGAACCCCCTTATCTTTTTTTAGATTCCTCTCAATCGTTGCCGCACAATTCGCGCAGGTCATTCCAATAACCGGAAGGACGATTTGCCTGGTAGTCATTCTCTTGGCACACCTCTCCTTATTCTTGAACAGGGTAGTTGATATCGGATAAGACCTTTTTCAGAATTTCTTCACTAGCGGGTGGTTGAAATTCTATTCTCACAGACTTTGACTCAACATCTGCCACGACACTCTTGACGCCCTCGATTTCTTCGAGCTCTGATTGAATAGTATGCACACAGTGATGACAGGATATATTCGGTACGTTGTATGTAACAATTGACATGATGCTCTCCTTTTATCCGTTAAGTTTACGTTTTAGTAATCTTTTCAAATAAATCCGATATTTCCTTCAAGACTCTCTCTCTATCCGCCGCGTCTTCTCCACGCACTGCAGAGATAACACAAGTATTTAGGTGATCATTGAGAATCATGATGGAGACTTTATTCAGGGCTGATTGGATAGCATGTACTTGATGGATAACATCCATACAATAGGCATCTTCTTCGACCATTTTCTTGACCCCTTTGATATGACCTTCAATAACAGTTAGTCTCTTGAGGATATTCTCTTTATTCATCTGGTCTCCTTATACCCCTCCCTACGGGGAGGGGTATAAGGCATTTTAACCTCAGAGGAGCTACTTGACAAGAATTTATACTATTCTGGTCGCATTAATATTTCATTGAATAGATCCTAATACAACATCCAATTCTTCTTCAGCTACATAGCCCACCCACTGCTTAATCACGACTCCCTGACCATCAATCAGAAAGAGATGTGGTTGATACTGATAACCTAAAGCCTGTTTGAACGGATTCGTTTTAGGATCATCAATATCCAAGTAGATAAATTGGATTTTGCCTGCATACTTATTTTCCAATTTCCTTAGAACCGGCGCCATGCTTTTACAGGTAGGACACCAAAAGTCAAAAAACTCAACCAGTTGGTACCCTCCCGACGTTAAGTTAAACTGATCTGGATCTGTCGCTCGCATAACGATATCGATTGGAAGAGTAGGTGTGGCGAGATTTTCAGGCGTTGATTCCTGTTCCACATCTACTTCACCTACTCTTGGGTAGGCTTCAGGGGTTATGATTGAAGGCAGGCCCTCACTCGATTGTTCCACACTGGGATACGGTGAAGATGGCTCTTCCGATATAACCGAATATGGGGTAGGAATATTTTGAGTGGATTCTTGTACTTCTTGCGTTTGATCAACTGGCGTCGATTGGTTAGCACAACCCACCATGCTCGTAGCAACAATGAAAAACCCTAACAGGAGATACATCTTTTTCATCTTCTTCCCATCCTTCACCACAAACAAAACCTTAACCCTAACGACAATGCAACATACCTGATAAGATGACTAGAACAACGGCGCAGAACCACGGGAAATATTATCCAAAAATTCTTGTCTAGTTGCTACGCTCTTACGAAAATGACCCAACATAGATGAAGTTGTCATCCTTGCGCCGTGCTTCTTGACTCCTCTCATCGTAGCACAAAGGTGTAATCCCTCGACAACAACAGCTACACCAATTGGGTTTAACAAGGTATCCAGAAAATCGGCGATCTGTCGCGTCATTCTCTCTTGCACCTGTAATCGATGAGCAAACATGTCCACAATGCGGGGAATTTTCGACAAACCGATGATGCGACCGCGCGGGAGATATGCAACATGTGCCCTCCCAATAAAAGGCAAGAGGTGATGTTCGCACAGGCTGTAAAATTCAATATCTCTTACCAAGACCATCTCATCATAAGAAACGTCGAAAACCGCCCCATTGACCAACGCAACGGGATCGACACGGTAGCCGGCTAACAATTCTTCATACATTCGTGCCACTCTTTCAGGCGTTTTCAATAAACCTTCTCGGTAGGGGTCTTCTCCCACTGCAGTCAGGATATTTCGTACAGCCTCTTCAATTACAGGTTGGTCGATTTGTGTGTCGATATAAGTCTCAGAAATCCGATAGATTGCTTCGCGGTCGATTTCCATTTCAGTTCACTTCCTAACCACATGATTTATCTTATTGTTTCTGAAGATTGCTCAAGTTTACTTACCGATTTCATTCCCGTCAAGAAAGAAACGATGTCCTAACAAAAAGGGCGGAGTAAAATTCCTCCGCCCCGCTGCAATAAAACGATTGTCTTAACGTATTTCAGGCTCGATGATCCCGTATGTACCATCACGCCTTTTGTACAACACATTAATTCCACCTGAATTGGTATTAAAAAAGACAAAGAAATTGTCGTGCCCAAGCAAGTTCATCTGCTCGATGGCTTCCATTTCATCCATGGGGGTAATTGCAAATTTCTTTCGCTTGGCGATAATTGGCTGGGGTATCGGTTCTTCATCGACTGGAGGAACCACTGCTTCGGCAACACTCTTACCATCACCCCGACCGCGATACCGTTTACCCTTATACCTTTCAATACGACGTTGAATTTTATCCAAGGCAGTATCCAAAGCAGCAAAGATGTCATCCGCACGTTCTTCCGCCCTGAGAATAAATCCCTTTCCGCGGATGGTGATTTGAGCTATCTGGCGGTCTGCTGCACTGCGCGCAGACTTGGCATAGGTAACATCCACTCGCGCTTCTTCAATGCCCGGCAGATAACGATCTAATTTGGCAATTTTTTTATCCACATAATTTTGTAACCTTTCACTCACCTCCATATTCCGACTCACGACTTCTACTGGCACTGTCATTTTTGCCTCCTTCAGATAAGAATGTTCTAGCTACAACAAACCCATATACAGACGACGCTCCAGCTTTTTTGAGCGCATCGGCGCACGCATTAAGCGTTGCACCGGTTGTTGTCACATCATCAATAATCAGAACAGCCTTTCCTGAGACTCTTTTTGCATCTGCCCAAAAAGCATTTTGGACATTATCAAACCGTTGCTCAAGCCCTAAATCTACCTGAGAAGATGTTTCTCTCACACGTCGAAGAGCTCGGCCGTCATATCGGATTCGCGTGGCTAAGGAGAACGGATAAGCAATCAACGCAGCTTGATTATATCCACGTTCTTTTCTCCGAACAACCCCTAAAGGAACTGGAACCACGAGATCAATTGTCCATTGAACTTCTCGATACAGTTCAATCAAGAAACAGGAAAGAGTTTCTCCCAAAGCCATATCACGATGATACTTCAAGCGGTGAATTGCTGTTCGTAACGGACCTGCATACCGTGCATAAGCTCGTAAACCATCTATCATCCAAGTGCGATCTCGACAGTTATAGCAGATTACGTCTGTCGATGTGGGTAGTCCACAATAAGGACACACGAAACCCGAGATTCTCTGCACGTTCCTTTGGCAATTCTCGCACCAACGCTCACCCCCTTGACCACAGCCACCGCAAACTGGAGGATAGATCCAATCAACAAGCTTCCATATCCACCGATATAGAGTATGTGGATAGGTCGTCTCAAGATACAATGCTCTCACACGCTTGGTTTAATTTCCAAATAGAACGCCTCTTAATGCAGACTGCATCAACATAATAAATGCTGGCGTCATGAGCACAATACAGATCGAAGGGAAGATCAATAAGGCTAAGGGGATAAGCATCTTAATAGGTGCCTTATGAGCTTCTTCCTCGGCAATTTGGCGGCGACGAACCCGCATCTGATCAGATTGGATGCGCAATACCTTTGCCATACTCACCCCCAACTGTTCACTTTGGATGACCGCTGCAACAAAGCTGGTCATTTCAGGTATCCCAATGCGGTCAGCCATATCTCGAAGCGCTTCCCGTCGAAGTTTACCTAATTGCATTTCTCGCAACGCTCGAGCAAATGCTAGACTTAGTTCGTTATCCCATTTTTCGGTCACTTTCGCCATGGCACCATCAAAGCCTAAGCCAGCTTCAACACAAATGGTCAATAAATCTAATGCATCTGGCATTGCTCGGCGAATTTCCTTCTGACGACGGTTGATTTTGCTGGTAAGCAGTAAATCGGGGATATAGAAACCAATCACCATAAAAAAGGCAATCACGATAAATTTTCTGATCCAACTCCAATCCTGTAACCCAACACTAAAAAGGAATATGAATAATCCTCCAAACAAAAATGCTACAGCAAATCGAGAGGTCCAAAAAATCGTTGGATCTAATCCTCTCGGACTTCCCGCTAGTTCTATCCGATGGGCTGTGGTCTGTAATGCGTTTTGAGGGGTAAAGCGGGTTACAAAATCACCAAATCGGCGAGCTACAGGAATGAGCACCCGTTCAGCAAAAGGTTGGGATAACTCGATCTCTTCGAGTGTAGCTGTCTCACCTCTGGCGGCAAATTCCTCTAACCTTTGTTGAAGCGGGTCTCCGCGATTGGCATCCCGTAATCCTACCAGAACCAAAATCAATGCCCCAATCAAGATAAAAACAATTACACCAATGATGATCATCTCCATCGTCTGCTCACCCTATTCATAAATAAACATTAGATATCAATATTTGCGATACGCATCATGACATAATACCCTGACGCAACCATCAGGGCTCCTATGACTAACATGGCTATACCGAAAATGCGAGTCCCGGGGTTGAAAAATTGCATCATATAAGGTCGGTTGACTAAATAAAGAATGATGGCAATAAATATGGGCATCATGGCAAGAAAACGGCCTGAATACACCACTTGAGACGTCAAAACTCTAATCTCGCCTTTAATCCGCACCCGTTCGCGGATGGTGTAAGAGATCGTATCTAATATCTCAGCTAAATTCCCTCCTACCTCCCTTTGTACATTGATCGCTGCAATGATCAAATCCAAATCATCGCTTGGAACTCGCCGATACAAATTCTCCAGAGCCTGGTCCATTGGAATGCCAATTTGCATCTCTTGGACAACCCGACGAAACTCATCTGAAATCGGAGGAGGCATTTCCTTACTAACTGCCTCCATCGCTTGCATGGTCGAGTATCCCGCTCTCAGTCCATTCACCATTAGATTTAGCATATCCGCCAATTGATTATTGAAGTTATTTAATCGCTGGTTTTGTAAACGCCCGACATAAAAACGGGGCAACCAAAGTCCAGCCAAACCTCCCAAAGCCGTAAAAATAATATTGCGGCCACCAAAGAAATAAGCCAAGCTTCCGACAAACAAGACCATAATGATGATCAGCGCAATGTATTCGCCTGGTTTCATTTTGATGTCTGCGCGTGCCAGATCACGGGCGATCCCAGAACCCCACTTTGACTTCACCACTCGTTCATTAACCCAGTCTCCAATCGGTGTCGCTCTTTCTTCTTTTCTTGATACTTTTTCTTCGCGATCAATAATGTATCGCCCTAGTCTTTCTTCGACCAGAGACTGTTCACTGGTCAGGGTGACAACAAACCCCATAACCACGAGAACAACTACAATCCCTCCACCAACAAGTAGAATTAAGATTAGAGGATCCATCCTTACCTCTACAGATTAATAACGTCGGCGATCGCCGAGACCAAAAATGGATGCGGGTAAATGGATGCCCGCTGCTTCTATTTTATCCATGAATTTCGGACGCAAGCCAGTTGCTCGCAGCCGCCCAACAATCCTACCGTTCTCATAACCACTTTGTTCAAATACAAATATATCCGTAAGGGTAATGACATCCCCTTCCATTCCACTCACTTCGGTGATGTTTACGACCTTGCGTGTACCGTCCCGCATTCTTTCTTGATGAATAACCAGATCAATCGCCGAAGACACCTGTTCGCGTATCGCTCGTACAGGTAAATCCATACCCGCCATGAGCGCCATGGTTTCGATTCTTGCAAGCGTGTCGCGTGGAGAGTTCGAGTGCGCTGTCGTCATCGATCCATCGTGACCAGTATTCATCGCTTGTAACATATCTAAGGCTGCTTCATCACGGATCTCACCAACAATGATTCGATCCGGTCTCATCCGCAAAGCGTTAATGACCAACTGACGAATGGTAACTTCACCCTTACCTTCAATATTCGGTGGTCTGGATTCCAAAGTAACTACATGCTCCTGCCGCAATTGCAATTCGGCGGCATTTTCAATTGTAATAATCCGCTCGTCATTAGGGATAAACTGAGAAAGAACATTAAGTAATGTCGTCTTACCAGAACCAGTACCTCCCGATATGACGATATTTAAACGGGCTTCTACACATGCCTTGAGAAATTGCAAAGCCTCAGGAGTAATTGAACCAAATTGGATTAACTGTTCAATCGTTAAGGGATTTTTGAAGAATTTTCGGATGGTAATGGTAGGGCCGACTAATGAAATTGGTGGAATCACCGCATTGACACGCGAGCCATCGGGCAATCGTGCATCAACATAGGGACTCGATTCATCAATTCTACGTCCCAGAGGCGCAACGATTCGGTCAATAATCCGCATGACATGTTCATCGCTCTCAAAGGTAAACGGAACACGCTGAATTTTTCCGCTTCTTTCAATATAGATGTTCTTTGCTCCATTAACCATGATTTCAGTGATCGTTTCGTCCTCCAACAATGGCTGGAGGGGACCAAATCCGAGGATCTCAGCCACAATTTGCTCAAAAAGGCGATGTCGTTCAGGACGAGAAAGGACAATGTTTTCTTCACCCAGCACTTGGTCAAAAAGTTCTTGGATCGTATTGCGCACTTCGGTCACACGGGTGATATCCATTCCAGGATCTAGCTCCGCCAACAAGCGATTTTGCACTCGAGTTTTTAAATCTGAATAAGTATCTCGTTGCGGTGCTACGGATGGAGCTACTCGCCGAGCTTGGACAGCCATTAGCCGATTTTTTGCTTCCATATCCCCATTTGAGGGTAAACTACCTTGACCTTGTTCAATACGTTTTAATAGTGACATATGACCATCTCCACTTCCTACCGACCGACTTTTCCAAAGATTCCACTATACCCTTTCTTGGTTTCTATTTCTAAATCCGATACTTCTCGAATGCGTTGTCGGACGATTTCTGCTAAGGTAAGAACCGCTTTAGCGATCGGTTTTGTTTTATCCTCCAGCATAAAAGGAATGCCTCGATTGACTGCAGGGATTACCGTTCGCTCATCAAAAGGAATCGTTGTTATGACCTCTTGCTTAATGCTCTCGCCAATTTTTTCAGCCGTGATCCCAATTCGTTTATCATAGCGATTTAACACAAAGATAACTTTTTTTCGATGAACGTTCAATACATCCAGCACCTCTAGAGCTGTTCGTGCGTTCTTGATCGCGGGAATATCTTGGGTAGTTAATAGTATTATGAGATCGGTCACATCAATAGACGACAAAACGGCATCCGATAAATACGCTGAAGTATCCACAATCACGTATGCAAACATTCGTTTTACAAATTGTAAAACCTTAGCAAATTGTTCTCCATTGACACTCTCTGCGTATTCAGGACGTAGTGGAGCAGCAAGCACTTTGATCCCCGAAGGTTTATGAAGCAACAAAACACTTTCAACCACCTCTGGATCAAGTTCATCCACCCGAGGCGCTAGATCAACGACACTATTTTTACCCTGCTCATTTAGGAATACAGCCACATCTCCAAATTGAAGATTCGCATCAACAATCACAACCGGGGACTCAGGATTATGCAATGCCACTGCCAGATTTGTCACCAGTGTTGTCGTACCTACTCCCCCTTTTGGGCTGTAAACAACAATAATTTTGCCATCAAAAGCGCTGCCTCCTCCAGCCACGCTCGAAGTTCCACCTGCAACAGGGGTGGGCATCTTTTCCCGCTCTTCTTGCGCCATTTTTCCAGCACGCCGTACTGCAGCACTTAGTTCATCTACGGTTGGCGGCTTGGTTAAGAAATCGCGTGCTCCAGCTAGCATTGCCCTGCGCATATAATTCGGATCACCTTGCACCGACAGAATAACGATCTGAGTATATGGATTTGTCCTTCGAATAGCCTCTGTTGCTGTAATGCCATCCATATCCGGCATGTTGATATCCATAATCACAACATCCGGTTTCGTTTGACGAGTGACTTCGATCCCCTCCTTTCCTGTCCGGGCAGCTCCAACTACTTCGACATCTTTTTCGAACTGAAGCAATTTGCGGATATTCTCGCGCGTCTCCGCAATGTCATCCACAATCACTACTCGAATCTTTTCAGAAGGACTCGTCATACTAAATGTTAGCCATTGCTATACTAAGGATTCGGCGTGGGTGTCGGCTGGAAGGTAATCACCGGCATCGCTGGAGAATTTACGCGGGGCTCGATCCCATAGGGCAACTTAACTGGAATCGGTACATTATACTTGTTGAGATAATACTGTAACGTCTCCGCTTCAATTTGCACACGGGAATTATCTCCCGCTGATCTGAGATGAAACGTAAATTGCGCTCCGTTGGCCATGAGATAAGTCAACATCAGTGCGGTTTGTGGTGTGACGATTAAACTCACGAATTCTGGGGTTGGTCTTGCGGGTTGGGGAGCTTGTTGATTGGGTGTTTGCGGAGACTGTTCTGTCGGTTGTTGTGAAACCCCAATCGTCTGATCACTTGTAAAAGCCGCCGCATAATTCCCGACGCTTAGGACAGTCACGTCTTGCAAGATCACTTGAGCAACCAGACGCGGGCGTTGCGGTTCCGATGGAACAACAATGATTGGTTGTCCTAAGCCGGGGATAGTCTCAGCTCTTCCCGCATTCCCTGTACCCTCACCTACCGGTGCTGAGATACCTGCAGTAAGGTAGACGGTTGGTTCGCGAGTGCCCGGCGCGATTGCCTCACCGGCAACATTGGGTAACTTTGATTGATATTCTGTATCGATATCTACAAATGCATGAACGACAGCAACATTGATGCGATCACCTGCTTGAACAGGGAAACTAGCCTTGGTTAGACGATCAATGGGGATTGCCACAGCAACGCTTCCTCGCGGAATGTAGAGAGCAATATCAGACCCCATTTTAGACAGTTCTTCCGCGCTATCGGCAAGCATATTCTCCATCAGGATAAATCCAGCTTCTAGATCAATCTTAGCCAATCTCCCTTCGACATCTTTTATTTCGGAAAACATTCCTTGAAGGAAAAATTGACGTTGTATTGGGATTAAGCTAACCACATCCCGCGTAATTACGCTGCCGCGCGGGATTTTTTGGGTAGTTACAAGAACATTTGCCACCTCGATGACCGGAGTTGGCTCAGTGACTTGGGATGGTTGTGGTGTGATAGCAGGCCGTAAACGTAAGACGACTAACACAACCGCCACTAACCCTAAAAATACTATTAGGGCAAGTAAAAAGAAAATTCTTCCTCGTCGCATATTTGCCTCCGAAATCTAGAGTCTATTTCGAGTACATCTGGGCGGTTCTTCCTTGGTATTATTATAAATTGGTATCGAATTTTTTGTTGTCCCCAATCTATACAATTTTGTTAGCCAATGCTTCATCCTAAGGTCCTCTTTGATATTAATCTGCCCAATAATTGGAGTGTACCCGATTTCATATAAAAAATCTACGGCTATCTGCGCTTTTCTTACCTCATTGTTCTTCGAAATAGAAAAGCTTACTTATCGAGGAAGAATCATGCAATTAAGATGCCAAAAACCCTGGCAAAAATCCAGGGTTTTTTGGGAATAACAAAATATTTGCCTGACCAAAAAAATTAAATGGCACTAACAATTCGGCTGAAGACGTTACCGATTGCCGGTCCAAGGAGTGCGAGGATAACGATTACGACAATCGCTACCAGGACGAGGATCAACGCATACTCCACTAGACCCTGACCTCTTTCTTTCGGCGCGAATAACATCGCTTTTTACCTCCTTTCTTCTGAGATATTACTGACTAGAGTAATTATACTCATTATAAGGAATCTTTTAATATTTTGCAATATCCAATTTATGAAATTTTCCTTGCAATTATGTAAGTTCAGGGATTTCCCTCAGAGGAATAGTAAATGATATGCGAGTTCCCTCTCCGATTCGAGTGTTCAACTGGAAATCACCTCCCAACATTTCGACTCGATCACGGACGATTTTGATTCCCATATTGGTTCTCTCTTTCAATATTTCAGGGTCGAATCCTTTTCCATTGAAATCAATCATCACTTTAATCATTGTATCTCCCAAGTCTAAATGAAGACGGATTTCACTGGCTTGGCTATGGCGCAGAGCATTCCCCAAAAGCTCCTGAATAGCTCGAAAGATCATGACTTCTAAATAAGGCTCCAATCTCCTCTCCATGCCACTTAGGGTGAGCTGAACAGAAGCACCGGGAATGCCTTGCATAGCATCAACATATCGCTTTACCGTGGGTGCTAACCCCAAATCATCTAACATCATTGGCCGTAGCTCAAAAATAAAATCACGCACCTTTTGAAATGCTTGTGTAGCAGAAAGGCGTAAACTCTCGAGCTCCTCCTTGGCTTTCGAAGGGTCAATCTCAAAAAGACGCATAGCGATCTCGGTCTGCAGAATAAAGTTAGAAATCGCTTGCGCCGGACCATCATGCATTTGCCTGGATAATCTTTGTCGTTCTGCTTCTTGAGCTTGAATGATCATTTCAATCCCCTCTCCTGGTCGCAAGCCACGACCAGAGCTACCTATACTATCCACAAGACTCACAAGACTTGTACGAAACATATCCAGCCAATTCATTTGCCGACGTAAGTGTTGAATTTGGCTTTGAATTTTTTCAACCTTTCCAGACATCAAATACAATCGTTGTTGGGCTTCAAGAGCCGCTTCGTACCCCATGCGTAATTCATGGCGAGAGAAATTATCCGTATGTGCCTGAATTTTTTGAAGTTCCGCCGTAATGGAAGCATTCTTTTTACTGAGCTTCTCAACTTCCTGCTGACTTTGTTGCAAAAGCCTTTCGCTTTCGTCAAGATCTTGTTTGATTCCATCAATTAGTTGCTCAACCTGATTTTGTAATTCATGAATGACTTCAGTAGGACTTTGTTCTTGACGGCCGTTCATAAAGAATCCTTATTCTTTGGTTTCAACAGTCTGCATCCGAATCCAGCCTCGTTGCAAGGCAACGAGCACTGCCTGAGTGCGATCTTCCACCCCTAGTTTGCGAAACAGCGAAGCAAGATGATTTTTTACTGTCTGAGGACTTATCCCAAGCTGGCAGGCGATTTCCTTATTGGTTTGCCCCTGGGTCAGATAGGTTAAAACTTGCATTTCACGCATAGAGAGTGGAGAAAACAATCCAGTACTCTCTCCAGTCTCACTGCTTTTGTTTCCATTCATTTGAAAATCCAACCAATTCTCCAATTGCTCTTTATTCAGTACTTGATCGGTAATGACGTAATAGCCTTTTGCCACCGCTCGAATTCGGTCTACCAAATCAACCGGCTGAATGTCTTTTGTACAATAACCCCATGCACCTGCCTGGAAGGCATATACTTTTTGTACCAAATCGTCATAAGCTGTCAACAGAATCATCCGTGTCGCAAGATGTTCTTGATGAACCATCTTAACCACCATCAAGCCATTCAGATCCGGTAAATTGACATCGATGATCCCTATCTGAGGGCAATAATGACGAATTAGAGAAAGCCCTTCCTCCCCTGTAGAGGCTATGCCAAGGATCTCGAAATCAGCTTCAAGGCGTAGTAAATCTTCCACCCCCTGACGAAATAAAGGGTGATCATCAATGATTACTAGTGATGTTTTATGCTGATTTTGCATGGGTATATCCATCACTATCTATAATATTAGTATAGCACCAAAGAACTACTCCATCGATAAACTAATAAAGTTGTTAAGTCT
>FWPU01011028.1_pt1 | contig 12957 bp, 10 predicted proteins | sample 2228361 | NCBI WGS metagenome assembly FWPU01 (sample SAMEA103939777, study PRJEB20133) | metagenome | reverse complement strand
CTCGGCGCAACGCTGACGCACCCCTTCGGGATCGCCATCACCCCACAGCCGCGGCGGCAGGATGGACTTGTGACGCTCATCAATGAGGGCGTCCGCCACGCACTGCCCCACCAGGTGCGTGCTGATGGCAAAGCACTTCAGGCCGTGCTTGTTCAGGATATCCCAGCGACTCTGGACGTAGCCGTCTTGCTCCAGGGCCTTGTCTACCTCGAAGTGATCGCCCCAGCAGGCCAGTTCCAGGCCATCGTAGCCAAAGCTAGCAGCTTTTTCCGCCAATACTTCCAGCGGCAGATCTGCCCACTGACCGGTAAAGAGAGTAACAGGCCGAGCCATATCGAAAATCCTTTCTGCTGCAGACAACCGAACCTGTCTATACAGCCACCAGCCGCAAAGCCGGTGACTGCCTATCACCCCACACGAAAGTCACCGTCCTTCCGCTAGACTGACGACGAGCCGACCGGCTGCGCCGCCTGCCTCCGGACAGGTTGCCCTTCCTCATCGGGCACCAGCTCGCGCACCACGAAGTACACCAGACCGGCAGGCAACAGGCTCACCAGCACCAGCACCGGCATTTTGCCCGTGCGGAATTCGTCTTCAGCCTGGTCGCGGATTTGTGCTTTCTCCTCGTCGCTCTTGAAATCCCACAGCGTCTGCCCCAGGCCGTAGGGTTCGCGCGGTCTGGCTTGCGGAATCAGCACAGCCGCTACCACAACGAAGGCGATCACGGCGGCCAGCAGCCCGATCAGGTGCGCGCGACGGCTGATCGGCGGCAGGGCATCGCCCGCGCGGGCCGGCATTGGCTCGAAGTGACTCCAGACCATGAAGAGCAACAACGAAACGAGCAACAACAGAAAGCCGTACTGATAGGCGAAGAGTTTCCACCACTGGAACAGCCCTACCACGCCCAACAGGATGCCGATGACAATGATGGCCTCGACCGGCCTGTAGGTGCGCGCGGGCACTCTGCCCCCAAACGTCACGGCCACCAGCACGATCAGGCAAATGAAGGCCAGTATGATGGAAACGAACACCGCCACGAAGGGCACTGCCTTGACCAGCACTTCGTCGCGCTGCTCGGCGGAGAGCTGGGAGTCGGTATAGAGCTTGAACAGACCGCCAAGGGCCAGCACCAGAGCGATGGCGATCGCAAAACGGGTGATGATGCGAATCAATCTTCTGCGCATGGTCCTCTCGCCTCTCCAGGTACACCGGCGAGGAGACCAATGCCCCTCGCCCGGTGACTGGTAAATGCCCGGCACTATGACGATAGTGTAAAGTCGGGCAGCCTGATGGTCACGCCGCCCTTCATGGCCGACTCATGCGCCAGGATGCCCACTGCCGTCCAGTTGGCCGACTGCCGGGCATTGGGGAACGGCTCGCGATCTTCGACGATGCTCATGATGAACTGATGCGCCAGGTGCGGGTGTGAACCGCCGTGCCCCGAGCCCTGGATGAACGACAGATGCTTGACGTCCTCGCCGTACACGCCCTTGGTGGTGAAGCGCTGGATCGGCTCCGGCAACAGGTGCGCGTAGTCGAGCACGTCCACCAGGTGCGGGGTCTCGCCGATGTGCACCACCGGCGGGTGATGCTCGATGAGCGGCCACTCGAAGGACATCTTGCTGCCGTAGACATCAAAGCTCTCGCGATATTGCCGCGCCGTGTTGAACAGCGAGCGCATCACCTCGGCCACGATGTCGGAATCCTTGATCTTGATGTGCGCGGCCTCGACGGCGAAGGGCGAGTTGTACTTGGGGATCAGGTGTTCCTGAATGCGCCCGGAGCCAAAGCAGGTCACCGCTTCAGCATCCTTGCCCACCAGCGCCAGGCACGGGCTGACCACATGGGTGGCGTAGTGCATAGGCGGCAGCCCTTCCCAGTAGCCCGGCCAGCCGAGCATCTCCTGCTGATGTGTCGCCCGCAGATACTGGATACGCCCCAGCTTGCCCGTCGTGTAGAGTTCCTTGACGTAGAGGAACTCGCGCGAATAAATGACGGTCTCCATCATCATGTACTTCTTGCCGGACTCCTGCTGGGCCTGCACAATCTGCTCCAGCTCCTCGATGGTGGTCGCGGCGGGCACCGTACAGGCCACATGTTTGCCCGCCTTCAGCCCGGCAATAGCCATACGGGCGTGCTCGTGAATGGGCGTGTTGATGTGCACCGCGTCTACGTTGGGGTCTTCCAGCAGCTTGTAGTAGTCTGTGTAGCGCTTTTCCACCCCGAACGCATCGCCGATCTCGTTGAGTCGGCTTTCGGTGCGTTGACAGATGGCGTACATGTTGGCATTGGGGTGATTCTGGTAGATGGGGATGAACTCCGCCCCAAATCCCAGACCGATGATGGCGACGTTAACTTTCTTTTCGGCCATAATCTCTCCCTCCTGAAACGATTTCACTCTCAAATTGCGGCTGCCCGGCAAAGCGCGACCCCTTTGCTCAGGCGAGCAATTGCTTGAGGAACGTCAGCCCTTCCTGCGCCAGCGCATCCTGGCTGCTTGCCAGTGGACGCCAGATCGCCGCCGCACGGGCGATGCTCTTGACCTTGTTGGTGAAAGACTCAATCACCACCGGCCCGTCGTAGCCGATCTCGCGCAGCGCGGCAGCGACCTCGCCCCAGGTGACATTGCCGGAGCCGGGCGCGCCGCGGTCGTTCTCGCAGGCGTGCAGGTGCACCAGGCGCTTGCCCGCCGCGCGGATGGCCGCGCCCAGCGACTTCTCCTCGATGTTCATGTGGAACGTGTCCAGCATGATCCCGCATGCCGGGTGATTCACCCGATCCACCACCTCGACGACCTGCGTGGCCAGGTTGATGAAGCTGGTCTCGAAGCGGTTGAGCGGTTCGACGCCCAACACGGCCCCTTTGTCGCCCGCATACTCGGCCAGGGCGCGCAATTGTTTCACCAACAGATCGGTATCGCGGGCGCGCTCTTCGTCGGTCATCTGCCACACGCGCCCCACCGCCGAATAGAGCGGGCCGACGACGTTGGTGCCACCCATCGTGCGCACCGCATCAATGCAGTGCTTCAGGTAGGCCATGCCATTGTCCCGAATGGCCGGGTCCGGGTGAATCAGGTCGCGGTCTGGCCCCATAGCCGCGCACACGCTGACGCCCAGGCCGTTATCGCGCAGAATCTGCCCGGCGCGGACATAGTCAATGTCGCTCGTCCCCTCGATGGGCACTTCGAACCAGTCGAAGCCCAGCGCTTTGACCTTGGGGGCCAGCTCGGCGACGCCTTCGGTCGTCAGCGGCGACACCCACACCCATGCATTGACACCAAATCTCATCGAACATCCCTCCTGGTTGCAGTATCCCTCGCCACGGACGGCGCTCACAGCCGCACGCCGTCCAGATCAAAGAAATGCAGGCGCTCGCGCACAATGCTGTACGCGATCACGTCGCCAATCTTCAGTTGGGTGATCCCCGGCGCGATGCTCAGCAGCGTCTGCTGGCCCGACCGGATGTGGATCACCGTCTCCACGCCCAGCGGCTCGGTGAGCACCACCTCGCCCCGTAGCTCGCCATCCGGGACCAGCCGCACATCCTCCGGGCGGACGCCCAGCAGGAACCGCTGCGGGATGGGGCGGTCGGTAGGCAAGGCCAGCCGGATGGTGCTACGCTCGACATTCAACTGACCGTTTTCGCGCACGGCTGGCAACAGGTTGATGCGTGGAATGCCCACCAACTGCGCCACGAAGGTTGTCGCCGGGCGGTCGTAGATGTCGTAGGGCGTGCCGATCTGCACGATGCGGCCCTGGTTGAGCACGGCGATGCGGTCGGCCATGGTCAGCGCCTCGATCTGATCGTGGGTGACGAAGAGCGTGGTGCTGCCCTCGGTCTTTTGCAGATGCTGTAGCTCGATGCGCAGCGCTTCGCGCAGTTTGGCGTCCAGGTTGCTCAGCGGTTCGTCCATCAGGAACAGGCGCGGGCTGCGCACCAGGGCGCGCCCCAGGGCCACGCGCTGCATTTCACCGCCGGAGAGATTGGCCGTCTTGCGGTGCAGCAGGTGCGCAATGTGTATCTTTTCCGCCACCTCTTTCACGCGCTGATCAATGCGCTCTTTGGGCCACTTGCGCAGCGGAGATTGCAGCGGAAAGGCCAGGTTCTCGTAGACCGTGCGGGTCGGGTAGAGCGAGTACTGCTGGAAGACGAAAGCCACATCGCGGTCGGCGGGCGTGTACTTGTTGACGTTGACACCGTCGAACAGCACATCGCCGCTGTCCTGCTTTTCCAGACCGGCGATCACGCGCAGGGTCGTCGTCTTCCCCGCGCCTGTCGGCCCCAGCAACACGAAGAACTCGCCATCGTTGATCGAGAATGACACATCGTCCAGCGCCGTGACATCCTTGAAGCGCTTGGTGATATGCTCTAGCGCTACATTGCTCATGCTGGCACCTCCCGGACGATCGCTTTCTCGGTAACGGGGTCGAAGAAGCGCACCATCGCCGGTTCCAGTGTGAAGCGCACCGGCGTCCCAATGGGGTAATGCGCACTGCGAGGCGCGCGGGCGTGCACGATTTCTTCGCCGCCCAGGTCGAGGTGCAACATGGTGTGGCCCCCGTGCAGGTCGGTCGCATAGACGGTCGCGGGCATGCCCTCGCTGTTGACGATCACCGCTTCGGGCCGGAAGCCCAGGATCACCTCGCCCTCGCCGCGCAGCGCTTCGTTGAGTGTGCCCACCCAGAAGTCGGGCACAGGGTAAGAGACACCTTCGCGCAGATGCACGACGCCCGCCGCATAGCGTCCCTTGACCAGGTTCATACCGGGGCTGCCGATGAAGTGGGCCACAAACAGGTTAGCCGGATCGTGATAGACCTGCGCGGGCGTGCCGATCTGCTGCACCACCGCGTCGGACATGACCACGATACGGTCGCCCATGGCCATGGCCTCGATCTGATCGTGTGTCACATAAACGGTCGTGGCGTGCTGCTCGATGTGCAGCCGCTTGATCTCCGCCCGCATGGTCTCGCGGAACTCCGCATCGAGCGCGCCCAACGGCTCGTCCATCAAGAAGGCGGCGGGCCGACGCACCAAGGCGCGGGCCAGCGCCACCCGTTGCCGGTCGCCGCCGCTCAGCGAACCGGGTTTCACATCCAGCACATGCTCGATGCGCAGCAGGCGGGCTACTTCGGCCACCCGCTGCCGGATGGTCTCTTTGCTCTCACCCTGTGCCTGGAGCGGAAAAGCGATGTTCTGCCGGACGGTCAGGTGCGAATAGAGCGCGAAGAACTGAAAGACGAAGGCGATATCGCGTTCGCTGGGGTGCGCCCAGGTGACATCGCGCCCGTTGAGGATGATGCGACCGCCGGTGACCGCCTCCAGACCGGAGATCATGCGCAGGGTGGTGGTTTTGCCGCACCCCGACGGGCCGAGCAGCACCACGAATTCCCCGTCGTGAATGGTGAGGTCCATCGGCTTGACCGCGTGCAGGTCGCCGAATTTCTTTTCTACCTGGTGCAGTTCAATGGTTGCCATAGTCGTATCCGGTCATGTGAACAGCCCCGCTCACCCCTGACGAATGGCCCCGAAGGTCACGCCACGCAACAGATAGCGCCGCAACGAGAAGGTGACGATGACCACCGGAATGAGAAAGCCCAGCGAACCAGCCGCGATAGCCGCCCATTCGATGCCGCCCGTCCCCAGCACCGAAGGGATGCTCGGCGGGGCGGTGCGCGCCTTGTCGGAAGTGAGCATCAGGGCAAAAGCGTACTCGTTCCAGGCGAAGATGAACGAGAAGACGGTAGTCGCCGCAATGCCTGTCACCGCCTGAGGCAGCACGATCTTGCGGAACGCCTGCATACGGGTATAGCCGTCTACCAGGGCCGCCTCTTCGTATTCTTTGGGGATCTCATCAATGAACCCCTTCAGCAGCCACACCGAGAACGACAGGTTGAACGCCGTGTAGAGCAAGATCATGCCGATATGCGTGTCGTATAGCCCCAGCTCGCGGTACATCAAGAAAATGGGGATGGTGACCACCACCGGCGGCAACATGCGCGTGCTGAGGATGAAGAAGAGCAAGTCCCCCTCGCCCGGAATGCGGAAGCGGCTGAACGCATAGGCCGAAAGCACCCCCAGCGTCACCGACAACACCGTCGAGACGCTGGCGATGATCAGCGAGTTGCGCAGGCGCTTGACATAGTCGCTCTGACCGATGATCGCCTGGCCGCGCTTGAGCATCACTTCGTCGTACCAGGCCAGGTCTTCGCGCTGCTTGTATTCGGCGATCTGCGCATCGGTGAGCTGCCGACGCTTGGTGAGCAGGCTGATGAAGCCCTCCATCGTCGGCTCGAAGATGACCTTGGGGGGCGAGGCCACCGCATCGGCGCGCGATTTGAAGGCGGTCATGCCCATCCACACCACCGGGATGAGCGACAGCACCGCCAGCATGACCACCACCGTCGCGCGGATGCCCTGCGCGGACAGCCACGATGGGTCTACTTTGTCTACGCGCGTGGAATAGATCACCGGCGCGCGCGGCCCTCCCTGCGCCAGCGACACCGTCTCATTGGCTCTGGCCAGCGGGACAAGGCGTCGCAGCCATCCCAGCGCGATCAGGATGAGCACGGCGCTGATCAAAATAGAGAGCAGCACACCCAGGAAGGGGTCGCCCACCACATCGGCCAACGGCTTGAGCACCGTCAGCAGCACCATGAACACAATGCCGCTGATCACCCCCACCACGCCCCCTGCCAGGACTCCCAGCCAGACCGGATGTCCCTGGTGACGGAACATCACCGGCGCGGTCGTGCCGCCGATCAGCAGCCAGAAGACGAAGAAATAGGCGATCCAGAAATCCGGCAACGGGATATTCAGCCCGAACATGGTCTAGCCCTCCCTCGCCCGGTTGAGCGCGCGGATGTACAGGTTGCTGACGGCGATGATGATGATCAGCACGATATAGGCCAGCGCGCTGGATTCGCCCGTCTTGAACTTGCCCAGGAAGGCTTCGCGATAGAGCCGCACGGAGACCGTCTCGGTTGCGTCGCCTGGGGTGCCGCCCGTCAGGCCCATGACCAGATCGAATTGTTTGAACGCCTCGATGGTGCGGAAAAGCACCGCGATCAACAGCAGAGGCATCACCTGCGGCAGCGTGATGCGCCGGAACTGAAACCATCCGCTGGCCCGGTCAATGGCCGCCGCCTCGTACAGGTAGGAAGGGATGGCGCTCAGGCCCGACAGGCACAGCAGCATCACGAACGGACTCCACATCCACACGTCCACGATCACGATGGCCCACAGCGCCAGGGTCGGATCAGAGAGCCACTCCTTGCCTCCCGTAGCGTTCATGTAGATCAGGTGGTTGAAGATGCCCTTCGACGGGTCGAAGATGAGCTTCCAGAACAGGCCCACCACAACCGGCGACAGCATCATCGGGATGAGAATCAGCGTGGTCACCAGCCCGCTGCCAGCGAACTTCTCCTTCAGCAGCATGGCCAGCCCGAACCCCACCACGATCTGCAACCCCACAGACAGCACGGCATACTTGCCTGTCACCGTGAAATTGTGCCAGTAGCGGCTGCGCTCGTTGGTCAGAATCTTTTCATAGTTGTCCAGGGCCACCCATTTCGGCGGCTCGTTGGCGATCACCGAATAGTCGTTGAAACTGAGATACAGGCTATAGAACAAGGGGAAAATATTCATCAAGATGAGCAGGATCAGCGTCGGCCAGATGAACAGGTGCGTGATAGTCCTGTCGCTCATCTGACGGCGCTGATTCTGTCGGGCTTGAGTTGGGCCAGCGGTCGTAGCCGGAATGTTTAACTGAGACATGCGCGCTCCTCGAGATGGAGATGGGGGAGCGGGTAGCACACCCACTCCCCACGCGGACTCGACAGACTACCGGCTAGCCTTCGATCACCCCCGCTTCGACGAGGATTTCGTGTTGCTCAACGGCGATGTTGTCCAATGCTTCCTTGGCCGTGCCCTGGTTGCCCACCACATAGGCGTGCAGATAACGCTGCACTGGTTCCAGTAACTGCCCAAATTCAGGGATGTTCCAGAAGTCCTTGACGAAGGTCATGGACTCGGAAAAAGCCCGGTTGTAGGGCGTGGCGTTCAGGAACTCCTCGGATTGCAGCACGGCGATGTTGCAGGTGTAGCCGCCTACCTCTGCCCATTGCCGCTGCACGTCCTCCGACGCAAACCACTTGATGAAGTCCAGCGAGGCCTGCTTGCGCTCGTCGGAGATATAGTTGATCACACTCAGGCCCTGACCACCCAGCGCGGTGTAGCGGTCACCATAGGGACCCTCTGGCGTGGAGAAGAAGCCCGTCACCTCGGCATAGGGGTTGATGCCGGGGTTGATCAGCGCCGGGAAGAAGGCGAAGTAGTTCATGATCATCGCCGCTTGCCCGTTGATGAAGATGTCGTTCATCTCGGCGAAGAAGGCGTTGTTCGTCCCTGGCGGCGCGAACTGATACAGGCCCTTGTAGAATTCCAGCGCCTCTATCGCGCGCTCGGAGTTCACCACCCCCAGCACATTGAGGTTCTCGTCCTGCCACTCTGCACCCCAACTGAACATGGCCGTCTCGTAGCCCATGGTCAGGCCGTCGTAGTCAATCTGCGTGTAGACGCCGATGCCGTACAGGTTCTGCTCCGGACGGGTGAAGAACTCGGCAATGTCGCGCAGTTGCATCCATGTCTGCGGCACGTCCAGCGGGTAGCCGTACTTCTCCTCGAAGGCTTTCTTGTTCTCCTCGTCCTCGAACAGGTCCTTGCGATAGGCCCAGCCGACTGCATCACCCTCGGTCGGATAGGCCCAGTAGCGCCCTGACCCCGCCGGATACTCGCCGTAGAACTTCAGCGTCGCCGGCGTCACCGTCTCGTGAATGCCGTTCTCGATGAAGAAATCGGTTAGCTCCATGTAGTGGCCCTGCGTCACGCCCTGGCCGATCCACTGACTGTCGCCGACCACCATGTCATAGGCATCGCCCTTGGCCGCCCACTCAGCCGCCATGCGATCGTAAAAGCTGCCCCACGGCTCCTGAATGACGTTGACCTTGATGCCAGTAGCCGCCTCGTAGCGGTTGCCAATCTCCTGCAGATAGTTGGCCGGATCCCACTCTGCCCACAGGATCGTCAGCTCGGTGACCTGCTGCTTGGGCGCGGCGTTGACTGCGCCGACCCCCACTGCCAGGGTCAGCACCAACACGATCAGCAAAAAGAAGCTCGCTGTCTTGCGCAACATGGCAAAAATCCTCCTGGAAAGTTTCTGTGTCTGGAAGTACTAGGTAGCGGACGATGAACCCATGTGGGCTGCGACGAGTTTTCGAATGGGTTTTCGCGTCGTTGCCTGCCTCCTTTCTGAACTCCACCCCCACGATGAATTCACGGTCGGTGCAACAAATTGTACTTGCCCGGCTCCAACACGATCGCCTGCAGGAGGGCCGCGACCCCTCCCATCACACAGGCATCGAAACCGTGTTGGGCCAGTTCGATCTGCGTCGCTTCGGCATTCCAGCGCAGCGCCCGCTGCGACACTTCGGCGTGTATGGCGGGCAACAGTAGATCGCCCGCCAGGCTGAGAATGCCCCCCAGTACAATCAGATCAGGATTGAAAGCGTTGATCAGTGAGGCAATGCCGATCCCCAGGTAGTGTCCCACCGTCGCCAGGGCAGACAGCGCCACCTCATCGCCTCCCTGAGCAGCCTCTACGACCAGCGGGATAGACAGCCGTTCCAGGTCACCGCCCGTCGTCGGCACCAGGCTGCTGAACCTGCCCCTGGCCACAGCCTGGCGTACCAGCCGGAAAACCGCTGACTGACTGACCAGCGTCTCCCAGCAACCACGATTGCCACAGTTGCAGGGCAGCCCGTCCGGGTCGAGCGTCATGTGCCCGAACTCGGCGGCGAAGCCGGTCGTGCCGCGCACCAGTTGCCCGTTGCGCACCACCGCGCCGCCCACGCCTACCCCGGCACTCAGATACAGCACCTCGTTGGCTCCCCGCGCTGCACCGAAGAGATATTCGCCCAGCGCGGCCATGTTCGCTTCGTTGTCCACGAAAAGCGGCACGCCAGGGAAGTGCTCGGCCAGAATGGCCCGCACAGGCACGTCCTGCCATCTGAGATTGGGCGCGAAGAGCAACGTGCCGGTCGCCTGCTCCACCAACCCTGGCACGCCCATGGCGATCCCCAGCAATCGGTCGCAGCCAGCGCAATCGCTGCTCCCCGCCCGCACCGCCTGACGCAACAGGGCCAGGGTACGCTCGATGATCGCGCCCTGGCCCTGGCTGCCCGCTGTATTCTCCTTGACCCGCCAGAAGACTTCTCCGCTGAAGTTGGCGCAGATCACGGAGATGAAGTCCACCCCCAGCTCACAACTGACGATATAGCCCGCGTGGGGGTTTAATTCCAGCAATGTCGAGGGCCTGCCCACGCCGCTGGAAGTCTGTCCAACCTCGTGGACAAAACCCATTTCGATCAGTTCGTGTACCAGGCTGGAGACAGTAGATTTGTTGAGGCCGGTGACTTCGGCCAGTGAGGCGCGCGAAAGCGAGGCATGTTCGAGCAGGCGGCGCATGATCACCGAGAGGTTGATCTCGCGAACCAGCGTCTGATCCCCCGTTCGCAAGCGAGAGCGATGCGTCATAACGCTCTAGTATCCCGCAAAAGCAAAAACGTTTTTCTGTTAAGGAAAGTCGCGCCAGTGCCGTTACACGCCGGTCTCGGCCCGATCAGTTTGTTTGTTGTTCCAACCAACTAACTTACATTATGGGGGCAGTCCACTGCAAAGTCAAGCACTCACCAGCGGTTTTTGCACAATCTCAAGCCAGATTTTGTGCCAATTTGATCATCGGTGTGTCGTGAGGCCGACGCCCCTCAGCGCGGGGAGAGCGAGCGGCGTCCCGACGCCGCGTAAAGGAAATATGCCGCCGCGCACACGCCCAGCGCATTGGCCGAAAAGTCCAGCAGCGACACGCCGCGTTCGGGCACCAGGCTCTGCCCGGCTTCGAGCAGCACCCCCAGCCCGCCCGCCAGGCCCAGCGCCAGGCGCAACGCTTCGGCAGGCGCGCTGTGACAGACGAGCGCAACATACCAGAACAGAGTCAGTCCCCCGAAGAGCAACACGTGCCCGGCGGCGTCGGTGAGGTCAGTGCCGCCAAAGAAGCCAGATGTATCCTCGGCGACGGAATCCTCGCCCGGCAGCAGCATCAGCAGGCACACCAGGGCCGTCCAGGTCACCGCCAGCGCCCAGCGCGGCAGGGGATGGCTGACCAGAGCGCGCAGAATAGCGAAGCGCATCAGCGGTTGTCTTCCACTCCTCCGGATACGTCCGGCGCGGGTATCAGGGGCAGTGTCACAGTGAACGTTGTGCCCTGCCCCTCCACACTTTCGAAGCCGATCGTCCCGCCGCACAACTCAACGGCCTGACGGGCAATGGTCAACCCCAGGCCCGTGCCGGGGATCTGCCCGATATTGCTGCCCCGGAAAAAGCCATCAAAGACATGGCTGCGGTCGGCAAGGGGAATGCCGATCCCCTGATCCTGCACCTGAATACTGAGACGCTCGCCCTGGCAGGCCAGCCGCACCACGACCTCTCCGCCGGGGCGCGAAAACTTCACCGCATTGGAGAGCAGATGACGCAAGGCCTGGCCGATCAGAGCGCGGTCGAGCAAGACCCGTTCCGGGCAGCCGCTCACCTCCAGGCGGACCTCGACCTGACCGTCTTTGGTGCCCTTCACCTGCGCGATGATCTGTTCGCAGAGTATCGTCAAATTGACCGGTTCCGGCCTGACGGCTGTTTCCTCCGCCTGCAGCGCCTCCAGTTGCAGCACATCGTCCAGCAGGTGCGTGATGCGCCCGATGGCCTCGCGGATATGAGCAAAACGCTTGCTGCGGTCGTCTTCCGTCAGCCTGTCGCTATAACGCTCCAGGATGTCCGCGCTGCTGAGGATGATTGACAGCGGTGTGCGGAACTGATGCGAGACGGTCGTCACCAGCCGCGAGCGCAACTCGCCCAGATATTTCTCGCGCTCCAACGCGGCCTGCAGTGTCTCTTCGTAGCGTTTGCGGTCGGTGAGGTCAATCATGTGAACCACCATCAGATCGGGTGGCGTATAGGAGACAGTGACCTGCAGATAGTAACGCCGTCCGGTGCTCTCTACGACGTAATCCATCTCGCGCCGAAATGACGCGCGCTGCTCGAAGCATTGTTGTACAAGCTCCCGCAGCTCAGGATACGCGCTGTGAAACACCGAGACTGGCTGCCCCACCCAGCGTGCCAGTTCACCGCCGCTGAACTCAAGGGCTGCGTCGTTGTAGTCTACCAGCACAAGCTCTCCATCGGGCAAGCGCCGAATGACGATGGTCGGCACCGGCACGGCCTTGTACTGCGCACGCGCCCGCTCCTCGCTCAGACGGAGCGCCTCGGTGCGCTCGGCCACGCGATCTTCCAGTTCAGCCGCGTGCTGACGCACCGCATGGTAAAGCTGTGCGTTGCGCAGTGCCTGCGCCGCCTGATCGGCCAGTGCCTGCAGCCGGCGAGCGTGTTCTTCTGTAAAATGCCCTGGAGTCCGACTGAACAGGTTGAGGATGCCCAGCACTTCGTCAGCCACCACCAGCGGCACCCCCAGATAGGCGCGGAACGGCTTAGGCCCGCTCAACCAGCGCCAGGTCGGCATGGCGTTGATGTCGTCAATGATGACGGGCTGGCGCGTCTCCACGATCGTCCGTAGATTCGCCAGTTCGTTCAGCGGCAAGGGCGTGTTGCGGAGCACCTCATCGCCCCCGAAGAGATCGTAGCCCAGAGTGCGCACCGTCCACAGCGCCCCTGCCCGCACCAAGCCCAGATGCCCGACGTCGTAGGGTACCAGGCGCGCCGCACGCAACAGGATATGATCGAAGATGAGGTCGAGGTCAAGGGTACGGGTGAGCAACGCCGCCGTCTCGCTGAGGGCTTCTGCAAGTTCGCGCTGTTCGCGTTCGGCCAGCTCGATCCTCTTGCGCTCAGTGATGT
>FWPU01011027.1_pt1 | contig 12958 bp, 24 predicted proteins | sample 2228361 | NCBI WGS metagenome assembly FWPU01 (sample SAMEA103939777, study PRJEB20133) | metagenome | reverse complement strand
GGGGTGGGGTAGGGGGGGTAATTAGCGACGCTGAATATTTCGTTCGAATTTTGCGAAAGCGCTTGACATAGATTTAAAAATGCGCTAGGATGCGGTTGATGGTCACGCATATTGAAGCGAAAGGAGCGGCTAACGCCATGCGTGTAGGAGAAGTTCGTGTAAACGATATGATACCCCTGGATCCGGCTAGTAATCTCTTAGAACAGATTAACTGCATTCGCTATCTCCACCGCCGGGCAGTTGCTATGGATGAGTACGGCAAGTTTTGGGTTCGGCGTGATGCCCGGACCCTGACGCTCATGAGCGGCCAGCATTCGGTTGTTTGCTGGATGGGGTTAGACGGCAAGCTGCATGTGCTGATTTCCAGCTTGACGGCGATTTATATCCGGCATATCACTGTTGATGATTTGCCGGAATACATGCCGGTGGTGTTGTCCAGGCGAGTGGCGGAGTGACGGAGACTAGTCGATGAGGAGATTACCGGGCAAGTTTGACGGTGGCCTGTTCAGCGGGCTTTCGGTGTCCGCAGAGCGGGGGCGGATTGTCTCGCGGCCTGATGCGAATGGCGTATCCAAAAGGCGCGAGCGCGGTGGCGGGGGTTCTCTGGCCGGGGATAGAAGCCCGTCGGTTCTGGCGCACATACTCAATTGGGTAGCGATTTTCTCGAAAGGAGACAAGCCATGAAACTCACACTAGGCGAACTGGGGTTTGAGCGCGGTGGCCTGTTCAACGAAGACGCACTGCGGCTGAGCGATGTCGTGGGCATTCCCATTCGCATCTTGTCCTGGCGCTGGTTTACGTCTGCCAGTTATGGCGAGATGGTTGAGGTGGACATCAGTTTTCAGGACGGCCAACGGGCCAAGCTGGTGACCACGTCGGAAGGCCCCCGCAAGGCTCTGCATTTCCTTGAGGCGGGTCATGCCATGCAGTACGAAGGCCAGGATGGGCGCGCCGAGTGGGCATTGCCTGCTGATAGCGAACTCTGGGTAGTCACCCAAAAAGGCAAGCGCGCTTACTGGTGGGTTGACGCGGGCGAGAACCCGTCCGAGTAAGTTTTCCGCCTGGATGTAGGGGAGACTGTTACCCGGCCTGGCAGTCTCCCCCCTTGTTATGAAGGGAGCAATTAGAATGGCTTTCGCGGCGTTACTCACGTTGTTTTATCTTCTGACCGTGATTTGCGTGGGGCCGGTGTTGATTGCAGATGCCATATTTCAAAACTGGCCGCTGGCGATTGTGGGGGCCGTGGCGTGGGGCGCGTGGATGTACGCGGGTCCTCTTTTTATCCTGTGGGTAATTGTTCAACGGAGAAGGCAGAAATGAAACGCGGATATTTTTGGCGAACCGGAGACGCCTGTCGGGCGTATCTGGTGTTCGCCTTGGAAACACAGCGAGGAGTGGCGATTGCGCTGCAACAGGTTAAATTGGGAGATGCCACGGATATTACACAGGTTTTCGAGCGCCTGGTTAACGGCTTGCGGGAAGGTGGCTGGAGCGCTTATCTGAACGTAGTTGAAGGCGAGATGTCTCATGGGAGCCGGGTGTTTTTGCGGACGCTGGTTATTGGTCCGCAACGAGAAGACAACGAGTTTTACGTTGGCGTGCATGATATTGTGCTGGAAATGTTGCAGCAGGATGGTGAACTGGTTGCCAGCGATATCGGACCTTACAGCCTTAACTGAAAGGGGAAATTGAGTGTGTTTGGCGTGAATGTCGCCCCACATGAGCGGAAAGAGGATGTCGCCCGGTTTTGCAAGGCGGCTGGGTTAGACACAGTTCTGTATATAACAGCGGTGGGACAGGGACTACAGAGCGTCCGTTACTGGTTGGATAACGGCTTGGCGGTCATAATTCGCCCTATTGGCGGCAGCACAGCCGAGTGGCACATGGCTTATGACCCACAGGACGTGGCGCGACAGATAATAGAATGGCTGGGGGATTTGCGCGGCAGCGTGGGGTTGGCGCTGATTAATGAGCCGCATGATGGGCTGGACCGATTATTTCCGTGGCTGGAGCAATTTCGGCAGCATTGGGGCGGCCAGCTGATTGCGCCCAACTTCGCAGTTGCGCATCCTCTAGAACGCGAGATTGACGCGCTGGCTGGCGCGGCGCGTCATTACCACGGCTGCATTGGCATGCACGTGTACGCTATCAACACATATGCGCGGCAAACGCTGCCTAGCGGGTGGACGGTTACGCCAGACTGGTATCGGGAACCGCTTGACCGCCTGGCAGCTATTACGGACGCGGAGTTCGTTATTACGGAGTGCGGCAGTGACCGGGTGACCGAGGCGGGTCTGCCTCATGGGCGTGTTCCCGGCTGGGATTGGGGGCGGGAACTAGGCAACTTAGCACGCGCCATGCGTCCGTATCGCGACCGGATTAGCGGGGTTTGCGTTTTCGGCTATTTCCAGGCGGCGCGCTGGTGGGCTGATTATGATGTGGCCGGGCAAGCCGAACAACTGGCAGACGGCTGGCGGCGCTGGCGCGCTGAATGGGCAGATGCCGGGCAGCCGGCGGATGATACGGCGCTGGCACAGTTGATTGACAGATGGGAACGGGGGCTTGCGGGCTATCGCGAAACGGCCCGTCGGGCGCTTGCCAATCACGACTACATCGAGTGGGCGGAATACATGGTCAGGGATGAGGAATTGGGCCAGGCTTTGGCAGCGTTGCGGGCCGCTCTGGGGGAAAGGGGGGAGTGATGTCCAGATGGATGCCGCTAGAGGGTTGGGGACCGCCGCGCCCTATTCGGGTCGCGGTGTGCGCCTGGTGTGGCGCGCAGTTTCGCACGCGCAATCCCGACCGGCGTTTTTGCAGCGCGGATTGTCGCTACTCGTTTCATAACCGCGAGAAGAAGCGGCGGAAAATGTTTGGTGGGGCGTGAGGCATGGCCGAGGTATTGCCGGGGTGGAAGCCGCTGGAAGGCGGGCGGCGTTACCTGTCGCCTTCAGGGCAAAATGTTAGTCGCCGACAATATCTGAACGCGATAGCGCAGCGGTGGGGGTGGCGCAATTACAGCGAATTTCAGCGGGCGAATTCGCTGGGAACGCTGGAGGGGCAACGCCGTCTGGCGGCGGCGCGGGTTTATGCACGCAAAACTGGGCTAAGCATGAGCGTCATCTGGAAAATTGATAGCGATTTTAATCGCCGCTATGTCGCCGCGAAGGCGGAAGGTTTTTCGGGGCGTTTGCCGAATAGCGCGACAGCGCGTTTTCTAGAGATGACTACGCGGCGCGCTGTCGGGGCAGCGTATATGGTTGGGGAAACTCCCGATGAGGAGCGGCTGTATGAGTAAACGAGGCAGAAACATACGCTACAGGGAGCGCCATGCTGATGCTGTAGTAGCGTATCAGCGCGAGTGGCGGCAGCGGAACCGGGAGCGGGTGGCGGCGTATCAGCGTGAGTGGCGGCAGCGGAACCGGGAGCGGGTGGCGGCGTATCAGCGCGAGTGGCGGCGACAAAATCGGGACCGGGTAGCGGCGTACAAGCGGGCGGAGCGAGTTAAAGCCAGGACGCTTGAGCCAGAGCGTGTTTTTGTCGGCCTGGATGGTGAAGGGGTGCACGTTGGCGGGGAACGGCGCTATGTCTTGTTGGGGGCTAGCACGGGTGATGTAATTGAAGATTGGGAGCGGGGCTTGCCCACGGTCGCGTGCCTCGATTTCCTGTGGGGGCTGGCACAGAGGGCAGCGGGACGCGGTCGAATTTTTGTCTGGTTTGGCTCCTCATATGATATCAACATGATAATGCAGGATGCCACATTAGACCAGGTCTGGGAGTTATGGACCACGGGGGAAACGCGGGTTCCCGCTGGGCAGTTCGAGTATTATGTGCGGTATATTCCGCGCAAGATTTTCACTATCAACAAGAGAAAGGTTGTTGGCAAGAAGCGGCGCGCCATGGGCCGGGCGTTTAGGTCTTATGATGTATTGGGTTTCTCGCAGCAATCGTTTGTCAAGACACTGGTAGGCTGGGGGATTATACAGGCTGATAGCTCAGAACGGGCGTTTTTGACCGGGATGAAGGCAATTCGGTCGGAGTTTTCATTTAGCGAACGCGACAGAATTCGCGATTACAACGCGCTGGAGTGCGAGTTGCTGGCCAAGCTGGCGCGGGAGATTGACGGGCTGCACAATATGGCGGGGTTTCCACTGGCCAGCTGGCACGGGGCGGGGGCCACAGCTGACGTGCTACTTCGGACGTTTAATGTCAAGCCTCATTTGCCAAGTACGCTTGGAAACCGCGCACGCGCTGTTGTGAGCGCGTATTTTGGCGGGCGGATACAGATGTTGCGCGGGGGGTTCGTCAAGAAGCCTATCTACAATTACGACATCAATTCGGCTTATCCGCATGCGCTACGCATGCTGCCTTCTATGGGAGACGGGTTGGGTGAATGGCGCTGGGCTTCAGATTTCGAGCCGGATGTGTGGGGCGTGTGGCATGTGTCGTGGGACCTGCCAGACGCGCCAATCACGCCCTTTCCGTTCCGCTATCGGGGGCATGTGTGGTATCCGTATCGGGGGCGTGGGTGGTACTGGCAGCCAGAGGTGGAAGCGGCAATACGGCATAATGGCTATGGCTCCCATTTGCGGGTTGACGGCGGCTGGGTATGGGTTCCCGCTACTGATGAGCGCCCGTTTGCGTTTATTGAGGAGTTGTACGTGGAGCGAGCGCGTTTGAAAGCGGCGCGGGATATGCGCGAGAAAGTTCTCAAATTAGGTATGAATAGCATTTATGGCAAATTGGCGCAGTCGGCAATGCGGCAGCCTGGTGGGCGGACTAGATTGCCAGCATGGTCTTCGTTTCCTCACGCGGGGCTGACGACATCCATCACGCGGGCGGCGTTATATGACGCGGCAATGGATGACCCGGAGAATATTATTTTATTCGCTACGGATGGTATTTATAGCGCAGCGCCGCTTGATTTGGATGTCGGAGCGCATCTAGGTGGATGGGAGCGGCATGGTCCGTTTGAATTGGGATTTTTCCTGCAACCGGGGGTTTACGCGGTGCTGCATCCTGACGGCTGGCGCTATAAATCGCGTGGTTTTTTAGAGCGCGAGATACCGTGGCAAGAGATTATGGAGCGCTGGCCAGCGTTTAACGATTGGGAGTGCACTGTTCGGCGGTTTATTACCATGGGCCGGGCGCTACAATCGCGGGCGCTGGAGTGGCCGGGGACGTGGTGTCAATGGGTTGAGACCACGCGGGTGTTGCATTATCCGGCCTATGACAGGTGGTGGCTGGACGCAGAAACCGGGCGCGTTATGTTTATGGTTCCGCCAGTTGATGAAAGCGAATGCTATCGCGGCAAAGTGCCGGGCTTGGTAGACGCGCTAGAGGGGGATGACGATATCGATGAAATCGCGTTAGAAGAATTATCAGTTGCGGAATTAATGCGCGATTTAATCTGGTAGGTTCATTTTCTCGCGCTCGCCCGTGTAAACCAGGGGGTCGAATTAAAAGCAAAAATGGGTTATAATGCGAAAAATGGCGCGTGAAGGAGAAAACAAAATGCGCAGGGTAATTCTGTTGCTTGCGGCGATAGCGTTGTTGTGGCCAGCGGCTAGCGTTAGCGCGCAGGACCAGACGGTTATTGTGCGCTGTTATGTCACCCGGCAATCCGCGTGGGAAATCAACCCAACGGGGTGTGTTGAGCGTTTCGCGGAGTTTCTGGCGCGTCCTACAGAGTTCTGGACTGGTGGCGATAGGCCAGATTGGACGCGGCAGCGTTTCGCCGACGCGGATATGATTGTCTATGTCCTGAGGCGGGGCTACCTGATGCGTTTCTATCTGTGGCAGATTGAAAACGGGCATGTTGTTGGTTACGCCCGCATTACCGGGGCAGGACGCGAGTGGGGGGTGTGGGGCCTGATGAAGGCAAAGGCCGCCGAAAAGCTCCCTCGCCTGACAGGGGACCTGGTCTATGCCTGAAGGGAGCGAACAACAGGTTTTGGCAACAGCGCCGCCGACGGCTATACGTAGGCTGTTCGAGCAACGCGTTGTGCGCTTCTCGTCGGCTGGTAGCCAGCTGGTGACGTTTTCGTATGTTCCCCCCTGGGTGTTGTTCGTCAACGCTGGCGCGTCGGTGGCGCTGTTTTCGCCGGGCAACACCCAGGGTTTCAGGACAATTCGTCTAAACCCTGGTGGCCACGCGCTAATCCCGAACGAAAGCGACCGCTGGCTGGTGGAGTGTGACGGCGCTGGGGAATGCGCCATTATTGGTATGGACAGGGAAACAGCAGAATTAGTACGCTATGAGCCGTGAAAAGGGGGAAGGGTGATGGGCGACATTGAAGATACAGTCGACAAGGCCGCTGAAGAAACCGAGGCAGTTCGCGAAGCAGCAGAACAGATTGTTGACGAGATAGAAGACCTTGACACCGGAAAAGAGGATGCTGTCGAATGGGAAACGAAAGTGGGGACGTTGTACACGAAGGTCACGGCGTTGGAACAGGGCCAGGCCAATCTGTTGAAGGCGCTGGAAACGCTGGACCAACGTCTCAGCCGGGCGCTGGAGCCGCCGCCAGAGGAAGTTCGGGACGTATTCGAAGTCGAAAACAAGCCAACATTGAGCCAGGAAGTGACGGAAGCGACAATGCCGAAAGACAGGCAGACGAAAGGGCGGGTTCGGCGTTTAGAGTTGAAGCGCCCGAAGCGGCTGCGCTAGGAACGGCCCGTCCTAAGCGGCGGCGCGGCAGGCCGCCCAAATCTGCTTCACGGAAAGAGGCGGCGGAGCAAACGGCGCTGGCGGTTGTTGAAACGATTGCCGCGCTGGCTGTGTCGTTTGCTGGTCCTCAGGCGGCTCCCACTCCCGTGGAACGGGCGCTTATTCTTCCTGCGCTGGCCGGTATACTGGAGCGTTTAGACGAAGCGGCGCTTGAGCAATACCAGGGAGTGATGCAGCCCGTGATGTTGGGGCTGGGAGTGGTGTTGTGGGGTGTCCGGGTGGCCTCGATTGTAGGGAGTGGCGAGAAGCGAACGGACAAGCGGGCTGATAAATCGCCGCCGCGTCGGGTTGATAGCGAAGGCAACGTTGTGCCCGCGCCGCCAAGCGCTATTACCAGAAACATGAGTGGGGGGCCTTAATGTTTAACGCATTCATACCGTTGTTAACGGGGTACGTGCGAAAAATACTGCGCCAGGAACCCGAAGCGGCGCGCAACGTGGCGACAATCATTCGGAACATGAGCGCGGCGCTACTAGACGGAGATGAGCGCACGTATGTTTATTACCTGGATAACCTGAAGCTGCCAGATGACCTGGATGACATACTATGGGAAGTGTTTTCGACGCTTAACGGCATAGAAAACAATGGCGATTAAGCAAGTTATCCCATCCCGCGACATCCATTACCACCAGCGGGTTTTATTCGTGGGCAAGACAGGGTCAGGAAAAACGTTCCTGGCCCGTATCTTGTGCGCTCCGCTCACGCGCCTGATTGTAATCGACGGTAAAGGTGACCTGATTGGGGAGAATTCCTTTGGCACAGTCGACTATAATCCGGCGGTTGAGGATGCCATGATGAGCGGCAAGCCGTTTCGGGCGCGTATAACCATTCCGCCAGGGATTGACGCGCTGGATTATTTAGATGACCTGTTTCAGGCGGCGTTTGTAGCGCGCAACCTCACGATTTACATTGACGAAATTTACTCGCTGGTTCCGCCGCGCAAAGCAGCTAGCCCCTGGTTCAACGCGCTTTACCAGCGAGGAAGGGGTTTTGGGATTGGGATGTGGACTGCCACCCAGCGGCCTGTTTATATTCCGGGCTTCATCTATAGCGAAAGCGAGTGGTTTTTTATGTTCCGCCTGAGCAAGTTAGAGGACCGACGCCGCATGGCTGACGCCATGGGAAACGCGGTTCTTAAACTCCCCGCTGACCGGCATGGGTTTTGGGTGTACAATATCGATTGGGATAGCCCGGCCTATTTCAAGCGCGCTGTAGTGCGCTAAAGCTTATTACCCACCCGCGATAACGAGACCTGTTGCGCGTTTCCTTATATTCGTGTATACTGTCAGGAAAGCGTAGCGCGAGAAAAGGAGTGAAAATCGGCTATGGTTATCGATATGTCGGATATCAAGCCTAGCGTGGCAAGCGCGCTGGTGATTTTCCTGGTCGTGCTGATTACCGTCCCGCTTGCCAAGTTCGTTTTGAACCGCTGGCCAGTTCCGGGCCTTACGGGCCTGGTTAACGCTATCTGAGTGGAGGTGTGAAACGTGAGCGGAGGATTTGCAGTTAATACGCGCAGAAAAATTGTCGCGTTGCCGACTATCAATAAACCGTCTGGCGGCGGCGTGACTACAATCAATCTGCCCAAAACCGGGTTGCTGGGGGCAATTTATCTGCGCATTCGGGCCAATGTTTCGGGCACGTTGTCTAACCAGAACGCCTTGGGTTTTTCCAGCATTGTGCGGCGAGTTAGCCTGGTTTTGAACAGCGGCATCGATTTGTACAGCGTATCGGGGCCGGGGTATGCCTACCTGGCACAGGAAATGGTCGAAACGGGGTTTTTCCCGGTGTTTTCCGGGTATGAGGGACGAAACCCGGTTGCCGCCGATGCCGACGTGGTGCTGGACCAGTTTATCCCGCTGACCATTAATGCCCGCGACCCTCTGGGCATGCTCATGCTCCAGAATGAGCAGACGCTACTCACGCTGGAAGTTGACTGGGAAGCGGATGCCAATGTCGCTACGGGCGCAACCGTTGTGGCCACTGCCACGCCTTACCTGGAGTTGTTCACCGTTCCCCGCGACCCGCAAGACTGGCCGCCTTTAAACGTTGTGATGCAAACGTTAGAGGAAACCCGGACTATTTCGGGGGCTGGCGAAGTGACCTATGACGTTCCGCGTGGTAACACGTATCTGCGGATTGGCCTGGGGCTGGGCATGGGCGCGTCAGGTGCCGACGGCTTCAGCCACGTCAAAGTGCGGCTGAACCAGTCTGATTATCTGCTTGATACGCCGTCCGCCTTTTTCGACCTGGAATATGCGCGCTTCCACGGCGGTCGGACCCGGACGCCAGGCACGCTAATCCTGGACTTCGTCGGGTCATCTGGGTTCGGCAACTATGGCATGGCCAGGGACCTGATTAACAGTGGGCAAGTCACCGACTTTGGTGTCGTGCTCGATGCCACAGGCAGCGGCACGCTGCGCGTAGTCAGGCAACAGCTGGTGGCGCTGAGCTAGAGCGGGGGGATAACCAATGCGTCTGGTGGATGTTTATCCTAACGCTGGCGTCGGCGAAATGTCGGCGGCAGAGGCATCTGGGCCGCCTGAGGCGCGCTCTACAGGAAGACTGCCAGCTATGTGGTGGTTGGGCGTCTTGCTGGCGCTCATCCTCATTAGGTTGGTGTACGAAATCGCGGAGTAGGCGGATGTGGGACTGGCTGGGAAGTGAGGCCTTCGACGAAATGCTATTCTCGATAACGCAATCAGTCATTGCGCTGATTGTAGTCATCGGCGGCGGCCTGATGCTGTTGCTCACAGATATCGACCCAGTAATTGTGACAGGTCTGATGGGCGTTGTGGTGGGCTACTACTTCGGACGGCATAGCGGCACGTCAAATGGCTATCGCCAGGCCGTGAAGGCTCTAAAGAAGGAGTAGCCACCATGCGCCTGTTTGTCCTGTTATTGGTGTCCATCATCGGGCTGTATTTTGCCATTACTGGCAAACTGGTAGCTGCCATTCAGATTGTGCTATCGTAGGGGTGATGAGGATATGCGCTGGTTCTTCACATTCTTCATCTTGTCCTTCGTGGTGCACATGCTGATTACCGGCAAGCTGGCCCGCATTGCGGCGCTGTGAGGAGCGCGTTTAATGGCGGGTCAAAGCCAGCAACGCAACGAGTTCTGGCCGTGGTTCTGGGGCACTATCCTGGCGGGAATTGGCGTCGAACTGGCAGCGCGCTGGGACCAAAACCTGGCCATGGTTTTGATGCTAATTCTCATTCTGGGCATGGTGATGTTGACCCCAGAGCGGAGAAAGCGCTTCAAGCAGGCAATGTTGTGGGTGCAGGCGCAAATGGGACCTGGAGGATAAAACAATGAGCGGTTTTGTGTCGCGTATCATCGAGGGGACAATCACGCTAATCCTGGCCTATCTGATTATCGTTCACGCGGACGAATTCAGCGTTGTTGTTGAAAGCACAGCGGTGGCGTATTCTAAAGCCGTTCGGGCGCTACAGGGGCGTTAGTCAAACGGGGGTGTGGCATGCGCGTTTGGGCGCCAGACCCATATCTGTATTCTGACATAGCGTACAACCGGTGGCTGCGTCCCGATATCCCGCTGGCCCTGGCACGGCAAATTCGCCGCAATAACAACCTGACTAAACCTGGGTTGCCGGGCATGTACCCTCACATGACCGAGGACGACATCATCAGCGTGCAGATATTCATGCGTAGGCCCGCCACGCCGCCATCACGTTACGGCGGGGTTCCGACAGGATTAGCAACATGGCAACAGACATTTTAGAGGCATTCCCTGGCGAGAAAGTCCAGGGGGATGACAAGCTTTTTGACTTTCGCAATCCCAAGACCCGCAAGGTTATGTTGATTGCTGCGGCCATTGGCGGGGTTCTGGCAATTTTCTACATGCTTACGCGGGGTAAGGGCGAAGAAGGATACGACATCGAGCCTGAATTCGGCGTCCTGGAAACCGGGCCGGGAGCGGGAACAGTTTCCGAAAGCGGAGCGGAAGAAACCCCTGCCGTTTCCGAACTGGAAACGCTGATTAGCGACACTCTAACTACTATCAGCGAACAGCAGGCCATGGCGCTGGAAGAAACGGCTGCGCAACAGGAAGATTTTCTGTCCGCCTTGACGGAAACATTGAATGCGGCGCTAAGCAGTATGTGGGCCGCGCCCATGGGCTATTACGAAGAGCCGTGGGGAGAAGCCGGGATGTCGCCGCCAGTTTACAATCCCCCATCGGGAGACCAGCTGGACGGCGGCGATATCAGCCCAGACCTGACCCAGCCCAAGGGGACCGTTATCCCGGATATTTCCGAGGGAGAGTGGGAACCGCGACCTGTCAAGGAACCGCGCAGAGAAGGGATGTCGCCCGCCGACATCATGGCCGCCAAATTGGCCGGACCCGGAGTGGCTCCCGGCTGGGCCTACCAGATAGCTTCTTCGCCCCTTGCCGAACAAAAAACGCGGGCACGAACGCTTGCTCAGTCTGTGGCCCCGTGGTGGGTTTACCAACAAGGACCCACTCCCCGAAAAGCGGCTATGGCTTTGCGTCCCGCGCCGCGCCCGGTTTCTGTTCCGCGCCCGCCAGCGGGGTTGCCTACTACCCGCCAGAAAGCTGGGCGGGCCGCGCCGTTTTTCACGCCGTCACCGCGCTATGTGCAGGTCAAGACGCCCGCGTTGCAACCGCGCTCCGCGCCGCCCAAGCCGCCGGTCAAAAAAGGCGCAATCAAGCCGCCTCGAATACGCCCGCCCAGGATAGTCGGCTCACGGCCCGGCGGACCACAGCCTCCGCCGGAGTAGGGCCATGCCTGAGGGACCCAAGCGAATTAAATCCATAGTGCAGGGAAGTGTTGTCACAACGCCGCTGCCGCCCAGCAGAGGCGCTACGACAACGCCACTGCCACCTAGCAGAGGCATTACGACAACGCGGATGCCGCATTTCCCATGGCCCATCACAGGCATCCGTCCGCCCCAGCCGCAACAGCCACAGAGGCCAAGTTTTCGCTGGCCTATAGTAGGGTGGCAAGCCGCAATAACGGGTCGCATGGGAGACCACCGCCCATATGGGCAGCATGAGGGAGTTGACCTGGCTCCAGTCGGAGCAAGCCGGGAGCGGTCCGCCCTAGTAGCTCCAGTCGCCGAGGGTGTTGTGGAGCGCGTTGGGTATCAGGCCAGCGGCTACGGCAATTTCGTAGTCATCCGGCATCCTAGCGGATACCGTTCGTTATACGGTCATCTGGAGCGCGTAAACGTGCGCCAGGGGCAAACGGTAACGCCAGAAGCGATTATCGGCGTTGTAGGCAGCACCGGGCTATCAACTGGACGCCACCTGCATTTATCTATCATCGACCCGTCGGGACGTTATGTCGACCCGCTATCCGTTCTGGGCAATTACGCCCCTCGTGGGTCCCGGTACGAATACCGCCCGCCACAAGCGGTGGCGGTGACGCCAACCCCATATCCGCTGCCGCCGCGTGGCCAGCGAGACACCGGCCCCCGCCACGGACGGGATGCCAGCCGCCGCTTTGGCGCGGCATACGGGTTGGATGACCCGCGCCGGGCAGGGGATTTCATCTACTACCCCTGGCCGGGACAATGGCCGTATTATTACACGCCAGAAGGCGAACCCAAAACCAACCCGTGGGAGCAATTTTTCCAGGGGCTATTAGCGTTCTTTCAGCAACTATTAGGACAGGCTGGTGTCACTGTAGCCAACCTTCTGTTCGTGATAATTTTCTTGATTATCTTCATCCTGACCCTGAACGCGATTGTGCAGAAAGTCGCGGGGAGTGAAATGGGCCAAGCGGCGCAAAAAACAGCCGTTGACGTTGGCCAGATTATCGCGCTGGCTAAGGGGCTGGTGTGACAGTGAGGTGTGGCAATGGCGCGCATGTATAAAACCTGGTCTGTGCGGCTCGAAAGCGGCCAGGAAACGCTCATTCAAGCGCCGTCTCCGCCTGAGGGGTGGACGATATACTCCAACGACATTTTTCCCGACACTGTTTCTGTGTCGCCCAGCGGCCACATTGAAAGCGCAGAGGTGGCGGCTGTTATGCAAGGGGACGTAATCACCGTTCCCGGCATCAGCGATACGCTGGCCATTAAAAATAACTCGACGCAGCCGGTGACGCTATTCGTTATCGCGTTTTCTGAATACGTATTCATGCTATCTCGCGCTAGCGGGCCGGAGGGCAGTCCCATGTACAAACAGGGTTGCAGGGTATACAGGGCAAGCAACCAAACGCTTCCAGGCGCAAACTGGACCAAAAT
>FWPU01011024.1_pt1 | contig 12961 bp, 11 predicted proteins | sample 2228361 | NCBI WGS metagenome assembly FWPU01 (sample SAMEA103939777, study PRJEB20133) | metagenome | reverse complement strand
CGAGTCTGCTTCAGCAGACTTTCGTTCTGGCGTCTTAGACACCGAATTCGATTCGGTGGCAACAGGGCGGCAAATTCTGCGTAATGCACCCCTTACTTGCCGTTAAGTCCTTCCACCTGCAACTTCTTCTTCGCCGCTTTGCCAATCTCGCGGCGGGCGTATTGGGTGGCGACGTGCTGGAGCATCGCCGCGCCAAAGGTCTTTTCCACGTGGGAGCGTTCGGCGAAGTGGAAGCCGAGATAGAAGAAGTCTTCGGGTTCGAGCGACTTGTCTTTTTTGAGCCGTTCGGCGAGGACAGCGGCGTTGCGGGCGAGTAGGTTGCCGAAGAAGCGGAGGGCGGGATCGGTCTGCCGCGCCGCCAGCGCAAGGTCTTTGCGCGATTGTTTCAGGTGCGCCAGCGCGAGGAGATACTGCACTTCCTCCGTGAACAACTCCGTGCCCGACAGCGCGTTCAGCGTCTTGGCGGCGTCGGTGTAACGTTTGGCTTTGAGGTGTTCGGCAGCCTCATCGAGCAGCGGCTCCAATGCGGCTTCAGGCGCGGCGCGGCGCAGCAGGTCGAGAGTGGCGCGATAAGCCTCGTTGCCCTCATGCAACAGGGTGAGAAACTGCTTGACCAGTCGGTTAATCGTCGCTTTCGTGAACGACGCGGCGTGGGCGCGCAGAATCGGCATCAACGCTTGTCGCTGTTCCTCGCTGGTCGCCTCCTCAAACTGTTTGAGCACCTGCGGGATGACAGCGGGTTGGCGCAGGAGGGCTTGCTGCGCGAGGTCGCGGATGATGGCGTCACGGTCGTTCAGACATGGCAGCAACAATTCAGCGGCGCGGTCGCTGGTGACGTGCCCTAACTTGCGCACGGCAAAGTTCTTGACCTCAACGTAGCGGCTGCGCAGACATTCTTCAAGATGATCCACTATTTCGTATGAAAGCGGCAGACGATACAGCAAGTCCAGCGCGGGCTTGACGATTTGCGGAAAATCGCGGTCCTTCAGCAGAGCGAAACAAGCAACCGCTACCGTGGGAACGTCCTTTTCGTCAATGTGCAAGTGGCGCAGCGCATTGAGGGCTTGCGCGCGCACGGGCAACGTCCACGGCGGCTGGGTGAAGCGCAGAAGATACTTCGCGGACTGCGGATTTTGCAGGACGGATAGAGCGCGCATCGCCATGAGCGCAACGGTGGCGTTCGTCTCCTCCTCCGGGAGCGCGTCCTGGACAACCTCATAAAGGGTGTCCTTCTCGGCGGGCGTCATGGTCGGGATGACCTGCTCCAACTGTGCGCTGGCATGTTGGGCGATATGATGCGACAGGGGGAATTCGGTCTCGCGCACGACGTCGAACAGGGTTCGCAGCGACGATTTGCTTTTGAGTTTCACCAGCACTTCAATCGCCGAGTGCCGCACCGTGCTGTCTTCGCTTTTGACAAGAGATTTCACCTGCGACACGATGCTGCTGCCAAACGACGCGAGCACGTCCACAGCCTGCGCCCGCGCGCCACCGCCGTTGCCCAACAGCGTCAGGAGGGAGGGAATAAACGTTCTGTCCTTGATTTTGCCGATGGCTTCGAGCACGTAGCGACGCAGCACGTCGTTGTCCTCCGACAGCGCGCGCGTGAGGGCGGTGACGGCTTGCCTCTCCTTCGGCTTCAACTCGCCCAACACCTTCGCCGCCGCACAGCGCAACTCCAGGTCGCCCTCTTCGACCATCTTGCAGATTTTACCAATTTCACCCGCCACGGGAACTCCTCGCCTATGTGATGTCGTGAGATACCATCATTCTACTTGACTGGGGGAGAGAGGTCAAGGCAGAGCGTTGTCGTTGTGAGGATACCGACCAACTAAAGTAAGAGCCCCTAACAAAACCCCGATGCATCGGGGCTACTCTTACGCAGTCCCGATGCATCGGGACTTTGTAAAAGTAGCCCGCGATTTCCATCGTGGGACAAAAGGGAGCGAAACAGGTTTTGTGAGGCACTCTGAGAGCCTACCTTTCCATAGTTTCTCATAGTTCCTTTTAGTTCCCCCTTTACCATGAAACTTTCGAATCAAGTCGCTCTCATCCCCGGCGGCGCGCAGGGCATCGGGCGCGTGATTGCGCTGACGCTGGCGCAGGAGGGCGCAAAGGTTGTCATCGCCGACGTCAACGCCGACGGCGCGACGCGGGTGGCTCAGGAGGTCGGCGGGTTGGGTGTGGCGTGCGACGTGACGGACGAATCGGACGTCGAAGCCGCCGTCCAGCGCGCGGTTGAGAAGTTCGGGCAACTCGATATTCTCGTCAACTGCGCGGCGAACGTTGACCCTGCCATGCGGGTCGTGGACATGCCGCGAGAGGTCTGGGAGCAAACGCTCGCCGTGAACTTGACCGGCACGTTCCTGTGCTGCAAGCACGCGCTGCGCGTGATGATTCCGCGCAAGCGGGGTCGCATCGTCAATCTGTCCTCCGTCGCGGGCAAGATGGCTTATCCTCTGCGGGCAGCATACGCAGCGGCGAAAATGGGTATCATCAGCCTGACGATGACGCTGGCGTTGGAATACGGCGAACATGACATCACGGTCAACGCCATTTGTCCCGCGCCCGTTGAGGGCGAGCGCATGAGAACTGTCATCGCGCAACGGGCAGCGGCGCAGGGGCGAACGTACGAAGAGGTGGACCGCGAATACAGAGAAACGACGGCGTTGAATACGTTCATTCAACCCGAGGACATCGCCCAACTCGTTCTTTACCTTTGCTCGTCGGCAGGCGATAGAATCACGGGACAGGCGATTGACGTGGATGCGGGGTATCTGTTGAAATGAGGAAGTAAGGGGAAGTAAGAGAAAGTAAGAGCCTATCCCAAGAATGTTCGTAGTCAGCCACGCAGCGCAGCGGAGTGGCGTTCCGACGGCACTCCACTCTGTTTCGTGCCTGACGACAAACGCATTTTGGGATAGGCTCTAAGGGGAGAAGATGAAAAATGACACCCACCATTTCCTTTGCCTCCTCTTATTTCCCCCTACTTCCCCTTACTTCCCCTTAGCACCTATGGACGATAAAAGCATTCAACGCGGCTTTGAAATTTTGCAGCAGATGACTGGCGGACGAGCGGACGAGGTAGAAGCCCGATGGAAGGAGTTGCACCCCGACCTTGCGCGTTTGATTGTGGGGTTCGTGGCGGGCGAGATTTGGGCGCGCCCCCATCTGGACTTGAAGACGCGCAGCCTTTGCACGGTGGCGGCGATGACGGCGTTGGGACGTCCGAGCGCGCTGGAACTCAACATCCGCATGGCGCTCAACAACGGCGCGACGCGGGAGGAAATCGGCGAGGTCATCCTTCATATAGCGGCGTACGCGGGCTTCCCGGCGGCGTGGGAGGGAATGATTGTCGCCAACAGAGTTTTCAAGGAGCATCCAGCATGACGGAACGGACGGCATCTCCGAAACCTATTGTCTTTGCCAATCGCGGCGAGGAAGAGTTTGCGCGGCTGTTCGACTACTACAACCTGCGCTGGGAGTATGAGCCGCACAGTTTCGCGGTTGAGTGGGACGCGGACGGCAAGCCGACGAAGTATTTCACTCCCGACTTCTATCTGCCTGACTACGACCTCTACATTGAAGTCACCACCATGAAGCAGCGGCTCATCACCAAAAAGCATCGTAAAATCCGGCTGCTCAAGCACTACTACCCGCACGTGAACGTCAAACTCCTCAACTTAAACGACTTCAAGAAGTTGATGCTCAAGTATGGGGTAACAGGCGAGACGGCGGAAGAAATATGAGTTAGCGATAAAACCGAGGGGCTGAGATTCTTCGCTTCGCTCAGAATGACATGCGCCGGACTATCATCCTGAGCGAAGCGAAGAATCTCCCTCCCAGCCCTTTTGAACGCTAAGAAAAATGATAGCGTCTGGCGTCTTGCGTCTGGCGTCTTGCGTCTGGCTGCTGACGGCGGTTTGTGCGTCTGCCGAAGAAAAACCGCGGCAGGCGGCGGCGCACGTTTACAAGGGATTTGGCGGGAAGGAGTGGGCAGACGTGCTTATCGGCGACCGTGTGGCATTCACGATTCGCTCGTGGGCGGGTGGGCTGTCCCCGGCGGCGCGGACGGAGCGCATCGCGCGGCGGCTGAATCCCTTGCTCGCGCAAGGCTTGAAGGCGGAAGACGTGCGCCTTGAAAAACCCGGCGCGGAGTGGGTCATCTACGGCTTTCAGCGAGCGATTGTGACGGTGACGTTTGAGGATACATGGCAAACTTCGATGTCGGGGAATGAGTTGGCGCGGGAGTGGTTCAAGGGACTTACGACGGCTTTGAAAGGATAAAGGAGTTGCCCATGCCGATTCATCGGTGCCCCGACGCCTGAAAATCGCGGGCATGGGAGGCGGAGGCTCCTGCCGAATCCCGACTCGTCGGGACTCCGCCGGAGCGTCGCCCTCCCGCGTGGGCGGTGATTTTCGGAGGAGTCCCTCATGCGTCGTTCGCACCACGCCGCAGGAAAACGTGACGTAGGCAATCTTGCCTGCGGACAGAATTGTCTGCGTCACATTTTCGGAGGAGAAAGCATGATGTCTAACTCAACCCAACGTATTGAACAGTCATTCAGATTAGCAAAGGAACGTTACGCCGAGTTCGGCGTGGACGTGGACGCATCCTTGCAGCGGTTGGCAGACGTTTCCATTTCGCTGCACTGCTGGCAGGGCGACGACGTGGGCGGTTTCGAGAACACAGGTCAGGAAATCGGCGGCGGTCTGGCAGTCACAGGAAACTATTTAGGCAAGGCGCGCACGCCGGACGAGTTGCGCTCTGACCTCGACATGGCTCTCTCTGTCATCCCCGGCACGCACCGTTTGAACCTTCATGCCTCTTATGCTGAGTTCAGCGGACCCAAAGTGGAACGCAACGAATTGGAGCCGAAGCACTTTCAAACATGGATAGACTGGGCGAAGGCGAAGGGGATGGGAATGGACTTCAACCCGACGTATTTCGCTCATCCCAAGGCGGCGGACGGTTTCACGTTGGCGCACCCCGACCAAGCGATTCGGCAGTTCTGGATTGAACACGGCATCGTATGCCGTCGCATCGGCGCCGCCATCGGCAAGGCGCTGAGAACGCCGTGCGTGACGAACGTTTGGATTCCCGACGGCTATAAAGACATGCCTGCCGACCGCCGAACGCCTCGCGAACGGTTGGTGGAATCGCTCGACGCAATTTTCGCCGAAGCGATTGACCCCAGATTCAACCTCGACGCCGTCGAAGGCAAACTGTTCGGCATCGGCTCGGAAAGTTACGTCGTCGGCTCGCACGAGTTCTATCTGGGCTACGCCCTCTCACGCAAGAAATTGCTCTGCCTCGACGCCGGACACTACCATCCGACCGAAGTCATCTCCGACAAAATTTCCGCCGTGCTGACGTGGCTGGACGAAATCCTGCTGCACGTCAGCCGGGGCGTGCGCTGGGACAGCGACCACGTCGTTATTCTGTCGGACGAATTGCAGGCGATCGCGCAGGAACTCGTGCGCGGCAACTACCTCAACCGCGTTCACATCGGGCTGGACTTCTTCGACGCCAGCATCAACCGCATCGCCGCCTGGGTCATCGGCACGCGCTGCATGATTAAGGCGCTGCTCATCGCGTTGCTTGAACCGACGGACACACTGCGCCAACTCGAAGCCGAAGGCGATTTCACGTCGCGTCTGGCGCTGCTCGAGGAATTGAAGACCCTTCCCTTCGGCGCGGTGTGGGACTACTACTGCCTCCAATCCGACGTCCCCGTCGGCGAGGCGTGGTTGGGGGAAGTGAAGCGATACGAGAAGGAAGTGTTGTCGAAACGCGACTAAATCAGCCGCCCCCCTCCGCGGTTAAGCCCCGATTCACGGTGGGGGGGGGCGTCACTCACTCACCTTCAACACACTCAAAAACGCCTCCTGCGGAATTTCGACGCGTCCGACTTGCTTCATGCGCTTTTTGCCCTCTTTCTGGCGTTCGAGGAGTTTGCGCTTCCTCGTGATGTCGCCGCCGTAGCACTTGGCGGTCACATCTTTGCGCAGGGGGGCGATGCGTTCGCTGGCGATAATTTTGCTGCCGATGGCGGCTTGCAGGCGGACTTCAAACAGTTGCCGCTGGATGACTTCTTTCAACTTGGTGACCAGCGCCTTGCCGCGACGATACGCCCGCTCGCGGGGCGTGATGAACGACAGCGCGTCCACGACTTCGCCGTTCACCATCACGTCCACCTTGACCAACTCCGCCTCCTGAAATCCTGAGAACTCGTAGTCGAACGAGGCGTAGCCCCGCGTGCGCGATTTGAGTTGGTCGAAGAAGTCCAGCAGAATCTCGCTCATCGGCAACAGGTAGCGCAGCGTGATGCGCTGGCTGCCCGAGTAAATCATGTCCTTGTATTTGCCGCGCCGGTCTTCGCATAAATCTAAGCACGCGCCGATGTGCTCTTCGGGAACGAGGATCGTCGCATCCACCATCGGCTCTTCAATCTTCTCAATCTCGTGCGGTTTGGGCAACTTCGCAGGGTTGTCAATCTCCAACACTGTCCCGTTGGTTTTGGTGACGCGATACACGACGCTGGGCGCGGTGGCGATGAGGCTCAAGTTAAACTCGCGCTCCAGCCGCTCCTGAATGATTTCACTATGCAGCAAGCCCAGGAACCCGCAGCGAAATCCGAAGCCCAACGCGGGCGAACTTTCCGCTTGATACTGAAGCGACGCATCATTGAGGCGCAACTTGTCCAGCGCGTCGCGCAGCGCGGCAAACTCTTCGCCCTCCGTCGGATACAGCCCGCAGAACACCATCGGCTTCGGCTCGCGATAGCCGGGCAGCGGTGTGGCGGCAGGGCGATTCGCTTCGGTCACGGTGTCGCCGATGCGGATGTCGTGAACGTCCTTGATGCCCGCGATGACGTAGCCAACCTCGCCGGCGCTGAGTTGTGCGACGGGCGTCATGTCGGGGCGGAACACGCCGACCTCCTGCACCTCGAACCGCTGCTTGTTCGACATCAGCAGAATCGGCGTCCCCACCCGCAGCGTTCCTTCGCGCACGCGAACATAGGTGATGACGCCGCGATAATCGTCGTATTTGGAATCAAACACCAGCGCCCGCAGTGGAGCATTGGGGTCGCCCTGCGGCGGTGGAATACGTTCGACAATCGCCTCCATCAGTTCGGGCACGCCGACGCCCTGCTTCGCGCTGACGGAAATGATATGGTCGGCGGGCAAGCCGACGATTTCCTCAATCTCCTGCGTGACACGCTCCGGGTCAGAGTTCGGCAAGTCAATTTTGTTGAGAACAGGAATGATTTCTAAATCGCTCATAACGGCGAGGTGCGCGTTCGCCACCGTCTGCGCCTCGACGCCCTGCGAAGCGTCCACGACGAGAATCGCGCCTTCACACGCCGCGAGGCTGCGGCTGACCTCATACGAAAAGTCCACGTGCCCCGGCGTGTCCACGATGTTGAACACATAGGGCTGCCCGTCGCGCGCCTTGTATTCCACCCGCACCGCGCTCGCCTTAATCGTGATGCCGCGCTCGCGCTCCAGGTCCATCGAGTCCAGCACCTGTTCGCGCATCTCCCGTTCAGGAATCGCCCCTGTCAACTGCAAGATGCGGTCGCACAGTGTGGACTTGCCGTGGTCTACGTGGGCAACTATACAAAAACACCTAAGAAGTCGTTGTGCGGCTGTCATGTTTACTCCACTCTCTCAGACCGTCGAATGACATTTTTTAACGCCCTCTGCATATCTTCTCTGCGCCGCCGATGCCTCACAAAAGGCTGAATCCATCGAATCATTTTCAACAGGCTGTCTGCACGGTTTACAGTTATGCGCCATACATCCCGGCGAAGCCTGAAGCGTTTTGAACGATCGGTCGCTTTGCCAGCAAGGGCAATACAATTCATGGTGATGTAAGTTTCTCGTGCAGAGACGAGCGTTCCAGTTCAGCCTTCGAGAATAGACGACGCCTATTACATGCTTCCTTCCAACGCGGTTTCTCTCGTCACTTTTGACCGGCTACGAGGATAAGTATAATGGGTGGGCGGGAGGTTCACAAGGCAGATGGAGAGATGTGTTGCGGCGCACGTGCCCATCATCGGCGTGTGATGCGGCTGACCAGCAGCCCTACCGTCAGAATTGTCAGCGTCCCGATGACCATGATGAGCAGGTCGTGGAACGGACTGCGCAGCCAGGTGGGTAGAGCAGTCCACTGGGGAGAGAAGGTCATCCAGAGGATGGCGAGGATGCCAAGCACCGTGCCCGCTATCGCGCCGGGGTTGTTGGCGCGGCGGGACATCAAGCCCAACAAAAACAGCCCCACCATGCCGCCGCTGAAGATGCCCGCGTATTTCCACCAGACGTCCAGCACGGTCTTGACCTGAATCATCGCCAGCGCCGCGACGACACTGAGCGCGCCAAACACCAACGTCGAGAGCCGCAGCACCCACAGCGACTCACGTTCATTTTTGGCGCGGCGAAAATAGCGTTCGTAGATGTCGCAGTGAATGAGCGTCGCGCAGCAGTTGAGGTTGGAGTCCATCGCTGCCGCGCAAACGGCGGCAAGCACCAGACCCGTCAAGCCAACGGGCAATTGCGTGCGGATGAAGTGAGGGAACATAAGGTCGGCTTTGGTGCCAGCGGGGAGCAGGTGCGGCTGCGCCTGATAGAAGGCAAACAGCGCGGTGCCGATGAAAAAGAACAGCGCGCTGATGGGGATGTAAAGCAGCGCGCCCATCCACACGCTGCGCCCCGCGTCGCGGTCGGAGCGCGCGGTGATGTAGCGCTGCACGTAGGCTTGGTCAATGCCGAAGTTTTGCAGGTTCGTGACCATCCCGTAAGCCAGCACCACCCAGAAGGTTGGTTTCGAGATGTTTTCGCTGAAGCTGTGTAAACTGCCGAAACTGCCCAGACTGAACTTGTGGTGTTGGGCGGCGATGCGGAAAACTTGTGAGGCACCTTCGGGCATGTTGCCCAGCAGAACGCCGAGGCACACCAGCGGTCCGACGATGAGCACGAGGCTCTGCACTACGCCCGTCCAAATCACGCCTTCCGTGCCGCCCAACATCGGGTAGATGATGACGAGCGCGCCGATGAGGAGGATGAGGATTCTCAGGTCACACTGGATGAGCGGTTGAAGGGCTGAGGCGAGAAGATACAGAATCGTGCCCAGCCGCGTCATCTGAATGAGCAGGAAACAGATGACGGCGTAGGTGCGCGCCCACGCGCCGAAGCGGTGTTCGAGATGGTGATACGCCGACACCTCGCCCGCCTTGCGATAGAACGGCACGAAATACTTGACCGCAATCCACGCCGCCAACGGCAGCGAGAAGGCGAACACGAAGAAGTTCCAGTCGGTGTCGTAGGATTTACCGGGGTTGGCTAAAAAACTGATGCTGCTGACGTAGGAGCCGAAGATGGACAAGCCGACCGCCCAGCCGGGCAGCGACCGCCCCGCCGACATGAAATGTTCACTCGACCGACTGCGGCGCACGAACCAGCAGCCGAACGCCACGACGCCCACGTTGTAAATCAGCAGGATGGCAAGGTCAAGGTGTCGCAAAGATGGTCAATGATGAAGGTCAATGGTTGAGGGTTGATGGGTCCCGACTTGTCGGGATGACCATCAACCCTCAACCATGTCGTTTACCACCCGCCCGGTCCGACGCGGTTCGGTTCGATGAACATCATCTTCGCATGTCCGTCGCGGAAGGCGTAGACGCGGGCGTAGATGTTACCGAACACGCCGCCATGTGGCTGACGGTGGAAGGGCAGTTCTTCCGACCACATCTGGATTTGCGCGGGTCCCACTTCTGCCGTGCGGTTGGGGTCGTTGCACTGACCGAATCCAGAACCCACGCGGGGCAATCTGCCGCCGTTGTCAACCAAGACCTGCCCTGGAGTCTCCCCGCACGCGACCGAGGGCCAGAAACGATAACTCGTGTAGAACGGGTCATACTGGTTGTCGAAGTTGCTCCCGTTCGCATTGTAGGTGCCGCGGCACATGTGCTGTCTGGCTCTGGGATTGGACGGGCAGTGGTAGACCTGGTCGTTCTTGATGTAGGGATTGAAGGCGGCAATCATCTTCCGAGGACCGAGGTCGGGGTTGGCGATGATTTCCGGGTCGCGCAACACTGGATTGGTGGTGCAAGCCGTGTTGTTACACACGTTGCAACCGGGAAAATTGAAGCCGCGCCCGTTCAGGTGGTAGAGGTAACCGTCGTAGTCCTGAGCATACATCAGCACCGCCAGCCCTAACTGCTTCATGTTGCTGGTGCATGACGCCAGCCGCGCCTTCTCGCGCGCCTGCGCGAACACGGGCATCAAAATAGCCGCAAGGATGGCGATGATGGCAATGACCACCAACAACTCGATGAGGGTGAAACCTCTACCTCTTTGATGAAGTGAGCCTTTCATGTTGATTCCCCCGTTGGAGATACCGCAGATTTAATGGACGGACGCGGAGAGAGTTGGGCGAAGCACATCCGCGTTCGTCTATCAAATCCGTGGTATGAAGTGTCTGGACACCGTCAACCTGCCTGAATGAGCCACTAATTCTTTTTTCTGAACCCCCCCTTTCAGTGGCAATATGGTATGACCATTTCAACCCACTTCTTATTGTAACAATCTTTGTGCGCAACGTCAAATCTTTTTGAGCACATTCCTTGCACGAGAGGAAACCCGACTGACCCGTCAAATAGTCAAGGAGTAGCGTCAAGGAGAAGAAGGAAGTAAGGGGAATTAAGGGGAAGTAAGGGGAAATAGGGGGAAGTAAGAGGAAACATCCAAGGTCGTTTCTCTTTTACTTTCCCTTACCTTCCCTTACCTCCCCTTACTTCCCCTTACTTCCCCTTAATTGTGGACTTCAACCTGACATCTGAACACGAGATGATTCGTCAATCCGCCCGTGAGTTTGCACGGCGGGAGATTTTACCGACGATTGGCGAGCGCGACCGCGCCCAGACGTTTGACCCCAACCTGTTGCCTAAGATGGCAGCCGCCGGATTTTTGGGCATCTGCATCCCCGAAAAGTGGGGCGGGCAGGGGTTCGATTATCTGAGCCTCGGCATCGTCAGCGAAGAGTTGGAGCGCGGTGATACCTCCGCTCGCGTCGTCATGTCGGTTCACGTCGGCTTGAACTCGCTTACTCTGCTGCAATGGGGAACGCCGGAGCAGAAGGCAAAGTTCCTCGTCCCCCAGGCGAAGGGCGAGAAGATAGGCGCGTTTGCTCTGACCGAACCGAACGCGGGCAGCGACGTAGCGGGGATGCGTGCAACGGCAACGCGGCAGGGCGACGTTTACGTTCTAAACGGCGAGAAGACGTGGATTTCCCTCGCCGACGTTGCCGACCATTTTCTGGTCTTCGCCTATACGGACAAAGAGAAAGGACATCGCGGCATCTCTGCCTTCATCGTCGAACGCAGTTTCAAAGGCGTCAGCACCAGCACGATTCACGGCAAGTTGGGCGTGCGTGCCGGCAACACGGGCAGCATTTCGTTAAGCGACGTCGAAGTGCCCGCGGAGAATCTGTTGGGCGAAGAAGGCGAAGGGTTCAAGATTGCGATGAGCGCGCTGGACAACGGACGCTACACGGTGGCGGCGGGCGCGGTGGGTATCATCGAAGCGTGTCTGGAGGCAAGCGTGACTTATGCCAACGACCGCAAAACCTTCGGCGTGCCCATCGGCAAGCATCAACTGGTGCAGCAGATGATAGCCAACATGGTCGCCTCCCGCGACATCGGGCGGCTGCTTTACTACAAAGTCGGCTGGATGAAAAACGAAGGCATCCGCCACACCCGCGAGGTCAGCCTCGCCAAGTGGGTCAACTGCAACAACGCGCTAAAAGCCGCCGAGGACGCGATTGAGATTCACGGCGCGTATGGCTTCAGCGACGAGTTCCCGGTGGAACGCTACTGGCGCAACGCGCGCGGCGCGGTCATCTACGAAGGCACGCGGGAGATACATCAAATCATACAGGCAGAATACGCGCTGGGCTACCGCGAAGACCGCCCGCTACGAAGGACATTGCCGAAGTATCCGTTTGGGGACGACGTGTAAGAAGGGAAGGAAGGGAATTGATGCAACCTCAGAAAAGGCGAGTTTCACGCGATAAGGGCGTTTCAGAGGTTTTTGGTTATCCTACTGATGTCACAGGAGCAGACGCTCTCAAAGTGCGCGACACCTGTTTCTGCCCTTATCTGGGAAGCCGATGCGAGAAAGTAAGTCAGCATCGCTCAATGCCTGCGGACTTGCCTTTTGGCGCGTGCAGTGTGCTTTATTGGTCAGAGGAGCAACAAGCCTCCGTCCCGCATATCATCTGCCCTTATCGTTTTGTAGAGGAGGGCGCTATATTCAAGGATGCCCAACGGCTATTGGGTCCGACTACGGAGGGCACAGAGGTTTTCCTCATTCCCGAAATAGACCTTCCAGTTGGACGGCTGGATTACATTCTTGCCTCGCGGGAGGGCGGTGACATCAAACGTTTCCTTGTCCTTGAAGTCATGGCAATCAGCACAACGCAAACAGGAGCAGTGATTCGCTCGTTCTTGGACACGCTGCAAGGACGAACCAAGACACAGGCCTACAACTACGGCATCAACTGGCGACAGGTTGTGAGCCGAATGATCGTGCAAATGTTGGCAAAGGCACATGCCTGCGCGGAATGGAACGTCCCGATGGTATGGGTGGTGCAAGACGTGTTCTACAACTACATCGTGCGAGAGACAAAGATTGAACTCAAGTCGGTGCCTCTACGCAAAGTTTACAATAAGCCCCCTCAGCCCATACTGTTCTTCGTCTATCGTGTCATACCCCATGCGAAAGAGCACCGATACAACCTCCGACTATCAGAAATCAGAGGCGGCACACAAAAAGACTTTGAGAAGATGCTGCAGCCGGGACGTATCCCTGATGTATACGCCGCACGGCTATAAACTTTCATTTCCAGGGAGACTAATGGCTCCCTGGACACGGCCCCCGTGGGTGCTTAGAAGACCTG
>FWPU01006715.1_pt1 | contig 12963 bp, 10 predicted proteins | sample 2228361 | NCBI WGS metagenome assembly FWPU01 (sample SAMEA103939777, study PRJEB20133) | metagenome | reverse complement strand
TGCCCTGGCCCCCTTCGCCCGAGGCCAGGGCGGTTCCGGCGAGAGAGGCGCCGTAGGCGAGGGCGAGGCGCGCGGCCCTCCCGACCTCGCCGAAGGGAGGAGCGGGAACGAAGACGGGGGTCTGGAGGGACAGGGGGTCTCTGGAGCTTCCCGTCCCTATCGTGACGTCTGTGTCGATTCCCTCGAAAACGTCCACGGGGAGCCTCCCCGAGAGGCGCGCGGGGCATATAGAGAGGACCTCGAGCCCCGGCAGCCGCCTCCCCGGGCGGCCGCTGACCAGCCTCACCGTCCCGGAGGAGGCCTTCCTTCTGATCTCGTCCTCCCTCACCTCACACCATCCCCCTCTCGCGGCTCATCGGCTCGCGCGAGCGATAGAGCTCCGCACGCCCCCGCGCTCCTCAAATCCTCACCTCTCCAATCAGGGGCCTTTTAGTCTCGGCCGATATCTTCTGGAAGTCAGAGAGGCTCTCTTCGTCCTGAACCCTCCGGAATCGGTACTGCTTGTGGAGGAACCTGAGCCTCTCGAGCTCCTCGGGTGTCGGCCTCGATAGGCGGGCGTTCAGGCCGAGGGACTTGGGCTCGCCGAGGATGTATATGGCGCCGCCCATCATGTTCTCTCCCGCGAGCTCCCCCGCGTCGCCCACGACCACCACATCGCCGAGCGTCATGTATCTCCCGACCTCCCTCCCCGCGGAGCCGTCTATGACCACCGTCCCCCCTCTCAGCATCTGGGCCGCGGTGCCCCTGCAGTCGCCCTTGACGACAAGCGTCCCACCCCGCATGTACTGGCCCGCGCCGCTCCCGCAGTCCCCGTTGACGACGAGCTCGCCCGAGAGCATCGTGTCGCCGCAGAAGCGGCCGGCGCTGCCGTTGAGGCTCAGCGATGCGCCGTTGTTCAGGGCGCCGAAGAAGTCCCCCACGTTCCCCTCAACCAGCACTGTGCACCCCGCGGGGAGGCCGACGGCGACGCAGTGCTGGCCGCCGAGTCTGCTGAGCTGGACGGTTCTGGTCAGCTCGAGCTGCTTGAGCAGCTCTTCGTTGATTTCCCGGGTTGTGGATATCCTTCTCTCGGGCATCCCCTCTCGCGCCAGATATCCCCAAGGGCGAATTAATAGATTGCGGAGATGAGCCGGGGCCGCTGTGGCGCGAGCCACGTCGCGCGCCGGCCCGCTCCTTGCGAGCGATTCCTATGGAGCCAGCCTGTACCTGTCGCGCGGGAAGAGGGAGCACTCGCGCACGTTCTCCCTCCCCGTCAGGACCATGAGAAGCCTCTCGGCCCCGAGCCCCCAGCCGGAGTGGGGCGGCATTCCGTAGCGGAAGGCCTCGAGATAGAAATCGAAGCCAGCGGGGTCCAGGCCCTGCTCCCTCAGTCTGAGCTCGAGCTGCTGGGCATCGTGGACCCTCCGGGCCCCGGAGGCGAGCTCCCTCGCCCCCGCCATGAGGTCGAAGGAGGCGCACTCGGAGGGGCTCCCGTCCAGGGGTCTGGCGTAGAACGGCTTGAGGGCACTGGGCCAGTTGGTGATGAAGTAGAACCCGCTCTGGCGCTCGCCAACCGCCTTTAGGGCCTCAAAGCTCAGGTCCCCGCCCGGAGACACATCCAGGCCCGCCTGACGGGCGAGCTCGACGCACCTGGAGTAGGTGACTCTGGGGAGGGGCGTGGCCGGCTCCTCGAGCTCGACACCGAGGGTCTCGAGCTCCCTCGACCTCTCCTCCAGGGCCCTCCGCAAACCCCTGGCCACGCATCTCTCGAGCGCTCCCATCGCCCCCTCCTCGTCCGTGAAAGCCATCTCGACGTCTATCGACGTGAACTCGTTCAGGTGGCGCACCGTGTCGTGCTCCTCAGCCCTGAACGCGGGCCCGACCTCGTACACCCGGTCGAGGCCTGCGGCCATCAGAATCTGCTTGTAGAGCTGGGGGGACTGGTTGAGGAAGGCCCTTTTGCCGAAGTACTGGACAGGGAAAAGCGCGGTGCCTCCCTCGGTGGCGGTCGCGACTATCTTCGGGGTGTGGACCTCGATGAAGCCCTCATCCTCCAGCTGCTCCCTGACGCCCGCGAGAACAGAGGCGCGGACCCTGAAGACCGCCGCGCTCTCCGGCCTCCGTAGGTCCATGAACCGGCTGCTCAAGCGCGTGTCCAGCTCCACCCCCACCCTGTCGACCACGCCCATGGGGAGGGGGGCGTTGGCCTCAGAGAGCACATCGGCCTCTATTGGCAGAACCTCGACCCCTCGGGGCGCCTCCGGGCTCGCCCTCACGACGCCCCTGACCGCAACGACGCTCTCCCTGTTGATGGAGACGAGCCTCTTGAACAGCTCTCGATTCTCCCTCTTCACGAGAGTGAGCTGGATGGTCCCCTCCCTGTCGCGGAGCTGCAGAAAGGCTATGCCGCCCAAGTTTCGAATCTCCTGGACCCAGCCCGCGACCACGGCCTCCCCATCCTCCGGACCCGGCGCCACGGAGCTCGTGAAGACCCTGCGCTTGAGCCAATCCTGCAAGGCTCGGCACCGCCCTTATTGAAGGGCCACAGGCCCTCTCCCGGGGACGCTCCCGGCCGGAGGCCTGGCCCGCCCCACGGGGCGCGCATAACTGGTTGGGAGCTTATTAGGTTATCGAAGGCGACGAAAAATGCCATATACCCTCCAGCTTATTCCATCCCAATGCCACCGACGGTCGTCACCCACACCGACTCGGACGGCATCCTCTGCCTCTCGACGTTCCTGAAGAGCTTGAGCCCCGACCAGCCCTGCAGGGTCTTTTTCTCCTCCCCCTCCCGCCTCTTCAGCACGATCGCGGCGGCCATAGATGAGACCGACGAGCAGAACGAGGCCATCTACGTCTTTGACCTGGCCCCAACTAGGGAGGCCCTGATAGCCTCCCTCGTCTTCGACAAAGCCGTCTGGGTGGACCACCACACCTGGGAGACAGGCGAGCTCTCGCACGAGAGGCTGGAGATTCTCAACGACCCGGACGCCCCAAGCGCCGCCCAGCTCGTCTCCAAGCACCTCAATCTCGTCAGCGGCTTCGAGGAGATGGCGGAGGAGATCGACCAGGGCAGAATCGTGAGCCAGAGGGCCCAGAGGCTGAGAGACCTCGTCGACGCCTATAAAGGGAGGGAGGACTGGGGCGCGGTGGCGAAGGCCCTCCAGGAGCTCGCCAGACGGCTGGCGACCAATGGCCCGGAGGAGGTGATGAAGGAGGAGTACAACCCGCTTCTGGAGGAGTACGCCGCCTTCGCCAAGAAGGTCGAAGCCCGCGCGCTCGAGCTGCTCAAGATTCACAGCGTCAAGGACTACAAGGTCGCTGTGGTCGACGCCTCTGAGCCCCTGCCCACCTACCTCGTGACCCGAGCCCTTCTTGCGCGCCCCGAGGCCCCCTTCGACGTCGTTATCGTCCTCAGTCGCTTGCCAACCGCGACGCGCTGCGAGTTCAGGACCCAAAGGGACTACGACGTTCTGAAGCTGGCGCGGTGGCTGGGCGGCGGGGGCCACAAGCGAGCCAGCGGCGCAACGGTGGAGCGCAGGGTCCGGGTCGAGGAGCTGCTGAGAATCATTGACTGAGGCTCTGCTCCCCGGGGGCTCTCAGGGCGTCGGGCTCCAGCCATCGAGGATGGTGGGGCCGGAGCTCGTTCCTATTCTCGTGGCGCCGGCCTCTATCATCGCCAACGCGCTCTTGAACGTCCGAATTCCTCCCGAGGCCTTCACCCCAAGTCTGTCACCGACCACACTCCTCATCAGCCTAATGTCCTCCACACTCGCTCCGCCGGGTCCGAAGCCCGTCGATGTCTTGACGAAGGCGGCCCCGGCCTCCATCGCGAGAGAGCAGGCTCGCCTCTTCTCTTCCTCGCTGAGGTAGCCCGTCTCCAAAATGGCCTTGACGGGAGCGGATGAGGCTCTGACCACGCCCGAGATGTCCTCCACAACCCTGAAGTCCTCGCCGTCCTTCAGGGCCGAGATATCGACCACCATATCGACCTCGCACGCCCCGAGCTCAACCACCCTGCGGGCCTCCAGTGCCTTGACCTCGGGCAGTGTGGCGCCGAGAGGAAAGCCGACGACAGAGCAGACGCCGACGCCGCTGCCTCGCAGGAGCTCCGCGGCTGCAGAAACGTGGCGTGGGTTGACGCAGACGTGCCCCATCCCGTACTCCCTGGCCTCGGCGCAGAGCCTCTTCAGAGCCGCCCCCCCCGCGTCGGGGCTGAGGAGGGTGTGGTCGATCATGGAGGCGAGCCTCTCGCGAGAAATCAGCACATCTGCACCTCCCATCGCTCGTTAGGAAGAGAGATAGTATAGTATACCATAAAATTAATGCCCCTCCGGGGAGAATGCATCCCGGGAGGCTCGATATGTACTCGAAGGGTCTTGCGCTCTTAGTTGCTGTAGCCATTACGGTAGCGACTCTCCTGCCCTCCCGCGCCTCGGACGAGGGGGGCTGCGACCAGAGGGCCGAGCCCCGCACGGTGCTCTTCGAGCTCTTCACCTCTGTCAACGACACCAACTGCGCCGACGACGAGAACGCCACCGCGCGGCTTGCCTCGGAGTACGGCCGGAGGGCGACCCGCTGGCCTGCCCCCACTCGCAAGCCAGATACCGCTACTACGCCGTAATCAACACCCCACGGGGGGAGGTGGACGGCGCGCCGGTCTCCCCCGACACCACGAACGAGAGCTTGTCCTACGCCGAATACAAGAGCGAGATAGACGCCCGCCTGAATGTGAGCTCGCCGGCCGGAATCACAGGAAGCCTGAGGCCGAACGGGACCCGCTCGGCGATTCTCACATATAACGTCTCATTCAAGGAGACCACCCCGAACACAATGCTCAAAGTCTACTCCTTCCTCTACGAAGACACCGTTGTTTACGCTGGCGCGAGTAACGTGAGCATACACAGGTTCGTGGTCAGGGAGCGGGTTTATGAGCAGACCCTGACCGGAGCCCTCTTCCAGCCCGGCGGCTGGGCGTACGCGACCGTGGAGTTCAATATCGAGCCCTCCTGGAACCCCGCCACACTGGGGGTTGTGGTGGTGCTTCAGTCCGACGCCACGAGGTCCGTGCTCCAGTCCCGCGCCATCCCCATGCCCGTCGGCGGAGCGTATCACGTCGACCTTGAGCCGGAGGAGCAGACTCTGGAGCTATCAGCCGGCGAGAGCGGAGAGGCGGAGATTCTGGTCAAAAACACCGGAACCTATCTGGAGACCGTCGAGCTCGGAGTCTCAGGACCGGCGGCCTCTTGGGCCTCGCTCAGCCAGGCCTCTGTCGAGCTCGGCCCGAGCCAGCAGACCACAGTCAGAGTGGCCGTGAATGTTCCGGCCGGGACTCCATCCGGTGGGTACCAGCTCAACGTTAGGGGCACTTTGAAGGAGGACCCGAGCAGGAGCGACGAGGTCGTCGTCAGGGTCAATGTGGCCGAGGAGCTGTACTACGGCGTCTCCCTGAGCCCCTCGAGCGCGGAGCAGAGCGTGAGGGCCGGCGAGGCCGCCACTTTCCAGATCAAGGTCAAGAACACCGGCACCCAGCCGGACACGGTGGACCTGGAGGTCGCGGGCACCGAGGCCTCCTGGGCCTCCCTCAGCCGGACCAGCCTCCAGCTAGAGCCCAACGGGGAGGACTTCACCACACTGACCGTTGTCGTTCCTCAGGACGCCTCGACCGGTGAGTACGACTTCACGGTCACGGGGAGCTCAAGGGGGGACCCAACGAAGACCAGCACGACGCAGGCGGTCGTCAAGGTCTCGGGCGAGCCCCAGCTCTCGTACGGCGTGGACATCCAGCCGGGGAACACGACCCGCCAGCTCGCCCCCGGCGATTCGACCACGGTGGGCCTGGTCGTGACCAACACGGGCAGCGCCGCCGACACATACGACCTCTCAAAGACCGGGAACGCCAGCGGCTGGGCGGTCGTCTCTCCCCTCTCCCTTCAGCTCGGGCCCTTGGAGACGGGCTCCGTGGAGGTGAGGCTGGACGTTCCATCCTCCACCGGGGCCGGAGTCTATATCGTCACCGTTAGGGCCACGTCAAGAGGGGACACGAGCCAGAGGAGCGACGCCCGAATCGCTCTTGAGGTCTTAATCCCTGAGGAGCCGCCGAAGGTGACGATGGTCAGCCACTCCCCCTCAGACCCCACCTCCAAGGACGCGGTGACCGTGACGGCCGTGGCCTCTGGGACGGCCATAACTCGCGCCGAGCTCAACTACTCCGAGAACGGCGAGAGCCGCGGGCCGGTCAGGATGACTCGCAGTGGGGCGAGCTTCACCGCCCAGCTCGGGCCGTTCAAGTCAAAGACCGTGGTCAAGTACTATGTGACGGTCTACTCAGAGTCGGGCGAGAGCAATCGCTCGGCCGAGTACACGTTCACCGTGAAGGCGGCCCCCGCCAAGGGCGAGGAGACCCCCGGCTTCGGGGCGCTCCTCGTCGCGTGTGCGGCGCTGGTCGTGGCCGAGCTTAATCGGCGGGGGCCGCTCTGGAGGTAGGGCGCCGGCCCCCGAAAAGCCTATCTCCCCTTCCCCCCTTCCGCTCCTGGGATGCCGAAGAGCAACACGAGGAAGTTCCTGGGGACGTTCGTGCACAACCGGCTGAGCTCGAGAAAGAGGCCCTTCTTCGGCTCCATAGAGGCGACCCGGCGCTGCAACTCCAGGTGCACGTTCTGCCCCATAGGTAACGAGAGGCCGGAGTTCAAGAAGGGCGAGATGAGCACCGAGCAGTTCTGCTCGATAATCGACCAGTTCGCCGAGCTCGACAGCATCGCCTTCTCTTTCCTGGGCGGCGAGCCGACCCTGCGGAAGGACCTAGTCGAGCTGGGTATGCACGCCAAGAGGCTCAATGTCATCAGCCAGCTCAGCACCAACGGCATCACTCTCGCGGACAACGCGGACGCCTACACCAGAGCCATCGACGTCATCGTTGTCTCCCTCGACACCCTCGACCCGGAGAGGTACAGGGAGATTCGGGGCGTGGACGAGTACGAGCGGGTGGTCGAGGGCATAAAGGAGGCGGTCACGGCGGCAAAGGGCAATGGCTCCGCCGTGCTAGTGAACACGGTGATATGCGCCGCCAATCTGGAGGAGGTCCCGGAGGTCGTGAAGTTCGCCACCGGGCTGGGCGTGAACGGAGTCCTCCTCGACTTCGCCACTTTCCACGACTACTGGACGACCATGACCGCGGATGGGTCCCGATACGACCCCTCGAAGATGGACTGGAGGACTAGGGAGAGAGAGGTCAGGGGGCTGATTCCCCGGATAATCGAGATGAAGAGGAAGTACCCCATCCTCACGAGCAAGTCGTACCTCATGACCTTTCTAACCGGCGACTTCCGCTACCGCTGCTACCCCTACCTCTTCTGCTGCGTCAACAAGAGCGGAGAGGTGGCGATTCCCTGCTGGGACTCTCCGCACACGAAGTTCTACTCCCTCCTGGACGGCCGGAGGCTCAGGGACTTCTGGACCTCGCCCGAGGTTCTGGAGGCCAGAAAGAGGGTCGAGGACTGCTCTACCTGCTACATGCACTGCATCGTCGAGCCGAGCAAAGTGCTGGGCGAGCCCCTCAGGCACATGGGCGACCTCATCGAGTGGATAGGCACCTTCAGAAAGCACGGGAGGGTCTGACAGCAGCGGCCGGGGAGTCGATTTCATTGAGGGAGATGGGCGGGGCAATGGCGGGCAATGATTGAGGGGGCCGAGAGATGGCTTATAGAATCGACAGGGGAGCTCTGGTCGCGCTGGCCGAGAGGAACTTCCGGGAGCTGCTCAACTGCGCAGAGTCGACAACGAAGGCCGTGGCGGAGCACCTCGGTGTGGGCTTGGGCGCCTTTCCGAGGGCCGCCACCGCGTTCGGTGGTGGTGTGGCGCGCACCGGCGGAACATGCGGCGCGGTCAGCGGGGCCCTGATGGGACTGGGCCTGCTGTACGGGAGGGACAGGGGCGGGGACCACAAGCACATCGACAGGGTCTACGCGATGGCCCGGGACCTCAAGGCCGAGTTCGAGGGGCGCTTCGGCTCGACGATTTGCCGGGAGCTCCTCGGGTGCGACATCGGCACCACAGAAGGCCGCATCCGCGCCAAGAAGAATAGACTTTTCGACAAGCGGTGCCCCGGATACGTCACGGGAGCGATGGAGATTCTGGCAGACATCGTGGAGAGGGAGGCGGGCGGCGGGTACGGCCCTGGGTGAGCTAAGCTATATCAATCTCCCTCTCCGCCTGAACCTCCATGTGCCCGTTGAGCCAAGCGAGAATTCTGTAGGTACCCGGTGGCACCTGCTCCCATGTTGCGTTGCCGTCGACCACCGCCGCGCTCGTCTGGTTCCACTCGAAAGTGCCCAGGCGCCTCCTCTCCCCAGCCCCCAGCCTCAGCTCCGTCGGTGAGCCGTCCGCGCCGGTGTCGCGGGCGGCGACGACGAGTCCGCTCTCGTTGTGGACCTCGAGCATGAAGAGCTGTGGGGTGGGGAGGTCATAGACCTTATCGCCGCCCCTGCGGTTGTCCAGCCATACGGTGACCTGGACAACCTCGCCCGACGAGTAGCTCGATTTGGGCAGGCTCAGCTCCAGCCTCGGGGGCTCCTCCGGGGGCCTCTGGAGGCTGTAGTATGCGAGGGCCGAGGCGAGAATCAGGATGACCAGAGCCGCCGCGCCCGCCCCCACGCTCCAGGGCCTCGAAGGGGTGCGCGGACCCCGCGCTGGGGCTGGGCCCCCGCCCCTCCGGGTCCCCGACGAGCGCTTCTGCTCCACGCCTCCGAGGTCCAGGGCCAAGCCGTCCCTAATCGCCATTCTTCCCGCGCGGTGAATTCCCCACGGGCTGAAATGGCTTTCGCTCGGAAAGTTAATATCGGACGAACAGTATGAACGAATGGTCTGGGGGCTTGGGCGTGAGGAGAAGGGTCCTGGCAGCTGTGGTGGTTATTATTGTCATAGCTGCGGTGGCTACGCCCGCGGCCTATCTGCTGAGCGAGAGCTACGCCCGCGGCCTATCTGCTGAGCGAGAGGGGAGGGGAGCCGGCCGCACCCTCCCCCCGCACGACCACCGCGCTCAACTCCCCTCCCGCGGCCAGAATAAACGCCAGCGCCACCCGAGTGCTCCACGGCTCCGAGGTCACCTTCGACGGCTCGAGCTCCTACGACGCCGATGGCGACGCACTTAGCTACATTTGGAGCTTCGGGGACGGGACCCCTCCCATCGAGGCCCCCACGGTGGTCCACAACTACTTCGAGGACGGGCTGTACGAGGCCACACTGACCGTCTCGGACGGGAGGCTGAGCGACAACGCCTCCGTGACGATATCTGTCTACAACGGTCCCCCAGTCGTGTCCTCCTATTCTCCACCCACAGAGCTCGTCTCGATAGATGAGGGCCAGAACATGACTTTCGGCATCAACGCCACGGACCCCAACTTCGACGAGCTCTCCTACGCGTGGCGCGTCGGCTCGAGGGATATACCGGGCAGCACCAGCAGGTACACCTTCACATCCGACTTCAGGAGCGCTGGCGCATACGACATCAGAGTCTCCGTCTCTGATGGAATCGCCAACGCCTCCGTGGCATGGAGGCTAATGGTGAGGGACCTCAACAGACCGCCGAGGATAGAGTCGGTGGAGCCCCCGATGGACGCCGCTATTTACGAGGGCGAGGCGCTGGTGCTGAGGGCGACGGCCTCGGACCCCGACGAGGGTGTATTGAGCTGGGTCTGGGTGATGGACGGGAATGTGGGCGAGGACGGTAAGGGGCTCCTCGCAGAGACGACCTACAGACCCGACTTCCGCTCCAGCGGCGCCCACTGGGCCCGCGTGACCTTCTCGGACGGGAGCAGCAGCGCCTCCCACCAGTGGAACATCACCGTTAGAAACACCAACCTGCCCCCACAGATACACAACTCCACCCCGGAGAGGAACGTCAGCTTTCCGGAGAACTCGGCGATGGTCTTCGTCGTCACAGCCATCGACCCGGACGGGGACCCCCTGAGCTTCAACTGGACCCTCAACGGCGCCCCTGTCGGCTCCCCCCACGAGAGCCACTTCACGTTCGTCACCAACTACACCTCGAGCGGGACCTACAATGTGTCTGTCGTCGTGTCTGACGGGAGGCTCAACTCGTCCAACACATGGAGCGCTGCCGTGACCAACGTCAACCGGCCGCCCACGGCAAGGATATCGGCCAACCCCTTGGAGGGCTTCGTGGGCACGGTCTTTGGCTTCGACGCGCGCGCCTCCTACGACCCGGACGAGGAGGAGCTGAGCTTCGAGTGGGACTTCGGGGACGGGAGCCACGGAGCCGGCAGGGCGGTGACGCACGTCTACTCCGCACCCGGCGGGTTCAGGGTCGCACTGACCGCGAGGGACCCTTTCGACGGCTGCTCAACCGCCTCCATTGATGTGACTGTCCTGCCCGGCCTAACGAGGCTTTGGGGAATCGGCCCCCTCACGAACCCCGTATCTGAGATGCTCATAGGAGACTTCGACGCCGACGGCCCTGTCGAGCTGGCCCTCGCCCTAGACGGTGGGGAGGACGAGAGCGGGGTGGCCCATGGCCGCTTGATCTTATACGACCTCACCACCCATATGGAGGAGTGGAGGAGCGATGACATCGGCCGCGCCGCGGGCCTAATCGCCGCCAACCTCGACGGCGACCCTGCGCTCGAGCTCGTCGTCGGGCTGGAGCTGGGCCACACAGGCGACCTCAACGGGACTGTGCACCGGGGAGCCATATGTGTCTTCGACGGGGCCACGCGCGCGCTCGAGCGTCGGTGCACGGTGGCGGGAGCGGTCACGAGCCTTCTCGTCGCCGATTTGGACCTGGACGGGCGGAGGGAGATATTGATAGGATACATTAGCAACACATCGCTCGAAATTGCCGGAGGAGCGTTGGCCCTCCGTGGAGGTCTGGCGATCTACGACGAGAGCCTCAGCTGGATATGGAGCAGCGAGGGCTGGGGAGCCACCCTCGTGCTCGCCGTTGAGAGCCTGGACAGGGACGCAGATGTCGAGCTCGTCGTCGCCACGCACAGTGTATTCTCACAGGCCTCGGTCGTCTGCAACCTCTCGAGCCTAGAGTGGTCCGGCGGCGGACTCATCCCGACTGGGGAGCTCAAGGGCACCCTGCCCAGCGCCTTCAACGTCGCAGACGTCAATGGGGACGGTGCGAAGGAGGTGCTCATCGGCGAGTCGGAGCTGGACGAAAGCACGGGCCTGTACGGGGGCCGCATGTACGCCCTCAGCCCCTCGATGTCAGTGATATGGAGGTCTGTGGAGCTCGGGGGCGTTACGGCCATCGAGGCAGCCGACATTGACGGCAAGCCCGGTCTGGAGCTCTGCGCGGGCGTGGCGGAGAGCGAGGACGAGGAGGGGGCACTAAGGGGCAGGCTCGTGGTATTCGGGAGCGACTGGGTCGAGAGCTGGAGGAGCTCGGACATTGGCCACGTGGTCTGGCTGGGCGCCGGGGACGTGAGTGGGGACGGAGTGGAGGACCTGGTCGCGGTCTCAATGAGCCGGTGGAGCGAGTCCGGGGGCGGTAACACAACGCTGCGCGTCTTCTCGGGCGCGTCGAAGAGGGAGCTCGCCAATGCCACGGGCCTCCACGAGGCCACCGGCGGGGCTCTGCTCTTGAACGTCGACAGCGACGAGGCGCTCGAGATTCTTCTGGCGGACTGGGCCGAGGCGGAGGGGAGGTCGAGCGTCCACTTGTACGAAATATAGTCGGGGCCCGGCCCGTCCTCGCGATTCCCATCGCTCGCCGGGCCCGCGCCCTATCGAGGCCGTCTGATGGTACCTACCAAGCGTCGTTGAAATAGTTGGGCGGGCCCTCCCGCCGTCCGTGGACCCCCTGGCTCTACTCGCCTCCGTCCTTATCGCCTCCATTCTCGGGGCCGCATCGGGCGCCGCCGCCGGGCTCGTCCCCGGACTCCATATCAACAACGTCTCCTACCTCCTCGCCAGCTCCTCCGCCGTTCTAGGCTCTGGACTGGTCGCCTGCGCCTCCCCTCTGGGCGCCGGGCCTGGGGACGCTCCCCTCCTCGTGGCCGCGGTGATGGTCTCGGCCCTCATCGCCCACATCTTCACGAGCCTCTTGCCCTCTGTCTTCCTTGGCGCCCCGGACCCCGCCAGAGCGCTCTCCGTCCTGCCCGCGCATAGGATGCTCCTCGCAGGGAGGGGCGTCGAAGCTGTCAGGTGCTCTCTAATCGGCTGCGTCGGTGGGCTGGCGGCCTGCATGGCGGCCCTGCCTCTCTTCAGAATCATCATGGGCGACCCGGTGCAGGCCTACGCAAAGCTGCGGCCCTGCCTCGCCCTCATCCTCATTCTCATCGCGACCACACTCATCGCCAGCGAGCCCGCCTCCAGACCCTCTGGCCAGAGCTCTACAAAGGCGGGGCGCTGCGTCCTCGTCCTCGAGCGCGTGCGGAGCGCGTCGCTCGTCCTCTCCGGCCGCGAGGAGCTCGACGCGCCTACGCGGACTTGTGCGAGCGGCCCCACGGGTGTGGCGGGTGGGGGAATCGGAGCTCCACACCCTGCCCAAGCCCCAGGACCCATCGCGGACATCAGACCCTGGGCCGCTCCTATGCACATAGGAGAGCGGGTCAGGGTCTCTGGAATAGTCTCAGAGAGGATGGAGAGGCGCGGTCTCGTCTCATTCGTCGTCGAGGAGGGCTCTGCCCTCAGTGTCCTGGTCCCCCCCGGTCTTGGGCTCGACACTGGCGACGCGCAGGTGGGGGAGGTCGTGGTCGTGGAGGGCAGGGTGGCGCCGGCCATACGGCTGAATCGCGGTCTGGGTCGTAAATTGCTCGCTGCGGCCCTTTTCCTCGCCTCCGGCTTTCTGGGGGTTCTCGTGCTCGGGTCGGGCAAGGTGGGGACCCGCAACTGGTTCCCGCTCGGCTCCCCCCCGATACCGGACGCGGTCATGCTCTTTCCACTCTTCTGCGGCCTTTTCGGCCTCCCCACCCTGCTTCTGGGAGCGCTCGACGCGCCCTCCACGCCCCCGCAGAGCGA
>FWPU01011019.1_pt1 | contig 12965 bp, 11 predicted proteins | sample 2228361 | NCBI WGS metagenome assembly FWPU01 (sample SAMEA103939777, study PRJEB20133) | metagenome | reverse complement strand
TAAAAAGATCATTTTAGTAAATCTTTTTTTTATATCGAAATTAAAATTTTTTAACTTTTTTATGGATGTTGAAACATTAAATAAAATGATGTCTAATCTTTCTGATATGAAGTTGGGTTGGTTTAGGGATATTAACCAGAGGGTAAGTGATAATGGTGTTAATTGGATAGTTAGCACTACTTCTGGAAGAAAAATAGTTTTAAGATTAAGAGAAATATCAGAAAGTCTATGGAGGGAAATTGATGGGCCTTCGGCTGATGATGGTAATACTGTGTTTATTGATTTGCCAATAAGACCTGTTGGTGACAAGGAACAACCTGTTTTTTCTCATAATTCAAAACAATATTCTCCTATTCTTTTAGAGGTTGTTAAAGGTGTTAATTTTGAAGAACTTATGGATGGTGGTGATAACCCTAATAGGCCACCAGGTCAGTTAGCAGAAGCAAATAAATGGTTAGTCTGGGGTTACAGTAATTGGTTAAGTTGTATGAATTTTAATACGTTTATCAAGGTTTTTGAGTTTTTAGCTACCCAGATTCCTTTTTTTTGACTCCTTGCCGAATTTGCTAAAAACTTTTTAATTACCTCTAACGCAAATTAGACTGCCAACTGGTGTTAATTCAGACAAAGTAAAATTATCATAAGCATTATAATAAAAGGAGGCGCTGCCGCCATCAAGGTTTAAAGCCTGTTTGATAACAAAAGGCTGTTTGATGGCAAAAAGCAAAGCAGGCAAGTCAGTAAGAAGAGGGCCTTGATAGGGATTTTCTTCTTGGATAACAGCTAAAGCATAAAGCTGATCTTCTTCAGTTTGGGCAATTAAAACTCTTCTGGCTTCTTGATCAGCTATGGTTTTAAATTTAAAAGCGTTATCAATAAACGGACCGGCTTGAATGATATTGTCAGTTTTATCAGGTCTGATGCGGCTGATTTGGGGTTGATTATCTTGATCTAAATAAAAAAAACCGGTTAATAAAACTTGGTCGTTTTTAATTTCTTGGCTTTTAACTTCACCATCAGCTATAAATAAGCCTAAAGGTTTGCCTGTCTGATCATAAAAGCCGCCGTTGATAGCAAAAACACAATCTTTTTCTTTAACCAAATTTTGGGCTAAGTCTTTTTGGTTGAAATTAGGGATAATAGTTAAGTTTTTTTCGCTTAAAGGAAAAAAGTAAATCAGATAATTTTTATTGGCAAAATTAAGAGTGAAAACATTTTTCACCGCCGGAGTTGGAGTTGGCCAAAGCCAGAAAGAAGAGTAAGGAGCAAAAGTTGGTGAATTATTCCAAAACTATTGTTTTATTAAAAAATCAAAAAGCAATAAAAAAAGAATTGTCAGTAGCCAAATTGCTATAATTAATTTTTTCATGAGCTTATTTGATTGTAGTAAAATAGAGTTTAAATGATCAAGTTAAACGCTAAACAATTAAGACAAACGCAGCCGAATTCTGCTGATTTGGCTAACATAAAAAGAAATCCGATTATTATTATTGTTGATAATGTTTTGGATACTTATAATATCGGTGCTATTTTTCGACTAGCTGATGCGGTGGCCGCAGAAAAAATTTATCTTTGTGGTCAAAGCCAAACCCCCCCCTATCACCGAATTCAAAAAGCTTCAGTAGGCACTTGGGCTTGGGTGCCTTGGGAGTATTGTTCAACTGCTTTTTCAGCCATTAGTCAGATAAGAAAGCAAAAACCAAAAGCTAAAGTTATTGCTCTTGAACAGCATCCCCAAAGCCAGCTTTATACCAGTTTGACTTATACTTTTCCTTTAGTTTTGGTGATTGGTCATGAAACTAGCGGTGTTTCCCAAGAAGCTTTGCAAGCTGCTGATGCAATTGCTGAAATTCCTATGTACGGAGTTAATAAAAGTTTGAATGTTATGGTTTCTTTAGCTATTGTTTTGTATCATGTAATAAGCAAAATTAAGGTGTAAGTGTGGTGTAATTGGTTTGTTAAGTTTTATGAGGGAAGTTTTTACCCAAAAAAGGAAAGTATTCTTCTTATTAATTTTTCTCTTTTTTACTTCCTTTCTTTTTTTTCTTAAGCTTTTTTTGCCTAGATTATCTTTAATTTTTACTCCTGATTTAGGGAGTTCTGATATCTTTCATCATTTTTTGCCTATGAGATATCTTCTGGCTAATTCTTTAAAAAATGGACATCTTCCTTTATGGTCTTCTTTACCGGGTACGGGAATTTCTCTTATCGGAGATGGTCATATTGCCATTTTTAATTTAGTTAACTTACTCCTTTTTTTACCTCTTCCTTTTCCCTTGGCTTTTAATTTTTCTTATGTTGTTTTCATATTTATAGCTCTTTCGGGAATGTTTTTTTTAGGTAGATATTTGAAATTCTCTTATTTTACTTCCATTTTTATAGCCATTGTTTTTGCTTTTTCCGGTTTTTTTATTTTTCATTTTACTCAAACAATTTACATTCCCGCTGTTTATATTCCTTTTATTTTTTTATTTTTCTTAAAAACCCTTAACCAACAGAAATTAAAATATGCTCTTCTTTTATCATTTTTTATTTCCCAACAAGCTTTTTCTGGCCATCCGCAAATAGTTTTTATCACCATTCTTGGTTTATTTATCTATTTGGCCGGTTATCTGTTTTTGCCAAAACACCGCATTATTGAAGTAAAACAAATTTCTTTGTTGATTTTCGCTTTAATTTTGGCATTTTTTATGACTGCGGTTTGGTTTTTGCCTCTTTGGGAAATGAAAAATGTTTCGGTGCGGCATAAAGCTTTTGCATTTTCAACAGCAACAATGAACTCTTTATCTCCCAAACATTTATTAGGCTTAATATATCCCTTTTTCTTTGGTAATCCAAAGGAAGCAAGCTACAAAATTTACGGCGGCAAGGAAGTGGATATTTTTTGGGAAAAGGCAGGATATATAGGAATTATTCCTTTGATTTTGGCTTTTTTTGCCATTTTTAAAAAAGATAAAGAAAAAGAATCAATTGTTCTTTTTAGTTTTCTGCTTTTAATGTTTATACTTCTTTCTTTTGGCAGATACTCGCCTCTTTTTTTTCTCTTTTTGATGGCGCCCTTTAATTTTTTCCGGGTACCGGCACGACTTCTTGTTTTAGTTTTATTTTCGATTTCGGTTTTAGCTGGTTTTGGGCTGGAAAATTTATTGAAAAGTCAAAAGCTGAGAAAAATTAAAAAGATTGATATTTTTTTAGCCGGTTTATGTTATTAGCTTTAATTTTTGTTCCTTCCTATTTAATTTTTATTTCTTATCATCCTTTGATTGATTTTACAGAAGCCTTAAAAATGCCCGAATCTGCCAAACTTCTTGACGGACAAGGAAGAGTTTATCAATTAGGAGGAGGTTTTCCCTATATTTTATTTTTGACAAATAAGGGTTGGATAGATACCGCCTATTATCTTTTTGCCAAAAATAGTTTAGATGCAGACAGTAATGTTTTGTTTAATATACCTTCGGCAAATCTCTATAAAGCTTTTATGACAAAAAGACAAGACATAATCCAACATTTATTGGAAAATGAAGCTCAAGGAAACTTTTATGATTTTACAGCAACGCAAAGCGGTCTTCATCAGCGGCTCTTATCAATTTTATCTGTAGATTATTTAATTTCACCTTTTCAATTTAATGACAAAAATTTACTGCTTGTTAAGACAATAAAATCCGAGAAAAATTTTCCACCATTTTATATTTACCACAACCTTGCTAGTTTGCCAAGAGTTAGAATAAGCAGTAAGGGTATAGCTGTAGCCAATTTAGAAGAAGCAATTCAGCAGTTAAGTCAGGATAATTTTGATATTAATAGTCCTATTTTGGAAAATGCAGCAGCGCATCAATTTGCAGCTGGTGTTAATAAAGCAGAAATAATTGAGGAAAATGAGATAAGCCTGAAAATATCGGTTGAATCTGAAAAGGGTGGTATTCTTGTTCTGGCTGACAGCTATTATCCTGGTTGGAAGGCAACCATTGATGGAAAAGAAACACAAATTTATCCAGCCAACATCAATCAAAGAGCAGTCTTTATTCCCAAAGGTCAGCATGAAATAATTTTTTCTTATGCGCCTTCCTCTTTTTATATAGGGTTATGGACAACAATTGGTTCGTATCTACTTTGGTTTATTCTTTTTATGAAAGCAATTTTTAAAAGAACATGAATTTCAGCAAAAAATTATATTTAATTCTTCTTATTGGCATTATTTTTTTTGTTCAGTTTATCGAACATTTTCCTGATTATTACGGTTATCTTAAGAAACCAGCGGATTTATGGTACACCGGTCAGGTTGCTTGGTTTGACCCATGGGATGTAAATGTTTATGTAAGCGCTATTGGAGTGGGAAGACAGGGTAGTATTTGGTTTAAGAATGTTTACGATAGTGTCAGTCAAACTAATCCGCTGCCAATTTATTTTGTTTATACTTTACTGGGTTGGTTTTTTGCCTCTTTTAATTTATCAAATTTTTTAATTTTTCATCTGGGAGGATTATTTTTTGGTTTATGTTTTATGGTTTTGGTGTGGTGGTTTATCGGTCTTTTTCTGGAAAAGAGAAGCGAGAAGTTATTGGTTTTTGCTTTCTTGTTTTTAAGCGGAGGGTTAGGTTGGCTGTTTTTTCCTGATTTAGTGACTCCTGATTTAGGCAATCCCGGTTTTTTGATGCTTTCGCCGTTACACCGGCCGCATGAGGCAGTTAGTTTTGCTTTTCTTCTTTTGGCGCTGGGTTTTCTGTTTCAAGGTGTGGTTTGGCCAAAGAAATTAAATTTATTGTTGGGAGGTTTGTTTGCTTTAGCTACCATTTGTTTTCATCCCTATAATTTAATTATCCTGGTTGTTGCCTTTTTCGGTCTGGCTTTTTCTCAATCGGTTTTTGGGCAAACTCATCGTTTTTGGCAGGCAATTGGAGTATCTTTGTTAGCAGGCGGTTTGTTTTATCTTTTGTTGGGCAGACAGCTTTTAGGTAATCATTCTTTTGCCGGTTTATCCGGTCAGGTTCAGTTTTCGGCTAACCCCTTCCATTTTATTTTAGGTTGGGGTTTTCTTTTCCCCTTTATTTTGCTTGGGTTTTTTGGCAAAGCTGATTCAATTAAAGTTGCTTTTTGTAAAAACTGGTTTCTTTTTCACTGGTTGGCTGTTTATTTGCCGATTCACTTTCAGAAGCTTTTTATCCGAGGTCTTTATCTGCCGGCAGTTTTCTTGGCTTTTTTTGGTTTAAAAAAAGTAGCTCAAAGATTAAAAATGAATTTTTATTTTTTGGCTATTCTTCTTTTAATTTTTAGTTCAATTTCTTTTTTTTATATGTTCTTTTTAAGAATAGCTGAAGTAGATAAAGCGGTTAATCGTTGGCTTTATTTAACTAAAGAAGAAGGCGAGCTGATTAATTATTTAGCCAAACATGGTCAGGCAGGCGAAGGTGTTTTGGCTGCTTACCGTTTGGCTAACATTATTCCTGCTTATACTAATAAAAAAGTTTACGCTGGTCATCCTTTTCAAACCCCTGATTTTGAGAAAAGAATAAAACAGGTAGAGCGGTTTTTGGCTGGTGAAATGGAGGAGAAAGAAGCCGGTGAATTTTTAACTTCAGCAGGAATTAAGTGGATTGTGGTAGGAGTGGAGGAAAACATAATACCAAAAGGCAAAAATTGGCCTTACCAATCCAGTTTAAGAATTGTTAAAATAAGTCAGAATGTTACTCTTTATGAGCGGATTGCCAATTAACCCTTAGTTTAAAAATCAACAATAGGTGGTGATTGGCAGGTTGAGACAGGTCCTTGATAGCCGTCACCTCTTTTGCAAAAGTTAGCCAAAAGTATTTGCCGATCAATCCAATTAACTATATTATCCACATTAAGATCAGCTTGCGGATTATAATCTTTATCACCTTTTTTCTTATTGAAGGAAGCTTTAAGTAACCATAAATCCTTTTCATTAATCACATCGTCATTATTAATATCACCTTCTAAAAGAACATCAAAGGTGATTGTTTCATTAGCTAATTGGTGGTTAACCAGTTTATTAGTTATTTTACGAGAAAGCGAATGTTTACCTTTAACTAGAAAGTCATAGTTAAAAGGAAAAAGCGGATAAGTTATGGCAGTTTTAAATTGGCCGTTGATATTTGTAAGAACTAATTTGTTAAGAAAAGGACTAGTTTCTCCTTTTTAAAAACCTGGAGTTTGACTCCTTCAATCCAGCGTAAAGTTCCTGCTTGACCTCTTTTTTCAAAATTAACCTGACCCTGGGTGAGTATTGTTTGGGGGTTGTTGAATGGATTCCAGTAAATAAGCACGTGGCCACGATTATCATCGAAAACAAACAGATTGTCATATTTGTCAAAAGTCATTGAGGTTGGCCAGTTATAAAAATCATTAAATTTACCATCCGCTTGGGCAAAGTTTGGATCACTTGGATTGTTAGGGTTAATTTGGGTGGGATTATTATAGTAATTAATAAATCTTTCCTGATCATTGCCAGAATAAATATAAGAACAGGAATAAGGGTTAATACCCACCACCATTCTATTTTTGGAATCAAAAGTAGGTTTGAAAGTCATATGAGAAGAAGTATTACTTTGACTACAGTCTTTTACGGGAAATGATTTGCTTGCGGAAGGTGCAAGAATTACGTTGGTGTTGTTTGCGGGAAAGAGTTCTTTTTTAAACATCAGCATTCGCCAGTTACCAGTTGCTTCAATACTATGATCAGAGACAAAAAGATTACCTTCTTTATCGAGAGCGATTCCAGCAGGAAAACAGAGCATGTTAAGTTCCGCTGTATAACCGGTATAATAAGCTGGTGGTTTACCTACACCCCGATTACACATATTAGGAAATTTAGGATTATTTGGGTCAAAGTTTGGGTTAAATCCATCATCAGCTTCTTGGTTGTTGGCAATTCTAGTTTGTCCTAGAATAACATCAACTTGAGGATTATTACTTAAAGGATTTCTTATTCTAACTACTCGGTGATTGCCTGGTTCAGCTATCCATAAAAATCGGCCATCTTCTGTTGGAGCAATTCCTAAAGCGTCGATGATTGTGACGACCTCGTTACTGTTAATAACAGGAATTGAACCGCTGATTACTTTTATTGGAGTTGAATTAGTGGTTAATGGTGTTTGATAGACTTCAATGCTGACTTGATTTGGCCAGCCTCGGATAAAATAACCTCTTATTACCCAAAGTCGATTAAAATCATCAGTTGCCATCATATGATAAGGTCTCTGGGGGATAGCAAAACTGCCGCCAACTATACCATCAGGAGCTTGACCGTTTTTAAGATCAAAATAATTATTCCAAAAAAGAAGACGACTATCACCGACAATTAGCTGGTTATTAACGGCCGCTACGCCGCCCCAAGAGTAATGTTCAAAACGACGGGCAGTAGTAAGATTAAAACCATCAGGTGGCGAAAAAAGTTTTCGCAGTAGTTGACCTTGGGAATTATAAAGTTCAACATCCTCGTAAGTAAGAAGAAATAAGGATGTTCCCTTCGGTGTCAAAACCAACTGAGCCGCCTCCTAGAATTATGTGATCAATGGCTAGAATAATAGAACCGTTATCACTCAAAAGTCTTAGTCGGCTACTACCTCCGTGTGTATTATCATCATAAATCCAAAGGCCACGATCTTGAGGATCTTTTTGGATATTTCTGGGTCTACTAGCAACGCTACCTTGGCCAAAAAGAAGACCTGTTTTACCGATGATAAAAGGCGGTTCATATTTGATAACTCGATCATTATATGTATCTGTTACATAAAGATTGCCGAATTTATCTTTAGTGACTGAACTTGGATAATTAAGCTGATTTAAATTTCTGCCCGGGGTATTAGTGCTAAACGAATTTTGACCTAAAACAAGATCAGCATTTTTGGCAAAAGTACCATTGCTGGTTTTGGGGAAGCGAAGGATACGATGGTTACCGGCATCTGCCACCCATAAACCATCATCGTCAACAAAAACCCCACCGCCTGGGATATTACGATGACCAGTACATAAAGAAGAAGCTGAAGGATTATTATTTCCTTTATTACACAGATTATCGGTAAATGTTTCCTGACCCCAAACTTCATCAGCAATAGTATCAGTGGTAAACGGAGAATTGTATTTTAATACTCGATTGTTGTAGATATCAACAACATAAAGGTTTCCCTGTTCATCAATATCCATAGCTGAAAATGTTTTATCTTCTAAAGTGGTGTGACTCCATTCAGCAATACCGCAAATAGTATCAGGGCCTGCTGGTTTTCGTTGAGGATAAAAAGCAAAACTGGCATCTTGATTACAAGCGCCCTAGTCATTTTTTTCTGGTTGGCCAATCACAATATCAGCTATACAGGGGGTATTGTTTTGACTATAACATTTAGCCAGGTCAACCCCAACAATGCGGCTATTACCTGAATCCCAAATATAGGCTTTGCCTGGATTAGTTTTTCGGTCAACAATTACGCCACCCGGGCTGTTTAGTTTATAATCAACAATTTCTCGGGCACTTACTTCACCAAAATCTCTTTTGCCAATGACAACGTCAGCCCAAAAATCGCCGCTTTTGCCTCGAATAGGTTGAGTTTGAGTTTCAGAGGAAGCAAAAATCGGGTTTTTAAAGTGATTTTTTTGATAGATAAAGCCGAAAATGGTTATCAAAGACAAAAGAAGTAAAGAAGTTAATTTTAAAAACTGGCTTAGAAGAATACAGATGAGACGGCGTTGTTTTTTCCAATTTAAATTAAATTTAAGGTCATATCTCATATTCTGCCTCACTTTATCTTATATCTTTTAATTATAACTTATACTATAGGTTATTGCAAGAAGAACTCTAACTTCTAAATGGATTGGTCCGCTCAAAGCGCTAGTTTCTGAGCGGGAGATTTCTCGACTCGCTTCGCTTGCTCGGAGTGGCAGGAGAGTTAGATTTCTCGATTTTACACTCGGAATGACAAAGCAGGCAAAATCTTTGTTTGGGATAACAAAAGAAGCGGATCTTTTTTTAAAAAAAACTATTATGTAAACTAATTCGCTGATAATTTTAATAAGCTTATTGTAAGATTGAATGTTAAAATCGAAATCGAAGATGATTAGTTTAAAATAATAAGTTAAATTAGTTAACTTAGAATTGAGTTGAATTATTGACAAGATAGAAGTTCACTGTTAAGATATAAAAGATTATGTAAAAAGCTAAAGCGAGAAAATATCTTTCTAAAAGCCTCGCTTAGCGAGGTTTTTTTAAACCTTCAAGCACTTTGACAGACCGAATAAAATTAACACCTAAAATGTGACAGGAAGGCTCTTTTCGTCTGTGTGACGAAAAATTCTTTTGAGAGTTTGATCCTGGCTCAGGATGAACGCTGGCGGCGTGCCTTAAGCATGCAAGTCGAACGGTCCAACGCAAGTTGGGCAGTGGCGGACGGGTGAGTAACGCGTAGGAATCTGCCTCTAAGCGGGGCATAGCCCACCGAAAGGTGGGGTAATTCCCCATAGTGTTGTGACAACACAACTAAAGGCCGTAACTGGCCACTTAGAGAGGAGCCTGCGTCCTATCAGCTAGTTGGTAGGGTAACGGCCTACCAAGGCTACGACGGGTAGGGGGTCTGAGAGGATGATCCCCCACAATGGCACTGAGACACGGGCCATACACCTACGGGTGGCAGCAACTGGGAATCGTCGACAATGGGCGAAAGCCTGATCGCGCGACGCCGCGTGTGGGATGAAGTCCTACGGGATGTAAACCACTGTGATAAGGGAAGAAGCCCGCTCAATTTATTCGCTCAATAAAAACTTGAGCGAATGAGCTGAGCGGGTTGACGGTACCTTATTAGAAAGCCGCTACTAACTACGTGCCAGCAGTCGCGGTAATACGTAGGCGGCTAGCGTTATCCGGATTTATTGGGCGTAAGGGGTGTGTAGGTGGTTTGGTGCATCTTGTCTAAAATAACAAGGCTTAACCTTGTCTTTGGGCAAGAGATGACCAGACTTGAGAGTAGAAGGGGGTGTTGGAATTCTAAGTGGAGCAGTGAAATGCGTTGATATTTAGAAGAACACCAAAGGCGAAAGCAAACACCTGGTCTACTTCTGACACTGAGACACGAAAGCTAGGGGAGCGAAGCAGATTAGAGACCTGCGTAGTCCTAGCCGTAAACCATGTCTGCTAGATAGCTGGTTGTAAGACTGGCTGTCGTAAGCTAACGCGTTAAGCAGACCGCCTGGGGAGTACGAGCGCAAGCTTAAAACTCAAAGGAATTGACGGGGAGCTGCACAACCAGTGGAGCGTGTGGTTTAATTCGAGACAAAGCGAAGGACCTCACCAGGGTTTGACATCCCGCCGTTTTAGCCTGAAGGAAACTTTGGGCGATCCGCAAGGAAGGCGGGACAGGTGTTGCATGGCTGTCGTCAGCTCGTGCCGTGAGGTATCGGCTTAAGTGCCGAAACGAGCGCAACCCTTATCGTTTGTTAAATGTTCAAACGAGACTGCCCCGACATTTGTTGGGGAGGAAGGAGAGGATGACGTCAAGTCAGCACGACCCTTATACCCTGGGCCACACACACACTACAATGGCGAAAAACAGCGAGTAGCAACCTGGTAACAGGAAGCAAATCTCTGAAATTTCGCCTCAGTTGGGATTGTGGGCTGCAACTCGCCCACATGAACGCGGAATTGGTAGTAATCGCGGATCAGCATGCCGCGGTGAATCTGTTCTCAGCTCTTGTACACACCGCCCGTCAAGCCAACAAAGTTGAGGGTGACCGAAACCGTCATTTTTGGCGGCTAAGTCAAACTCAGCGATGGGGACTAAGTCGTAACAAGGTATCCCTAGCCGAAGCTGGGGATGGATCACCTCCTTTCTTGAGAAACTGTTTGACGCAAAGTCAAACCATTTTTTTTAAGCTTCCTGTCACATTTTAAGTGTTAATAAAAAAAAACCTGGTTTTGCCAGGTTTTTTTTGTGGCTTTTGAGGTTTGTTTTTTTTGCTATTTTAATGTTGTTTTTTCTGGTGCTTAATGAGTTCGTGAGGAATAAGGATAAGTAAGGCAATAAATAAGCTTAATGTCAGCATTAAAGGACTTAAACTGGTTGTTTTAAAGACTTTTTGCATGAATGGTTGATAAAGAATTATCGGATGAACGATAAAAGGAAATAAGAAAGCGCTTAAAAAAACAGGGTTTAGTAAAAGCCGCCAATTTTTCGTAAAAGACCGATGAGAAAGCCAAAGATCAGCCAAAATAAAAGGTTGGATAAAGGTGATGACAGTAAAGGCAATGGTTCTTTTAATCTCATAAGAAGGACCAATTGTCAAAGCAATAAAACTTAAAAGGGCGGTAAGCAAACCAAGAGAGAGGATATATTTAAAATCTGGTTTTTCCAAGATTGTTAAACTTTTACGCGGTTTTTGTCTCATCACTTCCTGATGGGAAGGAGAAAAAGCCAGTGAAATAGCGGGCACACCATCAGTGACTAGGTTAATATAAAGAATTTGCAAAGGAGCCAAAAGAGGTAATTTAAAAACAACACTTAGAAGAACATAAATAATTTCACCGATATTACAGGTTAAGAGATATTTGATAGCGTTTTTCAGGTGATTAAAGATATTGCGTCCCTGTTCAACAGCCTGGATAAGTGAAGCAAAATTGTCATCAGTAATAATCATATCAGCTGTTTCTTTAGCCACATCAGTACCAGTAATACCCATAGCTACTCCCACATCAGCTTGTTTTAAAGCCAAAGCATCATTAACCCCATCACCGGTAACTGCCACCACTTCTTGGTTTTTTTGGTAAAGCTTAACAAGACGATATTTATGCTGGGGACTGGTTCGAGCAAAAATTTTTACCTTATTAAGAAGTTTGAGAAGCTCCTCATCAGAGTATTGATCAAGCTGTTGACCAGTGAGAATATCCTCACCTTCTTGAATGATTCCTGTTTCCACGCCAATTGCTTCAGCAGTTAACGCATTATCTCCTGTAATCATCACCACTTTAATACCAGCTTCTTTAGCTTTTTTCACTGCTTGTTTAACTTCAGGTCTGACCGGATCAGCCAGACCAACAAAACCAAGAAAAATGTGATTTTCTTCCAGTTTACCCTCAAGCGAGGTTTTGTAAGAAAAGGCAATCAGTCTTAATCCTTTTTTGGCAAATTCCTGAAAAGCTTTCTCAATCTGAAATTTGGTTTGACTGGTTAGTTTGACAATCCGGCCGTTAAGAAGAATTGATTGGTTTATAGCTACAATTGATTCAGGCGCGCCTTTGCTGAAAACATAATTTTGCCTGCCGTTGCTAACAGCCACCGTCATTCTTTTGGTAATTGGATTAAAAGCTAATTCATCTTTAACTTGCCATTCGTTTTTAATCATCTGGGGGATAAGACCAACTTTTTGACCTAATTTAAGCAAAGCGCCTTCAGTGGCATCACCAATAATGTCAAATCGACCATGATCAACTTGATAAACAATGGAAGCAGTTGAACAAAGAATACCATTTAAGACAATTTTGGAGAAAGTTTGATTGGTAAGGGGTAAATTATTAATATCATAAACTTTTTGGTTAACCCAGATTTTTTTAACCTCCATTTGGTTAGTAGTAAGAGTACCGGTTTTATCGGTAGCTACTAGAGTAATAGAACCCAAAGTTTCAATGGCATTTAGTTTACGGACAATTGCTTTTTTTTTGGCCATTTTTTCAACACCAATAGCCAAAGTAATAATAATAACTGCCGGTAAGCCTTCAGGTACAGCAGCCACAGCTAAACTAACGGCAAAAATAAAGCTTTCCAAAAGTGATTTGTTTTGCACAAAAGAAAGAAGAAAAACCAAAAAAGAAGCAATAATTCCGATGGTACCGACTTGTTTGGTAAAAACTTCCAGTTTTTTCTGTAAGGGTGTGGTTTCTTTTTGAATAGTAGCTAAAGTTTGCGTGATTTTACCACTCTTTGTTTGGTTGCCAGTTTTTTCCACTTGGGAATATGCTCGGCCTCGGGCAAC
>FWPU01011018.1_pt1 | contig 12965 bp, 9 predicted proteins | sample 2228361 | NCBI WGS metagenome assembly FWPU01 (sample SAMEA103939777, study PRJEB20133) | metagenome | reverse complement strand
GTGCGATTCAGCGCTGGCTACGCAAACAAAATTGCTCTGCCGATTCAGATCGCTTTCTGCTTTCCAAAAACTTTCCGTGACCTACTTAACAATTTATTATCCGTCGGTCAAGAAAAAGAAGCCGCCGACCGGTGCCGCCCCCTGTGTTATCGTGTTATAATTTTGTCATCCGGATTGTTATACATGGAATTCGGAGCGGGGCTGTACAATCCGTTTCCATCTGGGCGTATGTCCGGCTCGGGGCTATCTACATGAACCAACTGCTGCATGAATGGTGCCTGTATGGCCCATGGGGATCTAGACCATGCCACCTGGAGGCAAAGTCACCATCCGCGACGTGGCCAATCAGGCCGGCGTCTCCATTTCTTCCGTCTCCCGGGCGCTGAGTGGCCATCCCTACGTGTCTGAGGAGCTTCGCCAACGGGTGAAGGAGGCGGCCCGTGCCCTGGGCTATCAGCCCGACTTCCGGGCCCACAGCCTGCGACGGGGCACCACCCTTTCGGTGGGCTTTCTGGTGGGGAGTCTGTCCAACCCTGTGGTCGCCGATCTCTCCAACAGCGCGGCCAACGTCCTCGCCTCCCTGGGCTACACGCTGGCCCTGGTCTGTTCCCAAAATCGGGCGGAGCTGGACGAGGCGTATCTGCGCTTTCTGGCCCAGCGGCAGGTGGATGGTTTGATCGTCTCCTCGGCCACCGAGGGACCGGAACGGGCCAATCGGGTGATTACCCAACTGGGCATTCCCACCGTGATGCTGGATCGGGCCTTGCCCGCCGGCGACCACGTCAGCGCAGTTCAATCTGACCATGTGGGTGGCATGTATGCCGCCGTGACCCATCTGTTGGCCCAGGGCCATCGCCGTATCGCCTTCATCGGGGGGCCCTCCTTCTTCTACCCGGCCCAGCAGCGGCTGGCCGGCTTTTACGCCGCCCTGGAGGACGCGGGCATCTCGCCCGAGCCAGGGTTGATCCGGGCCGTGGGCATGGAGGAAGAGATCGGCTATCGGGAGGCCCGCGCCATCTTTTCTTGGCCGGATCCGCCCCGCGCGCTCATTGCCGGCGGGAACCTGGTGCTCATCGGCATTCTGCGGGCACTACAGGAGCTGGGCATCGTCATCGGCCGGGATCTGGCGCTGATCGGTTGCGATGACACCGACCTGACCCGCATCTACCACCCGCCCATTACGGTGATCCATCGCGACCTGGCCCAGATGGGTGCCACCGCGGCCCAGGTGCTCATCGACACCATGGAGAACGGCGGGCGCCAGCTTGTCCAACTGCCCACCCAACTGGTGATACGGGCATCCTCCCGCGTGCGCGGCCCCTGACCGACTTTCCGCAGCCCCCACAAGTCGCGGCCTTTTCTGTCCCCCGCTGTCCCGGAACGCCAGGGAAGTGTTGCGCGGCCCCTGCCGATGGTTCGACAAGCATGGCCCACTGTCGCTATAATGTCCCTTTATAAATGGACAACGGCGCATGCGGCCGTGATAGGGAGGACATACATTTCGATGGAGTTGCACGAGTATCCCAGGCCTGCCAACGATACCGGCATCGGCATCCACTGGTGTCCCGGATACGCCGCCGCCATTGGATTGGCCCGGATCCGAGACTTTTGGATCCCGGAAATGAAGGCCATGGGCATCAAGTGGGTGAAGATCTTCAACCACGACGGTGCCATCGACTTCGCCGAGCTCCTCCTGGCCGAGGGCTTCATGCCCATTGTCCGCCTCTACCGGCCCACGCCCAACCCGGGCGTCCTGGACATCAAGGAGATCGTCCACCTGGATACCTACATTCGGGTCGGTGTGCGCTATTTCGAATTCAACAGTGAGCCGGACCGGGATGCCCAGTGGAAGGGCGGCCGGGTGCCGGCCAACGGCCTGGAGCTGGTGGTGGAGAATATCATCGCCAACCTGGAAACCATCCTGGAGCGGGGCGGCATGCCTGCCATCCCTGCCGTCTCCAACGGCAGCCGGTGGGATCTGGTGGGAAAAATTGTGGCCCGGGGGCGCAAGGATCTCTTCAACGGCCCGGTCTGGCTGGCCATCCACAACTACTCCCGCAACCGCCCGCTGGATTACCCCTACGACATCGGCAACCAGGAAGGGGCTGCCTACACCCGCCGCTTTTACGAGACGGTGGCCAACGAGCAGTGGGGGGAAGACGCCTGGCGCGGCCGCACCCTGGCCGAGGTCAACCGACTGCGCCTGGAACGATGTAACCCCGGCAGCACGGTGATGGACGATCCGGCCTGCTGGCTGGCCTACGAATATTTCGACGCCCGGGTGCGCCGCCACCTGGGACGCAGCATCCCCATTCTCTCCACCGAAAACGGCTACCTGGTGGGGGAAGATGTGGATCCTCGCTACCCGGCCACCACGCCGGATCTCCACATGGCCCAGACCCTGGAGGCCTGCCGTATCATGATGGGCACCAGCCAGCGCTTTCCCGCCGCGCCGGATTACTACTTCTGCACCGCCTTCTGGCTCATCGGCAACGGCGTGCTGGGCAGCACCAGCCCCTGGTGGGAGCACCACGCCTGGTACAGCGACCGCTGGCCCGGCGGCATGCTGCCCATTGTCCGGGCGCTCAAGGCAGAGCCCAAAGCGGTGCGGCGCTGGCAGCGTAGCGGCCCGGTGGGCGCACGGGTGACCCTCCACGGCATGGTGGCCCACGCCGGCGAACACCGCACCCTTATCCTGGAAAAGGCCGGTACCCAGGTGGCCCGGGTCACCCTGGACGCCAACAGTCGCTATGTCATCCCCGATCTCCTGCCGGGGAACTACACCCTGCGGGTGGCCGATACCCTGGTGGAGCAGCCAGTCTGCCTGGCGCCGGGGCAGGAAGAAGTGATGGTCAACCTGGATCTGGCCCAGTCCCGTTCCCCTGGCGAAGGGGGCAGTGTGGTCCAGGGCGTGGTTCGGGGGGGGGCCGGTGCGGTGGTCCTGCTCCTGCGCACAGACGACGGCGAGGAGTGGGTTACCATGGCCCGGGACGACGGCACTTTTCGCTTCGTGGATCTGCCCGCCGGCACCTACAACCTGCGGCTGCAACGGGACGGCAGTCGGGTCGACGGGCTGATTCTGGACGGGCGCAACCAGGTGGAAGCCCAACTGGCGGTGGCCGGCTGGGGCTATACCGTGGATACCAGCCAGGAGGCCAATCGCCTGGGCCTGATCCGCTGCGCCGTGGAAGGCCATCCCGGCGTGATGGTCCAGGCCCATCGGGATGGCTGGAGCAGTCCCCCGGTGAAGACGGGCAGCGTGTCCGAGTTGGGCGATGACGCCTGCGAGATCGGCGGGCTGGAGGCGGGGCACTATACCGTGACGGTGACGGATCTGCCGGGGCAAGCGGACCAGCCCACCACCTTGGAAGCTTATGTCCACGTGGACAAAAAACGGATCCCCTTCATCCGTTTTGTCTACACAGACCTGACGGCGGATGAGGTCTGCCGTTCGGCCATCCAGGGACGGGTCATCGGCGGCCCGGCCCAGGCCACAGGGCTGCAGGTGGTCCTGATGGACCAGCAGGCCCGACGGCACGTCCAGGATGTGGGACAGGATCGGACCTTTTCCTTCACCGGCCTCGGGCCGGGCCTCTACTCGGTGGCCGTGGTGGGCCATGAACGGGAGGCCAGCCAGGCCGACATTGGGCTGGATGGCCTCAACCAGGTTCAGGTGGAGCTCAGCCTTCCCCTGGAGCCGGAAAACCGCCCCCTGGACAGCCTGGAATCGGTGGAGATGATTCCACAAGAGCCGGAGATGGCCCACAGCCTGGTGATCGGAACGGCGCCGGATGCGGCCGGCCGGATGGCCAAACTGGTGGACACGGTAGGCAACGAGCATAAATGTGTGGTGGACGCCGAGGACCGCTTCTATTTTGCTGGCCTGCCGGCCGGTTGCTATGCCCTCTCCATCGAAGGAGGCTACCAGCAGGCCGACCTGGAGCTCGACGGCTCTGAACAGGGGCTGGAGGTAATTTTCGCACCCCTGATTACCACGTGGGAAAGTAAGGTGAGCCCGGCGGGGTCCATGCCTGGCTACAGCGTGTTGCGGGTGGAGGTCGAGGGCATGGCCGACCTGCCAGTCTACATCTGGAAGCCCGACTGGGACGGGATGGTGCGTCGGACCGGCAGCAGACCCGAGTACGGCGAACATGTGGCCGAATTCAGCCCCCTGGGACCGGGCCACTACATAATCGAACCGGAAGGCCTGGGCGTCTGGACTGACGTGGAATTGACCGGGCTGGAAGTGGTTTGGGTGGAGTTTTACCGTAAGGCGGTACCCAGTGAGCCCACCGTGGTTCGCCAGGTCTCGGCGGCTGTTCTCAACGACGCCTCTGGGGCGACGGGGACGGGCGACGGTTCGGAGGGGGCCGGAGAATCGCCTGCGGCGCCGGCGGATGAGCCATCGGCCCGGGCCGGCGACGACTACTACCTCTTTCTGGGCCAGGTAACCCTGGGCTCCGACGATGTGAAAGCGCTGCTGGACTTCGTGGCCTCGGTCCGTCCTGCCATGGGGGACGACGTGGCCGCTGCAGCCAGGGCCGGGCGTGTGTGGGTGCTGGGCCAGGCTCCCGATGAAGCCCTGGCCAGCTGGCATGCCCAGGGAGTGGCGGTCGAGTTCCTGCAGCCGCCCCTGGCAGAAGCCCTGACGGCGGCCCGTCAGCACCACCCTGCGCCTCTGGCCAACCGGCGTTGAGCCTTTCTCCGCCCGGCTGATGGGCGCTCCGTTCCTTTTCCCCTTTCGCTGTCTGTCTTGGTGGTCCACGGAATCGAAAATTGGGGGTTGACAAGCCCATCCGGTTAATATAGACTGGGGTTGTAAGTGCTTTCATGTAAGTGCTCCCAGTTCATCTGAATTTTCTCATCTGACGGGGCCCTGTGGGAACCCGTATCCAAAACCGGTGGGGGCTGCTGGTGGAGCCCTGACGGCAGAAATAGAGAACGGCGAAAGCTATGTCGGGTGCCACGATCTACGATGTTGCCCGCGAAGCGGGGGTCAGCATTGCCACGGTATCCCGTGTTCTCAACTCGCCCCAGCAGGTGCAGGAAGCGACCCGGCAGCGGGTGCTGTCGGCCATTGACAAGCTCAACTTCGTTCCCCGGGTGGAGGCGACGGCGCGGGCCCGCCGCAAGAACCGGCGCATCGGCGTTTTGGCCCCTTTCTTTACCTACCCCTCCTTCGTCCAGCGTCTGCGGGGCGTAGCCCAGGCCCTGGAGAGTTCCGCCTATGAGCTGGTGGTCTACAACGTCAACTCGTCGGCCCAGTGCCGCCTCTACCTAGAAACCCTGCCCCTGGCCCGGCGCCTGGACGGCCTGATTGTGATGTCCCTGCGGGTCGACGATGAGGTGGCCACCCGTTTGCTTCGCTACGAGTTACAGACCGTTCTGGTGGAGACTTCCCACCGGCTCTTCAGCGGTGTGGAGGTTGATCACGTGGCCGGGGGGCGGCTGGCTGCGGCGTATCTCTGGGAGCGGGGATACCGGCGGCTGGCCTTCATCGGGGGGGACATCGAGATTCCGGGCTATACCCTGCAGACCAGCCGGCTGCGCCTGACCGGTTTTCGACAGTTCCTGGCCGAGCAGGGGGAGCAACTGCCGGAGGTCTATGTTCGCCTCACCGAGTACGACCTGGAACATGCCCGGCAGGAGGCGGAAAGGCTGCTGGCACTGCCAGAGCCACCCCAGGCCATCTTCGCTGCCAGCGATACCCTGGCCCTGGGGGTGCTGAAGGCGGCCCGGTCCCGGGGGTTGTCCATGCCCCAGGCGCTGGCGGTGATCGGTTTCGACGACCTGGACATCGCCGACTACATCGGCCTTACCACCATTTCCCAGTCCCTGGATGAGTCGGGCCGGGTGGCTGTGGAGCTGTTGTTGGCCCGCCTGGCGGAGCCGGAGCGGCCGGTGCAACATGTGCGCCTGCCGTTGCGGGTGATCCGCCGGGAGACGGCCTAGTAAATTCCGGCAGAAATTCGCCGATAGTATCCACCAGAGGTAGTGCGGCCAGAGGGCACCCGGAATTTCTGCCGTGGTATTTACGCCAGACTGTACTAGTGCAGGGAAAGGTGGTTGTGGGAGAAAGGAGGTGAGTTGCCGGATTGGATTAGCGCCCCCTGGAATCCTGGACAGAACCAGGGCAGAACATGACCGTGGGAAGCTATTTCTGGGTATTCTGCCACACCAGAAGCGAGACTCCTGGAATCGCACCGTTGTTCAAATATCCATTTCTCAAGGAGATACCAAGATGAGTCGCAAGTTCGTCCCATTATTCAGTCTGTTTCTGGCCGCCATGCTGATTCTGGCGGCCTGTGGTGGGGGGCAGCCGGCGCCGGCCCAGGAAGGAGCGCCAGCACCGGCGCAAGAGGCGCCGGCTGAGCCGGAAGCCACCCCAACCGCAGGGGAGGAAGCCCCGGCCGAAGAGCCCACCGCTGCGGCAGAAGGCAGCTATCTGGACAGGGCCATGGCCGGTGAGTTCTCCGGGACGGTCGTGACCATGTCGGGGCCCTTCACCGACGAGGATGCGGTGAAGTTCAACAACTCCATCGCCGATTTCGAGGAGCAGACCGGGATCGACATCCAATATGAAGGGACCAAGGAGTTCGAAACCACCATCTCGGTCCGGGTCGATGCCGGTGATGCCCCGGACATCGCGGACTTCCCGCAGCCCGGCTTGTTGGCCAACTTTGCCAAGGCTGGCAAGGTGGTGGATGTGCGCACCTTCCTGGACGTGGAAGCCTTGCAGGCCAATTACAACCAGAGCTGGCTGGACATGGCCACCATGGAAGGTCCCGATGGCCCCATCATGGCCGGCGTGTGGCATCGCTTCAACGGCAAAAGCCTGGTCTGGTATCCCAAGGATGACTTCGACGCGGCCGGCTACACCATTCCCCAAACCTGGGACGAACTGATGGAGCTCAGTCAGACCATCATCGACGATGGGGATACCCCCTGGTGTATCGGCATCGAATCCGGTACGGCGACCGGCTGGCCGGCCACCGACTGGATTGAGGAAATCATGCTGCGCACCACCTCCCTGGAGAACTACGACCGCTGGACCCGGGGTGAACTCAAGTTCGACTCGCCCGAGGTGCGTCGGGCCGTGGAGATCATGTCGGAGATCTGGCTGAACGACGAGATGGTTTACGGCGGACGCGCCTCCATCGTGTCCACGTTCTTCGGCGATGCGCCTACCCCCATGTTCGACGATCCGCCCAAGTGCTGGCTGCACAAGCAGGGCAACTTCATCACCAGCTTCTTCCCGGCCGGTGCCCAGGCGGGTGTGGACTATGACTTCTTCTACCTGCCGCCCATCGATGAAGCGTACGGCAAACCGTTCCTGGTGGCCGGCGACATCATGGCCATGTTCAACGATCGGCCGGAAGTGCGTGCGGTGATGGAATACTTCACCCACGGCGAATCGGTGCGGGCATGGCTGGCCGCTGGTGGCGCCCTCTCGCCCCACAACGACTCCAGCCTCGACTGGTATGGTGACGATGTGGAGCGGGGCATCGCCGAACTGGTGCGGGACTCCACCAGCGTCCGCTTCGACGGTTCCGACCTGATGCCAGGTGAAGTGGGGGCAGGTTCCTTCTGGAAAGGCATGACCGACTACATCGCCGGTACCGTCGACCTGGATACGGCCCTGCGCGAAATTGATGCGGCCTGGCCCCGCTGACCGGGTACGATTGTGAGACAATCCGCTTCCCCGTGCAAGGCCAGCACGCCAATGGGTAGCACAGAGCAGGGTAGCCCTCGGGCTACCCTGCTCTGCACTCTGCACGGGGCGGGCGATGATCAGGGGCCCAGCTTTTTATCCATCTTCCTGGTGTGTGCTTCGAGCTCTGAAAGGAGCGGCAAGGCGCAGCATGATGTACACGGTGAGATGGGCTTATGAGGATAAGGAGCAGATCCATGCAGCGGTCCACAGGATTGGAAACGACCAAACCGGAGGGAATAGTAGCCTGGCTCATCGCCAACGTGGGGCGGGTGGCACTTTCCGTATTCGTCCCCCTGCTGACCTTTGTGGTGCTCTGGCAAGGCTTCCTGTTTTTGCGAGACAGCAACGCACCGAAGCTCGTGATCGCCCTGGTAGCCATCATCTGGGGGGTAGGTGGCGTCGCTGCCCTCTATCTAGTGGCCAACTGGCTGGTGGAGCAGCTTCCTGACTATTGGCGGCAACGGCTGCTGCCCTTCGTCTTCGTTGGACCGGCCATGGCCATCCTGGCCTGGTACTTGGCCATCCCGACCGTTCGTACCTTTTATCTCAGCTTGCTGGATCGCAACAGCGAGAATTTTGTTGGCCTTCAGAACTATGTGGCTGTTTTCACAGAGCGCTTCATGCTGGAAGCATTCCGCAATAACCTGCTCTGGATCGTTTTCGGCGCCAGTTTCTCTGTGATCCTGGGACTACTGATTGCCGTCCTGGCCGACCGCAGCCGCTTTGAGAATCTGGCCAAATCGCTGATCTTCCTGCCCATGGCTATTTCCATGGTCGGTGCTGGCGTGATCTGGAACTTTATCTATGAAGTACGGGATCCATCCGATCCCCAGATCGGCCTGCTGAATGCCATGGTGGTGGCCTTGGGAGGACAACCCAGGGCCTGGACTGCCCTGGTCCAACCGTGGAACAATCTCTTCCTCATCGTCATCGTCATCTGGCTACAGACCGGCTTCGCCATGGTGCTGTTTTCAGCCGCCATTAAGGGCATCCCCGCAGAGCTGTTGGAGGCCGCCCGGGTCGACGGTGCCAATGAGGTGACCATCTTTTTCAAGATCATGATTCCCTACATCATGGGCACCATCATCACCGTGACCACCACCATCGTCATCTTCACCCTCAAAATCTTCGATGTGGTCATGGTCATGACCGGTGGGCAGTTTGGCACCGAGGTGATTGCTACCCAGTTTTACCGCCAATATTTCTCCAATCGAAATTTTGGGCTCGGTTCTGCCATCGCCATGGTGCTGCTGATCGCCGTCATTCCCGTCATGATCTACAATCTGAAGCAGTTTAGCGAACGGGAGGCCATCTGATGAACCGTACAGGGCTGAGCGACCAGTGGAAGAAGCGAATTTTCTCTTTGCTCATCAACGGGAGCCTGGCGCTGATCTGCCTGATCTGGACCATTCCCACCGTGGGCCTGCTGGTCTCCTCGTTCCGAACCCGGGATGATATTCAGACGTCCGGCTGGTGGACCATCTTTCCCCACCGCGAGTGGCAAACCGTGGAGGAGATCCAACCATCGCCTGAAGTCGACCGGGACGGGGTGATGGAATTTGCCGGTGTTCGGGGAACCTTCCAGGAGCTGCGCGAGGGGGTCGAGACGCCGGATGGCCGCCGGGTCCAGTGGATTGGCAACAAGCGCACCGGACGGGTCCTGGTTCAGGAACGGCGTTGGACTGCCCGTCTGAACTTTACCCTGGAGAACTACCGCAACGTGCTCACCGGCAAGCAGTACGAAATCGTGCAGCCCGACGGCAGCGTCAAGGTGGAGCAGGGGCCCGATCTGAGCAATGCCTTTCTGAATAGTCTGGCCGTCTCTGTGCCGTCCACGGTCATTCCCATCCTTATCGCCGCCTTTGCCGCCTACGGCTTTGCCTGGATGCGCTTTCCCGGCCGACGTCCCATGTTTGTCATGGTGGTGGCCCTGCTGGTCGTGCCCCTGCAGATCGCGCTGGTGCCCATCCTGCGGGACTATGTCCGCCTGAATCTAAACGGCACCTTCCTGGCCATCTGGCTGGCCCACACCGGCTTTGGCCTTCCCCTGGCCACCTATCTGCTCTACAACTACATCAGCGGGCTGCCCCGGGACATTCTGGAGTCGGCTTTCATCGATGGCGCCTCCCACTTCACCATCTTTGCCCGGCTGATCCTTCCCCTGTCGGTGCCGGCCCTGGCTTCCTTCGCCATCTTCCAATTCCTGTGGGTCTGGAACGATTACCTGGTGGCCCTGATCTTCATCGGCAGCAAACCGGACGTGCAGGTGCTCACCATGCGCCTGGCCGAAATGGTCGGTTCCCGGGGCAGCGACTGGCACCTGCTCACCGCCGGCGCCTTTGTGTCTATGGTCTTGCCCCTGGCCGTCTTCCTCTCGTTGCAGCGCTACTTCGTGCGCGGACTGCTGGCCGGTTCGGTCAAGGGGTAGGCTCGGCCGGGACGAGGTCAACCCTGGGGCTTCGGGCCAGGGTGCAGCGCCCGTAGCCCCCTCTGCCCCAGGACCAGAAGCGCGAATCGGGGCAGAGCCAGCATGCGCCGCCAGCGCCAGGGCTCCAGGAGGAGGCGATAGAGCCATTCCAGCCCCAACTGTTGCAGGCGGCGGGGCGCGCGTGGGCGAATCCCGGCGGCAAAGTCCAGCGCACCGCCCACCCCCATGGCTACCTTGACCGGCAGTTCCTTCCGATGGCTGTCAATCCAGAGATCCTGGCGGGGATGGCCAAAGGCCACAAAGAGAATGTCCGGCCGGACCGCTTCCAGCCGTTGCCGGATGGCAGGCCACTCCGCCGGGTCTGGGCTGCCGCTGTAGGTGCCCACCACCTCCAGCGCCGGGTAGCATCCCTGGAGGCGACTCGCCGCCTGCCCTGCAACCCCGGGCCCGGCACCCAGCAGAAACACCCGCCAGCCTCTCTGCGCGGCCCGTTCGCAGATGCGATAGAGGCCGTCGGAGCCGGTGACCCGTTCTTTCATGGGCGCGCCCAAAAGCCGGGCCGCCCACAGGATGCCCACGCCATCGGGAACCCGCAGGTCGGCCCGCTGTAACGCCGCGGCAAAGTCCGGATTGCGTCGGGCCGTCATCACATATTCCGGGTTAACGGTGCAGATCTGGCGGACCTGGGCACCCGGCCCGGAGGCTTCGACCCAGCGGGCAACCTGGGCCAGGGTCTGGGGGAAATCCACCCGGTGGACCTCCACATCCAGGATGCGGACGCTGGACCAGGGAACGGTGTCGGCCGCGTCGGTCGTCATGGGTGAGTAAACCGAGCCCATGGTTCGGCCAGCAGGTCAACCACGGCTGGCCGCCTCTTCCAGCACAGCCAGCGTCTCCCGGGCTGCCTTGTCCCAGGAAAATCGTTGTATGTTGGCATACCCCGCCTGGATCAGGCGCTGCCGCAGGGCCTCGTCCCGGCTCAACTGGAGCATGGCCTCGGCCATGGCATCCACATCCATGGGATCCACGTACAGGGCGGCGTCACCCGCGATCTCCGGCAGGGCAGAACGATTGGCGCTCATCACAGGCACTCCACAACTTTGTGCTTCCAGCACAGGCAATCCAAAACCTTCAAACAGCGACGGAAAGCAGAAAAAGTGGGCCCCTTGCAACAGGGCAGGTAGCTCCACCTGGGGCACGTAGCCGGTCAGGTGGATGTGTCCAGCCAGGCCTGCCTCCTCTACCAGGCGCTGTAGCTCCCGGTGAAGCCAGCCTTCCCCGCCGGCCAACACCAGGTCCCAGGAAAGGGGCCGTTGTTGCCACAGGCGGATGTAGGCCTCCACCAGCCGGGCCAGGTTCTTGCGGGGCTGGAGGGTTCCCACGTACAGGGCATAGGGCCGGGATAGGCCATATCTCCGGCGAACTGCTTCCTGTTGGGCTGGTGAGGCCGGGGGCAGGGGCATGGGCGCTTCGTAGATGACCCGAATCCGTCCTGGCTCCACACCGTACAGGCGGATGAGATCTTGGGCCGTGGCCTGGCTCACCGCGATGACCCGGCTGGCCACCCGCACGTTCCAGCGGGTGCTCACCTGCAGGTAGAGCCGCTGGAATAGGGGATGGGCCTGGGGGAAGTAGTGGTAGCCCAGGTCGTGAACCGTCACCACCGCGGCCGGCAGATGGCGGGATGGCCACATCCACGGGATCACATGGCTGGGTACGAAGAGAAGATCCGGCCGCTGTTGGCGGATCTCCCGGGCCAGGGAGCGATGGGTCCAGAGACGCCGGCCCGGCAGTACCCGTTGTTCGGCGGCAGACCAACGGGCCGGCGGCGGCGCGATGAAGCCATCCTGGGGAGGGGGAAGGTAGAGTCGCCAGGTGTGGTGGGCGGCCTGGGGAAGGGCCAGCAGGTGATCGATGAGTGCACGGGCGTAACGTTCCGTGCCCGTCCGCCGGCAGCGCACTGCCCGAGAGGCGTCAATCCCGATCAGCATGGGCCAGGGGCGGGTAGCCGAACTCATCCAGGGCCCGGTGGAGGGCATCGGCAATGGGGCCCTCCCGCAGGATGGCCGGCCGCGCCGTGGCCGGCCCGCTCACATCCACGATGGTGCTGGGCGGGCCTTCTTCCCGCCCGGGTTTCGGCGCATCGGCCAGGATCAGGGGGACGCCGTGGGGCAACAGGGCCAGCACTTCCTCTGCGCTGTGGGCTTCCGGCTGGCCGCTGAGGTTGGCGCTGGTGGCCGCCAGGGGGCCGGTCTGGCGCATGAGCTCCCGCAGCAGCTGATGATCGGGCATGCGTACCGCCACCGTGGGCTGTCCGGCGGTCAAAATGGCCGGCAGGTGGGGGCGGGCAGCCAGGATGAGGGTCAGGGGACCGGGCCAGAAGCGGGCTATCAGGAAGCGGGCCACGGGCGGCAGCGGCGGGGCCACCAGTAGATCCAGCTGTTCTTCATCCGCAATCAGCACCGGGATGGCCTTCTGGGGCGGTCGATTCTTAACCACGTAGAGCTGTTCGATGGCCGTCGCGCTGTCGTAGCGACACATAAGTCCGTAGACCGTGTCCGTGGGCGCGGCAATGACCTGATGGTCCTGGATCAGGGCATGGGCCCGGGCCCGGGCCGCCGGATCAGAGATGGGCAAAACTTCGGTCGTCATGGTTCGATCCTGCTGGTTCGGTGACTGGCTTGCCGGGACTCTCCCGTCTTCTAATACAGTCTGGCGTAAATACCACAATACCACGGCAGAAATTCCGGGTGCCCTCTGGGCGCGCTACCTCTGGTGGAACCTATCGGCGAATTTCTGCCGGGATTTACTAAACGGTTGCCG
>FWPU01011015.1_pt1 | contig 12966 bp, 11 predicted proteins | sample 2228361 | NCBI WGS metagenome assembly FWPU01 (sample SAMEA103939777, study PRJEB20133) | metagenome | reverse complement strand
TATGGCAGTAGAAAATCTTGAAAAAATCATTAATAGATTACTTTTTTCAGGTAAGAAAGAAGAAACTCCTGTTGCTGTTATAAGTAATGTTAGTAAATTAAATCAAAAAATTGTAATAGGAAACTTAAGAAATATTTTTTCAAAAATTAAAAAAGAACAGATAAAATCTCCTGCAATAGTCATTATAGGAGAAGTTGTAAAAAAAGAAAAATATTTTAACTGGTTTAAGAAAACAAAAAAAATTCTTTTTACAGGTATCTCCCCGAAGAGATTTTTTGAAAAAGGGATAATTTTTCATATCCCTATGATAGAAATCAAACCGCTAGAGGATTACACTGAACTAGATAATTGGATTAAAAAATTGCATTTTACCAATCACCAATTTATTGACTGGATTATTTTTTCAAGCAGGTTTGGCGTATATTATTTTTTTGAAAGATTATTTACATTAGGATTTGATAGTCGAATATTAAATAAAATAAAAATTGCAGCAATTGGCACTTCAACTGCAAATAAATTAAAAGAATATGGAATCATTGCCGACTTAGTTCCCAAAAATGAATGTTCTGAAGGACTTATTTCTGAATTTAAAAAAATCCTTAAACAAACTACGAACTACGAATTGCGAACTGCGATTTTATTGCCGCGTTCTGACATCGCTGATAAAGGCCTAACTGATGGCTTGAAGAAATTGGGTGCAGAAGTTTATCCATGTATTGCTTACAGAAATGTTATGCCTGAGAGTCTACCTGAATTAGATTTTAATTTTTTTGATGAGATTATATTTAGTAGTCCTTCTACTGTAAGAAATTTCATAAAAAAATATGGGAAACCACCAGAGAAAATAAAAATAAGAACAATTGGTTATGTAACCAAAAAGGAGGCACAGAAATGGAGATTGAAAAGAATATCATTAGTATAATCTGTGAGACACATACTGAAATGAAAGAAAAAATCTGGATATTAAAAAATATGTTGACCACATTTGATAAAAATGAAGTTTGGGATGAAACAAGTACTATTTTGATGTTTTTTAATACGACTCTGGTTAAACATTTTAAGAGGGGAGACATACTTATAAGCATGTTGTATAAAATTGGTAAACTTTCAGAATTTGAAAAAGAAACAATTGATGGAATATTACAAGACCATAAAACTTTACTTGATAAATTTGATAAACTAAATGAAATTATCAAAAAGTTTACGCCGTATAACCATTTAATAAGGGAAAAATTTATTGAAATCTACACTGGGATAATTGACCTTTTACTTTTGCATGCTGACAAAGAAGATAAAACTTTATACCCAATTGCTAGAAGAGAATTAAAAAAGGAACACTTGAATGAGCTTGAAAAAAAGATTAAGACGGCTTAGAAAAACAGCCACTTTGAGACAAATGTTTTCTGAAACAAAACTTTCGGTTTCTGATTTTGTAATGCCTTATTTTGTGGTTGAAGGAAAAAAAATTAAGCAATCAGTAAAATCTATGCCAGGTATTTTCCGGTATTCTATTGATAATGTTGTTAAAGAAGTGAAAGAGATTTATGAATTAGGTATACCAGCAGTTTTACTATTCGGTGTGCCAAATAAAAAAAACAGAACCGGTAGTGAAGCGTATAGAAAAGATGGTATTGTTCAAAATGCTGTTAAAGCAATCAAAAAGGATGTTCCTGATATAGTTGTTGTAACTGATGTTTGTTTATGCAGTTATACAACCCATGGCCATTGTGGAGTTCTGAGTCGTAATTCGTTATTTATAAATCGTAATTTGCAAAAGACGAATTACAAATTACGAACTACGAACTACGAAATTGATAACGATGCTACATTAAAAGTATTAGCAAAAATTGCATTATCTCATGCTGAGGCTGGTGCAGATATTGTTGCACCGTCTGCAATGATGGATGGACAGGTTAAAACGATAAGAGAAATATTAGATAAAAATAAATTTGAAAATGTTGCTATAATGTCATATTCAGCAAAGTTTGCATCAAACTTTTACGGTCCTTTTAGAGAAGCAGCGGATTCCAAACCACAATTTAGTGATAGAAAAAGTTATCAAATGGATTATCACAATTTAAAAGAAGCATTAAGAGAAGTTGAAGAAGATGTAAAAGAAGGTGCTGATATAGTGATGGTAAAACCAGCGCTTGCTTACCTAGATGTAATTAAAGCAGTGAAAGAAAAGTTCAATATTCCATTGGCTGCTTATAGTGTAAGTGGAGAGTATAGTATGATAAAAGCATATTGTCGTAATTCGTTGTTCGTAAATCGTAATTTGCAAAATACAAACTACGAACTACGAACTACGAACTACGAAAAAGATATTGCTTTAGAAATTTTGACTGCAATAAAAAGAGCAGGCGCGGACATAATCATTACATATTGGGCAGAAAAAGTAGCAAAATGGTTGAACAATAGGTAAATCACATTAGGTTCTTGTGGTAAAATAGATACGCAATTAGTTATAGCTGTAGAATTAAATTTTATAGATAGAGATTTATATAACAGGTTATCAACAAAACTTGAATGTATTAGTCGGATGTTGAGAAATTTAATTAAGGCTCTTGAAAAATGAATTCCCATAACCTAACACCTAACACCAAAAACCTTCTACTGTTCCGGGAGTCTTGTAAATATATCCCTGGTGGGGTGAACTCTCCTGTGCGCGCATTTAAATCAGTTGGAGGAATACCTTTATTCATCCAAAAAGCTAAAGGTTCAAAGATTTATGATATAGAGGGGAAAGAATATATTGATTATTGTATGTCCTGGGGAGCAATTATACTTGGACATGCTTATGAAAAGGTTGTTGATAAAGTTAAAGATGTAGTTAAAAACGGAACGAGTTTTGGTACTCCGACATTATTAGAAGTTAAATTTGCAAAAAAAATTTGTGCTACATTTGCTTCTATAGAAATGGTTCGTTTAGTAAACTCAGGCACTGAAGCATGTATGAGCGCAATTCGTTTAGCACGCGGTTATACTGGACGGAAAAAAATTATCAAATTTGCCGGTTGTTACCATGGTCATGCTGATTATCTGTTAGTTCAAGCAGGTTCAGGATTAACAACTTTTCGGTCAATGTTCAATGTTCAATGTTCAATGTTTAATGAGAAACGAACTACGAATTACGAACCACGAACTACGAGTTCAGGTATACCTGAAGATTTTATAAAGCATACTTTTGTTTTGCCATATAACGATATAATAGCAGTTGAAAAAGTAGTTAAGAAATATCATAAAGATATTGCCTGTATAATTGTTGAACCTATTTGTGGGAATATGGGGGTGGTTTTACCCAAAAATAACTTTTTAGTAAAACTGCGTGAGATTTGTGATTACTATGAAATTGTTTTAATTTTTGACGAAATAATAACTGGATTTAGAATCTGTTATGGTGGTGCACAAAATTTGTTTAATATAAAACCTGATTTGACTTGTTTAGGCAAAATTATTGGTGCTGGATTTCCAATAGCTGCATTTGGTGGTAAGAAAAAAATCATGGAGCTTCTTTCTCCATTAGGAAATGTATATCAAGCAGGAACATTATCAGGTAATCCTGTTTGTGCAATAGCAGGTATTGCTACTTTGGAAATACTTCAGTTGATGAACTATGACTCTCTTGGAAGGAAGACAAAAATACTTTGTGAAGAAATTAAAAAAAATGCAAAGAAACTTGGAATAAATATCGTAATAAATCAAATTGGCTCAATGTTTACTGTATTTTTTACCAATGAAAAAGAAGTTTTCAATTATAATACATCAATTAATTCTAACACCAAAAGATATGCAAAATTCTTCCATAAAATGCTTGAACTTGGTGTATATTTACCACCGTCACAATTTGAGTCATGTTTTTTGTCATTTTCTCATAGTGACAGGGATATAGAAAAAACTATAGAAAGTTCTATTGTAGCATTGAAGTTTATTAAGTAGTTCATGCTCTTTCTTAAAGAAAGGCTTAAGAAAGATTATAATTGAGAAAAAATATTAGACACAGGAACAAAGAAAAATGTTTAAATTACCACAGAAAGTTATAAATGATATAGAAAAATACAAGGAATCACTAACAAAATTTCTTAATGGTGAGATAAAAGATACATTCTTTAGAGGGATACGGGTTCCCTGGGGGTTTTATTCCCAACGTGGTGGTAAAGTTTTAATGTCAAGATTAAGAATACCTTCCGGAATACTTACTTCAGAACAGCTTAAAGCAATATCTATAGCAGCAGAAAAATTTGCTGATGGTAAATTACATATCACTACAAGACAGGATATCCAGATACATAATGTTATATATGAGAATTCTATAAAAATAGTTGAGTTTCTTAAAGATTTCAATATCTCGTCACGAGGTGGTGGTGGAAATACTGTAAGAAATATTACAGGTTGTTATCTTTCAGGTATATGTCCTTATGAAAAATATGAAGTTTATAAAGTTGTATGGGGTCTTACAGAGTATTTATTGACACTGGATGAATCCTACAATTTACCACGAAAATTTAAAATTGCATTTTCAGGCTGCGAAAAAGATTGTGCATTTAGTGGCGTAAATGATATAGGATTTATAGCATTAAATGGGAGATTTAAGGCTATTGTTGGTGGAGGTATGGGAGCAAAGAGTGCTGTAGGGAGAGTTTATAAAGAAAATGTTTCAATAGATGAAGTTGGATATATTGCTAAATCTGTAATGAATGTTTTTAATAAATATGGTGACAGGAAAAATAGGCATCATAACAGGTTGAGATTTCTGATACAGGATATAGGGTGGGAAAGATTTATTGATTTGTGTGATAAAGAATTATCCAGGTTAAAAAATGAAGAGTATATATCATTGAGGTTGATTGATGGCCTGCCGCCATTATTAGAAATTGATAGTATGAAAGAATATATTCCTGAACAAAAGTTAAAATTTAATTTAGGTAAACAAAAACAAAAAGGTTACTGGTATTTTATTATAAGAATACCTTTTGGAGAAGTTGATTCTGCCAGATTATTTAAGTTATCCCAACTTGGTGATATTTTACCAAATTTAATTTTTAGAACAACACAAAGACAAAATATTGTAATTTCCAATATACCACAGGATAAAATAGATATTGTTTGTGACAGAATTAAGAATATTTTTGATGATTATCTATATCCCGAAACAATTTATGATATAGTATGTTGCAAAGCAGCAACTACATGTAATTTGGGTATATGCAATGCAATAGGATTGGCGCCTGAAATTCTTAAAGAATTAAAAAAATTAAATTTACAAACTGATAAATTGAAAGATGTAAGGATAAACATTAATGGCTGCCCAAATGCCTGTGGTCAACATCCGATAGGGACAATTTCTTTTTCAGGGTTAGCTCGTAAAGTATATGGTAAAACAGTGCCATTTTATAAGGTCTATATAGGTGGCAAGATAGATTCTGGAAACACAAAACTTGCTGAAGAAATTGGTATTGTTCCTGCACGAGCAGTACCAAAGTTTATTTCAGAATTTGTATTAAATCTGCAAGAAACATTGAACATTGAACACTCAACATTGAGCAAACTTATACAAAGATACTGTTATGTTCCCTCATATGAAGAAGATAAAAGTTATTATATAGACTTTGGTAAAGAAGAAGAATTTTCATTATCTGGATTATCGCAAGGTGAATGTGGCGCTGGTGTTATTGATATGATAGAGTCAGATTTAGAATCAGCAAAACAGTCATTAGTTAAATCTAAAGAAAATAGTTATGATATAAACGAGACAAAACTTGCTTTAGTTTATTCTTGTAGAGCATTTCTTATAGTAAAAGGTATAGACCCCAAAAATGAGCAGGAAACAGTAAAATATTTTATAGAAAAGTTTGTAAACTCTGGTATATGTAATCCTGAATTTAAAAATGTGGATGAGGTATATCAGAAAATTGTTTCTCATAACATTTCAAACGAAGAGGCGTATATTTACGTAGAAAAACTCTATAACGAAGTGAAAAAAATTTATTCTTCAATGGACAGTAATTTTAATTTTCCTATAAGGTATAGCGCACAGACTTCATCTACTATAGATGATAAACTATCAACGGATATTTACGATTTACGAGGAACACCATGTCCTTTGAACTATGTTAAAGCAAAACTTAAACTTGAAGAAATGAATATAGGAGATATACTACAAATATATCTTGATGACGGAGACCCTATACGAAATGTCCCTGTGAGTTTAAGGAATGATGGACACCAAATACTGAAGGTTGAGCAAATAGAAAATTTTTATAAGGTTGTTGTCAGAAAGAAAGTTTAATTTAAAATAGGGAGGCCTTGATTATGAGGGTTATAATAAATGGGAAAGAAGAAATGTTAGAAGAAGAAATAAGTATTCTTGATTTACTCAAGAAAAAAAATATTCGCCCAGAAGTTGTTACAGTAGAGTTGAATGAGCATATAGTTGAACGAAATAAATATTCTGAAGTGATTGTTAAGGAGGGAGATAGAATAGAATTTGTATTTTTTATGGGTGGCGGAAATTAGTCAATAGTCAACGGTCAACAGTCCACGGTTAACTATGGACTATGGACTATGGACTGTGGACTGTGGACTATAAAAAGGAGGAATCTAATGGAAAATAGAGAAAAAAAAAGTGGAACAAAAATTGCAGAAAATATGCTTGAACTTATTTTTAATACGCCGATAGTAAAACTGAACAGAATTGTAGAAAAAAATATGGCAGAAATATGTGCTAAGTTAGAAATGTTTAATCCAGGAGGAAGTGTAAAAGATAGAATTGCATTGGCTATGATAGAGGAAGCAGAAAAAAAAGGGTTAATTAAATCTGATGCGACAATAGTTGAGCCAACTTCAGGTAATACAGGGATAGGTTTAGCAATGATATGTGCAGTTAAAGGTTATAAATGCATCTTAACAATGCCAGAGTCCATGAGTTTAGAAAGAATCTATATTTTGAAATCTTACGGCGCAGAAGTAATTTTAACACCTGCAGGTGAAGGTATGAACGGGGCTGTCAAAAAAGCAGAAGAAATTGTTAAAAAAACAAAAAACAGTTTTATGCCACAACAGTTTAGAAACCTTGCTAATCCAGAAATACATAGAAAAACTACCGCACAGGAAATATTAGAAGCAACAGGTGGCAAGTTAGATGTATTTGTTGCTGGTGTTGGCACTGGAGGAACAATCACAGGTGTTGGAGAAGTTCTCAAAAAGAAAAATCCCGGGATAAAAATCGTAGCAGTAGAACCTTCAAGTTCCGCAGTTCTTTCTGGTAAAACTCCTGGACCACACAAAATACAAGGTATAGGTGCAGGATTTATTCCTGAAGTTCTTAATAGAAAAATAATAGATGAAATAATCACAGTAGATGATGACGACGCATTTAGAACAAGTAAACTTTTAGCAAAAAAAGAGGGACTTTTTGTAGGTATATCTTCAGGAGCAGCCTGCTTTGCAGCATTAAAAGTTGCAAAACAACTAAACAAAAACAAAAGAATAGTAACAGTTTTCCCCGATACCGGTGAAAGGTATTTTAGTATGGAACAATATTTTAGTATGTAATTCTACATCTTCTTCCTTTGAGATTTGATAACCGCAACCTTTTTTAGTTAGGTATTAGGTGTTTGTGGTTGGTAGTTGATGATTTGGTGATTTTCTACCAAACTTTAGTGGATTTTAGATTTGCTAAACATTGAACACTGAACATTGAACAAAATTTACGCAGGTTAAAGCCTGCGGTTACCTGAATACCTTTAATAAGTAATGGAAAACAATGACATAGAGTTAATGCTTAAATTCAAAGAAGGAGATATTTCTTGTTTTGAAGAGTTGATGAATAGATATACAACCCCTCTACTCAACTTTATATATAGATTTATTGGTAGCCGTTCAGAAGCAGAAGACTTAACTCAGGAAGTATTCTTAAGAGTATATCAAGCAAAAGATAGGTATGAACCTAAGTCTAAATTTTCTACATGGTTATATAAAATTGTTTCTGACATTTGTATTGATTATCAAAGAAAAAGAAAGATAAAAACTGTTCCTTTTGATGCTCAGATTCCAACATCTATTTTTGCTGAAAAAAAACAGTCTGCCTGCGAGATTCAGGATTTATCGCAGTTAACACCGGATGTATTAATTATGAAGAAGCAAATCAGCGAAACAATACGAACTGCACTTCTTTCATTACCGGAAAAACAAAGGCTTGCATTAGAACTGCGTGTATATGAAAACAAGTCTTACAAGGAAATATCAGAAATACTCAATTGTTCAGTTTCTGCAGTTGAATCACTTCTTTTCCGTGCCCGCCAATTATTAAAGAAGAAACTAGATAAAAAATGATATTCTATAGTTTTTTCTTTCATTATCCATAACACTAAAACTGCTACTTCTTTCTGTCTTTATTTTAGATTTACAATAAACTGGTAGAGCTAATAGATTCGTCCATAAGAACTACATCAAAAAATTTGCTATAATAATATTCTATGAAAAAAATTCTTATTACAAATGATGATGGAATTTTTGCTATTGGTTTAAAGCCACTTGTTGAAGAAATTTCTTCTGTTGGAAATGTTATGGTGGTTGTTCCTGATAAGGAGCGCTCAGCAGTGAGTCATTCATTGACTTTACAGGAACCTGTCAGGGCAAGAAAAATTGATAGAAGAACTTATATATTAAATGGAACACCTGCTGATTGTGTGAGATTTGGCGTGATTTTTCTATGTAAAAATAAAGTTGATCTTGTTATTTCAGGTATAAATTTTGGTGCAAATTTAGGTCAGGATATTATATATTCAGGGACGGTTGGTGCTGCAAGAGAAGCAATTTTTATGGGAATTTCTTCTTTTGCAATTTCTCTTGCAAGTAGAACAGGAAAAAATTTTGATACAGCAGCAAAATTTGCAGTTAAAGTTGCAAGATTTCTTTTAAGTAATAAGTTTCAAAAAAAATTACTTTTGAATATCAATGTGCCCGATTTACCACTAAATAAAATACTTGGAGTTGAAATAACTTCTCTTGGAAAAAGAATTTATGCAGATACTATCCATTGTAGGAAAGACCCTTTTGGACTTCCTTATTACTGGCTAAAAAGTAGATTGGTATATGAAAAAAATATTCCAGGAACAGATATATCAGCGATTAAAAACAAAAAAATTTCAATAACTCCGCTCCATACAAATTATACTGACTTTTCATTGATAGAAGAACTAAAAAAACATGGATTTCAAACTAATTTCAAATTTTAAGCCCTCAGGTGACCAGCAAAAAGCAATTAAACAACTTGTTCAAAACTTTAAAAAAGGGATAAAAAATCAAGTTTTGCTTGGAGTTACTGGTTCAGGTAAAACATTTACGATGGCTAATATAATAGAAAAACTTCAAAAACCGACCCTTGTTATTTCACACAACAAAATTCTTGCGGCACAACTATATGCAGAATTTAAGCAATTTTTTCCTCATAATGCAGTTGAATATTTTATTTCTTATTATGACTATTACCAGCCAGAAGCATATATTCCACAGACAGATACTTATATTGACAAAGATGCATCAATAAATGAACACATAGACAGACTTCGTCTTAAAGCAACTTCTTCTTTAATAGAAAGAAAAGATGTCATTGTTGTTGCTTCTGTTTCATGTATTTATAATATTGGTTCTCCGGATGAATTCAAAAAACTCTGTGTTCATATTGAAAAAGGTAGAACAAAATCAAGAGAGGTCCTTTTGCAGGAACTTGTAAATATAAGATATGAAAGAAACGATTTTGAATTTTCAAGAGGAAAATTCAAAGTAAAAGGTGACACAATAGAGCTCTGGCCTTCTTATCTTGAAACAGCAATAAGGATAGAACTTGAAGAAGATGAGATAAAAAAAATATCAGAAATTCATCCTGTTACAGGCAAACAAATTCGCCAAATAGAAAAAACATATATATATCCTGCATCGCATTTTGTTGTTACTTTACCAAGATTTGAACAGGCACTCGTGGCAATTGAGGAAGAGCTGAAAGAAAGAGTTGAATGGTTTAAAAAACAAAATAAACTTCTTGAGGCGCAACGTCTTGAATCAAGAACTAGATATGATCTTGAAATGTTGAGAGAAACTGGCTTTTGCCATGGAATAGAAAATTATTCAAGACATTTTTCAGGTCGTCTTCCAGGAGAAAGGCCAAAATGTTTAATTGATTATTTTTCTGAAGATTTTCTTACAATTATTGATGAGTCGCATGTTACAATTCCACAACTTCGTGGCATGTATGAAGGTGACAGGTCAAGAAAACAGACGCTTATTGATTTTGGTTTTCGCCTGCCAAGTGCTCTTGACAACAGACCACTGAAGTTTCAAGAAACAGAAAGTTTACTCAATTATGTTATGTTTGTTTCTGCAACACCAGGTCCTTATGAGATTAAAAAATCAAAAGGAGTTGTTATTGAACAGATAATAAGACCGACTGGTCTTGTTGACCCTGAAGTTATTGTAAAGAGTACAAAAAATCAAATTGAAAACTTGATAAAAGAGATAGAAATTTGTATAAATAATAAGGAAAGAGTTCTTGTAACAACATTAACAAAAGTTATGGCAGAGGATTTAGCAGAATATCTCTTAGGTAAAGGACTACGCGTGAAATATCTCCATTCTGAAATAGATGCTCTTACAAGAATAGAAATTCTAAATGATTTAAGAAAAGGGAATTTTGATTGTCTTGTAGGAGTTAATCTTCTTCGTGAAGGGCTTGACCTTCCTGAGGTTTCACTTGTTGCTGTTCTTGATGCAGACAAAGAAGGATTTTTGCGTTCTGAGACATCTTTGATTCAGGTCTGTGGAAGGGCAGCAAGGAATGTAAATGGAAGAGTAATACTTTTTGCAGACAACATCACTGGTTCAATGAAACGGGCAATTGATGAAATGGCTCGCAGAAGAAGAATCCAACTTGAGTATAACAAAAAACACAATATAACTCCAAAAACAATAATAAAAGGAATTAGAGAACTTGAAGAATTTCAATATAAGGCAAAAGAAAGAGCGCTTGATTTTGTCCGTGAAGATGGTATAGAATTCTCTAATAAAAAAAGTTTACCATTATTGATTAGACAACTTGAAGAGAAAATGAAACAAGCAGCAGATTCGCTTGATTTTGAACTTGCTGCATTATATAGAGACAAGATCTTTGCTTTAAAAGAGATGCTTGTGAAAAAATGGGAAAGAAATAAAAATGTTACTAGACCTAAAAAAAATTAAAGAAATAATTAAAACAGCACTTACTGAAGATATAGGTACAGGTGATATAACAACAAATAATATTTTTTCTCCCACAGAAATCACAACAGCAAAAATAGTTGCTAAAGATACTTGTATTGTTTCAGGATTGGCAGTTGTTAAAGAAGTTTTCAAAGCATTGGATAAAAAATGTATATGGAGAGCAAAATATAAAGATGGCTCAAAAGTAAAAGCAAACAGAACTGTAGCAGTGGTTCGGGGCAGAGCGCACGCTATTTTAGCAGCAGAAAGAACTGCTTTGAATTTTCTCTCAGAGATGAGTGGAATAGCAACTTTAACAAATAGATATGTAAACAAAGTTAAAAGATATAATGTTGAAATTTTTGATACAAGAAAAACATCTCCAGGATTAAGAATAATTGAAAAATATGCTGTGACATGCGGAGGGGGGAAAAATCACAGAATGGGTTTGTATGATATGGTTCTTGTTAAAGATAATCATATAAAATTGTGCCGTCATAGAAAAATTCCTATTGTCCAGGTTTTAAGTTCATTGAAAGGAAGAGTCCCAAGAGGAACACCGATTGAGTTTGAAGCACAAAACCTAAGAGAGGTTGAACTTGCTTTAAACTCAGATGTAGATATAATAATGCTTGACAATATGGATTACAAAACATTAAAAAAAGCAGTAAAAATGATAAGAAAGTCAAAAAAGGATATCTTGGTAGAAATTTCTGGAGGGATAAATCTTAAAAATATAGAGAAAATAGCAAAACTTAAACCAGATAGGATTTCTATAGGAAAGATTACTAACTCTGTTTCTGCTATTGACTTTTCGTTAGAAATAATATAAAAATTAAATATTAGTTTTGACAAGCAATGGATGAAAATGTATTAAAGTTTAATAAAATTCTTCTTGAAAAAGTTTCAGAAAAACTAAAAAAAAATGGGTTTAATGATGTATGGGTCTTTGATAATAAACAACAGGCAAAACAGAAAATAATTGATATTGTTCCTGAGAAAACTTCTGTTGGGCTTGGTGGTTCTATGACAGTTAGTGAACTCGGAATTGTTGATGAATTAAAAAAGAAAGGTGTTTCTATTATTAAACATGAACACACTATGTCATTGGTTCAGAGAAAAGAAATCTGGCGTAAAGCATTCTCTTCTGATTTTTATATTTCATCACCGCAGGCAGTTACTTATGACGGAAAATTGTTTTTTATTGATAAATATGGCAATAGATTATCTGCGATAATCTTTGGACCAGGTAGAGTTATTCTTGTTGCAGGCTATAATAAACTTGTTCCTGATGAGAATTCTGCACTCTGGAGAATAAGAAATATCTCAGCAGTAAAAAACACTCATAGGTTGAATTTAAAAACCCCATGCACGAGCACTGGTTACTGCACTGATTGCCAAACAGAAGAAAGAATCTGTAATGTTGTTTCTTTTTTATTGAAAAGACCATCTGCTACTGATTATAGTATAATACTGGTAAACGAAGAACTTGGATATTAAATTGTAAATGATTGTAGCTTGTAGCGTGGGAGTTTATCTTGCGCAAGATATGTCGGAGATTTGTAGAAATTAGCGGATAAGCAGGTAGTGAATAAGTGAAGAGGACTAAAGTCCTTATTAACCTTTCCGCTAAAGCGGAGTAGAAGTGTTCTCAGTGGCAAAAAATCTCTGTGCTCTCTGTGGTTAAAGAATTTTTAATTTTGCATTTTTATTAACCTTTCCGGTAAAATG
>FWPU01010602.1_pt1 | contig 12966 bp, 14 predicted proteins | sample 2228361 | NCBI WGS metagenome assembly FWPU01 (sample SAMEA103939777, study PRJEB20133) | metagenome | reverse complement strand
AAACATAAAAAGGAGGATGTATTGTGTCATGAAGAGCTGTTAAGGAGGGGTGAGCAATGGCTAAAGGGCGAATATCGCGATCCCCCACTGATGAGGCCTTAATCGCTTTCGAGGCGAACCTTGATTGGATTGAAGGGCGTTATAGTGAGTTGACTGAGCAGTATGACGGCGAATATGTGGCCGTTCTTGAAAATCGAGTTATTGATCACGATAAAGAGCTGAAAGCAATCATACAAAGGCTTCGGGAGCGCTACGCTGGTCAAGAAGATAGAATCGTGGTTGAGTTTATCACTAAGGAAGAGACTGACGTGATTCTATGAAGATCCTGGGGGCTTGGAGAAGAAAGCCCCCTTTTCATATTAATCCCGCCCCTTTTGTTGTTGCTCGCCTTATATGCCCCGAATTGGGAATTAATCGCCCATCACCTTTCTTAATTGACACAGGTGCTTCCAGTACGACCATTCTCGACGATGATACTGAAAGATTGGATATAGATTATGGCAGGCTCCGGCGAGCGCCAAGTCGTTCTAGAGGAATAGGCGGGAGTGTCGAAGCTTACCTGATGCCGAATGTAACCTTGCAATTTCGGACTTTAGAAGGAGTTATCCTTAATACGCGACAGCGTCCAGCAAAAAATAAGCCCCTTGACAAGAAGCCATTTTTCGCTTATAATAATTGTGCGAGGTTGTGAGAAACTTGCGACAAGATAGTCAGCCTCTGGCCTTAAACCAGGGGTTATTTGTTTTAAGTTAAAGCCGGGTGAGAAGTAACGCTATGGAGAACCACGGCAATGACAATAACCAACTAAAAGAACTGGAAGAGCTGATGGAAGAGAACGGGCATGAGCCGGAAGTGCATCTGTCGGAAGATTTGATGAAGACGTATCTGCATGAGATTGGCAAGGAACCGCTCTTGAGCCGCGAAGAGGAGGTTCAACTCGCCAAGCAGATCGCCGCTGGGGCACGGGTCTGGAAGGCCGTCTTAAGAAGATACCCCGATGCTGTGGACGATCTGCACTGGCTTCAGACGCACTCGAAGAGGCTTGCCCGCGCCTTCTCGGCGAAGGAATTACAAAAGCTTCGGCGGCGGATGGAGGCCCGGGAGAGGCTGGCCATGGCCAATTTGAGGCTGGTAGTCTCGATCGCTAAAAGGCACAGTTCGCTCGGCCTGCCCTTGTTAGATTTAATTCAAGAGGGCAATATCGGCTTGATGAAGGCCATTGAAAAATTCGATCATACCAAGGGCTATAAATTCTCGACTTATGCGACTTGGTGGATTCGGCAGGCCATCAGTCGGGCGATTGCCGACAAGGCGCGCACCATTCGAATCCCGACTCATATGCTCGAGCTCATGCGCAAAATGTATAAAGCCGAAGAAGAATACGTCCAAGAGCACGGCGAGCCGCCTTCGACCGAGCAGCTGGCCCGTATGCTGAAGATGCCCCAATCGGAGATCGAGCGGGCCAAGAAGATCAGCCATTACACGCGCTCGTTTGAAGAGCCGCTCGGCGACGATGAAGAAGGCTCCGTCTTGGGGGACTTCATCCGCGATGCGAGGGCCCCCGTCGTCAAGGCGCTCACGGAACTACAAAAAGAGGAGCTTCGGGAAGTCCTTCAAGAGTTGAGCTATCGCGAGAGAAGAATCTTGGAGCTTCGCTTCGGCTTGTACAAAGGCGGCCAGACCCAAACGCTCGAAGAAGTCGGCAAGGAGTTTAATTTGAGCCGGGAGCGTATTCGCCAAATAGAAAAAGAGGCGCTCGAAAAGCTCAAGCATATGAAGAGGCGCTTCGCCAAGTACGCCCGCATGCTGGAGGAGGCCGAAGCCCTAGTTCGTTAGCTCAAGTGCCTGACCCCGGGCCGCCTCAGGAAGATCCAAAGCGCATATCCCCCGACGAGGCTTGCACCGAGTATGACAGCGAAGGGTGCCCCTAGATGTTCTGCCATCACTCCGGCTTGTAGATTCCCGAGGGGCATCATGCCCAAGAACATCAGCGCATAAACGCTCATCACCCGACCCCGCAGGTGGTCTGGCACACTCGTTTGCAAAAGTGTATTTGTCAGAGCGTTTTGGGTGATTAGCCCCCAGCCCCCGCCCATCAAGAACAGTAGTGAGAGCCCAAAAGTGCGCGACAGCGCAAACAAAAAGAGCATGGCTGGGAATACAAGATTGCCAATGCTGAGCAGTAAGCCTTTGTGTTGAAAGTTGCCCAAGCTGGCGAGCGTGAGCGCGCCCGTGAGCGCTCCGCTCCCTATCGCCGCGGTGAGCAACCCCAGCCCCGTTGGGCCCACTTGCAGAATATCTCGTGCGAAGACCGGCAGGAGCGCCACAGACGACATGCCGAAGAGGCTCGAAACCCCGATTAATGAGAGCAGGGTGCGTACGATTGGGGCCTGCCTGATGTAGCGCAGCCCAGCGATCAGGTTCTCCCAAACCGTCTCTCCATCAGAATGATTGACGGCCTCTACGCGCATCAGGAGTAACGCGGCGATCGTAGCTAGGAAGCTCGCGGCGTTCATATAAAAAGCTCCGGCTTCGCCGATGAGAGAAATCAAAACACCTGCGATGGCCGGGCCGATGATGCGCGTGGCGTTAAAGACAGAGGAATTGAGCGCGATGGCGTTCATTAAATCTTCTTTGCCCACAAGCTCGATGACGAACGACTGCCTGGCAGGGGTGTCAAACGCGTGCACGGTGCCCAAAAGCAAAGCCAGAACAATAATTTGCCAGACTTGAATCAGACCCGTCACCGTTAACGTGGCCAAGGTGAGAGCTTGCAACATGGCGGCCGTTTGAGTTATTAATAATAAATTTCGCTTGCGGAAGCGATCGGCGGTCACGCCGCCGAAGAGCGAGAGCAGTAAAATGGGCAAAGCCCCGACAAACCCCACTAATCCCAGGGCGAATGGGGAATCCGTCAAACGATACACCAACCAGCCCTGGGCGACGTTCTGCATCCAGGTGCCGGTTAAAGAAATAATCTGCCCGAGCCAATAAAGCCGAAAATTGCGATGCCGCAGTGCCCTAAATGTGCGTGGGAGTTTGAGTTCCCAAGCATTCGGAGCGCCGGCACTCACTGGGTTATGATTGCTCATCTCATGCCTAACTCAAAATAAAGACAATAAGTGCGAGTGATGCGATTATACTGCAAAGCTCGCGTTGACGCCAGTTTTGCAAAGCGGTTTTGCATCTGCTACGCTAAAGCCGTATGTCTCTTCTTCTGATGATTTCGATCCCATTTATTGGTGCGTTCGTGGGCTATGTGACCAACTGGGTAGCTATACGCATGCTCTTTCGGCCTCATAAAGAAAAGAGAATTTTCGGGCTCAGAATCCCGTTCACCCCGGGCTTGATCCCCCGCAAGCGCGTCGAACTTGCCAAAACCATCGGGCGCGCTGTGAGCCAAGAATTGCTGACAGGTGAAGCGCTCGCCGGTCGCATCGAAGATCAAGGGTTTCGTAAAAAAATACACACCATCATTCGGGAGTACACACAAGATCTGCTCTCTAAAGAACTCCCCAGCCTGAACGCGCTGATTCCCTCAAAGTTCAGAGCAGACTGGGACGCGTTTATTGTTGACCTAAAACAAAAGCTGGGCGACTGGAGTTACAAGCTACTAACGAGCAGCGAAATGGAGGCATTGATTCGTGCCCAAGTCAGGCAGCGCCTGGAGGAGCTACTCCAACGCCCGCTGCAAGAGATCGCACCCGATTCTATTGTAACAGAGCTGCCCGCCCAGCTCGGCCATTTTTTCGAAAATTTCACCCGCCGTGAAGATTTTACAAAACGGGTGCACGTTTTTGTCTCGCACAGAATCGATGCGGCTTTATTAGAAGATAAGCGGCTGGGCGATTACATTCCCCAGCGGCTCAAAACACAAGCGTACTCCAAATTAGAAGAGCTTATGCCCGAGCTTCTAGATAAGTTTATAAGTATTCTGTCTGATGAGCAGGTCAAGAAGCGCATCAAGATTCAGCTCTATGAGCTCGTGGATTCGCTCATTGCTCAGGCTTTTAAAGAGGATTCCCTGTGGGATCAAATCAAATTTGGGCTCATGGAGACCTTTGTGATCAGTGCGGAGGAGCTCAAATTAAAGATCGACCGCGGCGTGGATGAGGCGGCTCCTAGAATCGCCCAGCTGGTGAAAGAAGAAGCTGTGCGCCAGAGAATCTATAGCGCCCTTGTAGAGGCGATCGACGCCTTCTTAGCGCGAAGGCTTTCGGAGTTTCAGCCGAGCGCGCTTGAAGAGTTCAAAGCCCAGCTGGGTGATGCGGTGATTCATCTGTTGCGGAGCGAAGCGCTCAAAGAACAGCTCGTGAAGCTCGAAGCGGAGCGACTTTGGGCTTATAAAACGCAGTCTATTCGTGAGATCCTTTCGCTGGGGTCAGAGCGAGTTGACGCGATTACGAATCGTGTGGTGGAGCAGGTTCTCGCCATGCTGCAAGAGAAATCGACGGCCGAAGCGTTGGGGGGCTTGATGACCAAAAAGCTCGATGAGCTTCTCGGTCGCCCTATCGGGCGGCTCCGCGATTATCTGCCCGAAAGATTCGTTGCGCAAACGCAAGAGTGGGGGGCGGAGCGGCTTTTGGGGCTCCTGCGACGCGAGGCGCCTAAGATTCTAGAGGCCGTCGATATTGAGAAGCTCGTTGCTGAACGAGTAGATGCGTTTTCTATCGCTGAAGTGGAGCGGCTGATCGTGCGGGTGACGGGCGATCAACTGCGGGCGATCACATGGTTTGGAGCGGTGTTGGGTTTTCTGATTGGGCTGATCCAAGTGGCGGTGATGCTAATCACGCGAGCGGGTGTGTGAGCTTGCAATTTGGTGTATCGGTGAAGTATATTAAAAGGAGGGCTTATGCCGCGCGATGAAGAATTTCCGCTGCCAAGCGGTTTGAAGTTTTTCCCCGGCCTGAAGGCCGAGGACTTCGAGCATCCGTTAGATAAAGAAGCATTAGAAGCGCTCAAGAAGGTGCCCGTCTTAGACCAAGTGATTCGCTTTATTAACAAACACGCCATCGAGCGCTTCTTCTACCTGCGCAATGTGGCGTCGAACGTACGCGTGAACGAAAAGATGTTTCCGTCTGTTTATGAGAAGTTTCAGTGGGGCATGAAGATATTAGACTTGAAGGCTGATTTGCGTAAAGAGGGCAAGCCGGAACCTGAGCTCTACGTGGCGCTCGTCCCGCCGACCCCGCGCCCAGATCCGTTTCCCAATGCCTTCACCTTCGGGACGGATCAAACGTTTATCGTCGTCACGTCGAGCTTAGTAGAGATGCTCGACGATCTTGAGCTCTTCCATGTGCTCGCCCATGAGCTGGGGCACATCAAAGCGGGCCATGTGCTCTATCAGACGCTGGCGATTATTATTCTGCTTTTGCTCGACATGATCAAGATCCCAGGGATCAATCTGCTCATCATCCCACTTTTAGAATGGTATCGTCGGGCGGAACTCACAGCCGATCGAGCCGCGGCCCTGTGTGTGCAAGACGAAAAAGTGGGGATCAACGTCATGATGAAGCTGGCCGGGGGCGCCAAAAGACTATATGAACAGATGAACCGCGAAGAGTTCTTAAGGCAGGTCGATCTCTACGAAGAGCGCAGCGAGCACATTGTGGATCTGCTGGCCAAGGTGATGTTGACGATCTATAGAACCCACCCATTTGCGATCCATCGTGCGAAGGAACTCAGACTGTGGACGAAGTCTGACGAGTATAGAAAAATTATGCGCAAGGGCAAGCAAACGCAACAGCCAGCACTTAAGTCGTAAAGAAGAATCTCAAAGGCGTATGAGCTTGCTTAGGCGATTGGCCCAGATTATAATGTCCATAAGGCAGAGCTATGGAGGAATTTAGTGGGATCACGGCAGAACGAGTAGGGCGTTTAGAAGGGCGCATGGAACGAGTCGAAGCAGCCCTGGAGCGACTGGCAGAGGCTCAAGTGCGCACCGAGCAACGTCTGGAGGCTTTGACAGTGCGGGTCGATCAGCTGGCTCAGGCCCAAGCCCGCACCGAGCAGCAATTAGAAGCCCTAACAGTGCGGGTCGATCAGCTGGCTCAAGCCCAGACCCGCACGGAAGAACGGCTGACCCGTTTGGAAGCGATCGTCGAGCGACTGGCAGACAGTGTGCAGCAATTGGCTACTCAGCTAGGCGCTCTTGCTGAGAATATCGGCTATGGCTTAGAAGACATCGCCCGTCTGATGCTGCCGGGCTATCTGAGACAGCGCTACGGTGTCAAAGTCGAGCACCTGGCACGCCGCCTCTTTCAGGTAGACGGCCAAGTGCTCGATGTGGATCTCTACGCGGAAGGGACTCAGAATAGGCGCCGAGTGTTGGTGCTGGGCGAGGTGAAGTCCCGCATCTATGCGCGCGAAGTGAGTCAGTTTCAAAAGGTGCTGCAAGCCTTACAGCCTCAACTGCACGCTAAACCCCTGCCTCTCATGTTTGGTTACTTTATTGATCTATCAGCTATGTAAGCCGCTAAAGAAGAGATTCTCTTAATTGCCTCGTATCAGCCAGTGGTGGAGCGACCCAGCACACACCTGAAGCCTCGGCGGCGGAAACGCCGGAACCGATAACTATACGTACCGTTCAAGCCCCAAATCTGTCAGATTTGGATGCTCTAGGCTGCGATATAGTTGTTCCCAAGCCTCCTCACGTCACCCGTTCTTTCTAGATTTTCCAAATGAGCGTGCACCTCGCCCGCGCCGAGCATCACGTGATAGCTATCCAAGCTTCCGAAAAGCTCAAGTGCGATCTGATAGGCAGTACGCGGGATGCCGCCTGAAAGAATTTTTAAAATCGAGCGCTTACGCTCTTCGTGGTGCTGAATGATCGAATCAATCAGCGCTTTGTGGTTAAAAATCTTCTCGCCGTGGCCGGGCAACACTTCGATGCCATCGAGTTGGCGGATCTTCAAGAGCGATTGAACGTATTTTTTGAGCATGCCGCTCATCAGTGCGTCTGTCGCGCCGATATTGGGCGTGTAGTCGGGCAACAAATGATCGCCCGTGAAAAGCGTGTTTTTATATCTGAAGCAGGCTGAGCCTTGGGTGTGGCCGGGCGTATGGACCACAACGATTCTCTCGCGGCCCAGGGGCACTGCCTGCCCGTCTGCGAGCATTTGGGCCTTTACCGACCGTGCGATGACAGACCCTTTCTTTAACAGCTCAATCACGGAATCTACCGCCTCTTTCGGCACCCCCCACCTGAGCATGGTTTTCGCGTACTCTTCTAGAACCTCATCGCGCCTCTCAGTGAAATGTGCCACATATTCCCAATCACCTTGATGGATGTAGACTTTCGCGTTCGATTCGCTTTGAATACGGCCGGCCATGCCGAAGTGATCGGGATGCTTGTGCGTGATGAAGATCTTCTTGATCTCTTTTATAGAGAAACCAGCCTGCGCGAGCGCATTCTTTAGCACATCGAAGGTCTCATCGGTGTCGATGCCGGTGTCTATGAGCGCAAGCTCTTCGTCGGCTATTAGATAGACGTTGCTGCTTTGCTCGAAGTATGGGTTGGGGACTGTGATTTTTATGACACGCTCACGAGAAAAGCCTTTCTCAGACATTGGCACCCCTCCTATAGACGATCTGACCAACTCGCAAGAGATGCCCCAGAAAGTTCGTGGGTCGGGCTTCGGCGAGGTCTTTGGGCGTGAAGGGATGGATCTGCACCCACAGGCCATTGATATGCCAAATCTGGGTGATTAAGGCCACCTGCTCTTGAAGGTTCATCCGCTCAAAGTCGGGTGAGACGACGGCCAAGTCTATGTCGCTCCAACTGTCGGCCTTGCCTCGGCTATAAGAACCAAATAAGATGGCCAAATCGATCTGAATCTTTTTGCTCAAAACTTGCAGAGCCTTTCCAACGACTTTCCTTAACTCAGCTTGGTTGAGAGCTCTTGGCATAGCTCCTTTGTCCTTTCATAAAATTCTAGGGCCAGCTTTCGGTTAACTGTCTTCATCAGCTTGCGGACATCCTCCGGATATCGCGTCTCAATATAATACCGTGTGAGCTGCTTAAGAAAATCAACGACGTCGTCTCTCAATTTTACTGAAGCGAACTTCAGGAGACGAGGAAGATCATGGGTTCGCGGGGGAAACTGCTTGGCCCGATGCACCACAAGGCCCTTCAGAAACTTTTCGATAGCCTGCTGACACATGAAGAGCACATAAAGATATCTTCTAGATTTGAGCATGGCATGAGCTGTCTCTAAATCGTATGCGGAAAGATCAATCCAGTATTGCACATCGGGAGCAAGGTCTTTGGCCAGTTGAGTCTGTGGTTTTGGCTTCTTTCTCCTCTTCATGCGCTTGCTCAACGTTTATTTAGTCTTTACTCTGCGGCCAAAATATGCACGCAGCTGACGGAGCCCGTCGCGGTGCGCCCAATGCCAATGTTGTGCTGCAACGCGATTTGGGGATCTTTCACTTGCACCGGCCCCGCCTCGCCCCGCAGTTGTTCATAAAGCTCGACGAGTTGAGCCACGCCCGTGGCCCCGATGGGATGGCCTTTGGCCAACAGCCCGCCACTAGGGTTGACGGGTTTCTCACCGTCGAGATTTACGACGCCTTCTTTGAGTAGATGAACGCCCTGGCCGGGTTTGGCGAAGCCCAAGTCTTCGTAAGTGATGATCTCTGTGATGCTGAAGCAGTCATGCACCTCAGCTACGTCGATGTCTGCGGGCCCTACGCCCGCCATTTCATAAGCTTGCTTTGAGGCGTATTGGGTGGCAGGAAAGCTCGTAAGATCCCCGCCTCTGAAAAACGTATCTGTGGCAAGCCCCGAACCCAGCACATAAACGGGTTTATCGGTGTAGCGATCAGCTAGATCTGCCCGACAGATGATCAAAGCCGCAGCCCCATCAGTCACCGGGCAACAATCATACAAGCCCAGCGGGTAAGAAACATAAGGGGCCTTTAGCACGTCGTCCAAGGTGCACTCGAATCTAAAGTGGGCATGTGGATAAAGCGCGCCATTGTGGTGGTTTTTGACACTGACGATGGCGATCTGTTCGCGGCTGACGCCGTATTTGTGCATATACGCCATGGCGTGTAGTCCGAAGAAGGCAGGCATGGTCACCCCTCTCCCACCCCACAGCTGCTTGACGTCAGCCCGCGCAATCAAGCCGCCCCCCTCATCGCGCATCTTTTCAGCGCCGACGACTAGAGCCACATCGTACATGCCTGCTGCCACGGCCATGCACGCATTTCTAAATGCATCGCTCCCTGTGGCGCAGGCGTTCTCAACTCGTGTGATGGGAATCTCAAATAACCCCGTCGCATACGCCAAAAGCACGCCCGAATTGCCCTGCGGAGGGTAGAGCGCCCCGATCCAAGCGGCCTCGATCTCTTTGGGGTCGAAGCCCTTGTCGACACTCTTAATCGCATTGAGATATGCCTCTTCGATCATGTCCTCGAAGCTCTTTTCGAAGAGTTCCCCGAAGGCGATCATGCCTGCTCCGATGATGGCGACCTTCTTGCGCAAAGAGTTTTTCATTTCGCGGCTCCCCTCACTGGCTTGAATTTATACGAATAGATGCCCAAGCCCTCGTCTTCGAAGGCCACACGAAAGTCCGCTACCACTTCCAGCCCGACTTTGACCTCTTCGGGCTTGCAATCTGTGAGGTGCCCGTAGACGCGTGCGCCGCCTTCGAGATCGACCACGGCCAGCGGCAGCGGGGTCTGAAAACCCTCGGGTAATCGATGCTGAATCACGAAAGAGACGATTTTGCCATACGGACTCATTTGAACCCCTTCAAACTCAGAGGGCGCCCGGCAGCGCCTGCAGGTCTGGCGCGGCTCTGGGAAATTCACAAAGCCGCACTTTTTGCATCTATACCCGATCAAGCGGGCGTTCTCTCTCGCGATGCGCCACAGAGGTGGCTTCATCATCGTCAGCCTCCCAACAGCTTATTGTAGCTCAAATACGTGGCATAGTTCACGTAGTCTTTCTGAGCCATCTGCTCAATTACGCTTTTTGCGTGTTTTTGGGGTGGGGTTTGCACGCCGAGGGCAACGGCATCGCTGCCCCCGGGGCCATAAGAGACCGCCAAAATCTTCTCGCCCACTTTCGCTTGATCTAAGGCAGCTGCAAGATCGATCAGCAACGACGCGCAGCCAGCGTAGCCGATCTGTGAAGCCGTCGAGATGAGCTTTTCAGGCGCAAGGCCCAGCTTGGGCAGAGCCCGACTGTTCCATCTCGAATCGGGTGCTTGTAAGACGATGTGATCGTAATCCTTCGGTGCCATAGAGATTGCTTCGGCCAAGGCTTTAGCCGCTTTGCTGACGTGCTCCAAGAAGCCGTGCTTCATCACAAAGCGCTCGTCGTCGAGTGCGGGAAAGCCGCCCTCAACTCGAAAGCGCCCCACAAACCCGCTCGAATACGAGACAATCTTTTCAATGCGCGCCAGCCCAGCTTCTTTGCCGAGCACGAGGGCACCAGCCCCAGCTGCACTTAGCATCTCCAAATCAGAGCCGGGCTTAGCTATTAGCTTATCACTGGCGACGATCAACGCATACAGAATCCGCCCAGAAGCGATGGCATCCACACCCGCTTGGAGGGCTGTTGTCACTGAGCGGGTCGAAAGCGCGTAATCAGCAACAGTGACATTGCCTTCGGCGCCAAGGGCATACGCAATTTGCCCCGCCACGGTGTTTTCAAAATAGCCACTAGAGATGCTACACGCATAGACGGCGCCGAGCTGCTTCCCTGAGATGCTCGCATAAGTCAGGGCCTCTTGAGCAGCTTTTAAGCCCATCGTGACGACGTCCTCATCGGGCGAGAGCACCGTCTTCTCGCCGCGGCCTCCAGGCCGATTCCAAGCTTGATTAATTTCTTCCAGCTTGATGCGATAGTACGGAATATACACGCCGTAGCCGATTATCTCAGTCATCTCGCTCCCAAATTGAACACCCTCAAGGCGTTCCCGCGCAGGTAGTTGCGTTCCGCTTCCTCGCGCAGACTGACTTCCGTGAACAGATTGCACCAGTAGTCGATAGCTAGCATCATAATGAAGTCTCGCTCATTCTAGCATTTCGAGCAGAGCCATTGCAATAACGTCTGCACCTTGCGTCCCCAAGCTTTTAAGCATATAATCCCAATGTAATGAGGGGAGAGATGATGACCACACACAGATAAGCGCCTCTTAGGAGATCTCGATTGGGCTGAAGAGCATCATTCGGAACTTTTGCGAAAATATAGGGATCAATGGATTGCGGTCTACAATGGGCGCGTGATTGCCGCAGGCGATCTCGATGAGGAAGTAGGGAGACAAGCGTTGGCTAAGCTGGGCAAGAAGCGACTCGCTCTCTATTTCGTAGATTCTGGAAGTAGCATCTATGCGGGTTAACCTCTACTTCCGAGCCTCACGCGACCCGGGCATGGAACAAAAAGTCCCGGGCATTGACATCATCCGGTTCAAAACCACGTGAGTGCTAATGAATTTGAGGAGGTCGTTAGCTTGCGTTAATGGGAAAGGGCTATTTTGAGCAACTGAAATTTTATCTCATAAGTGAAGACTTTGGCGATGGCATGATACTCAATTAGTGACACTCTGCGGGGACTAAAGTTCCGCAGCTTCTCGGCTGTGCCGAGCGACTTGCGCCGTGTCCGGGCGACTACTGCACCAAGGGTGCAGATACTTGATGGAGGATGGCATATGTTCAACAGGTCGCAGTTGACCATGAAGGCCAACTTGAAGATTGTTGACGGCTCCCACGACATCGCGGGGGGCCTCCAGGCCACATCTGAGACAGCGATACGTCCTCCTGCACTTGCGACGACGCCCGCATACCGGACAGGTCTGCGAGCCATGGGCCTCCTCGACTTCTATGGCTCCAGTGGTCTTGTAGTCGAGAAGCCGGATGAGCTTGGCATTACAGGCTTGGCTGATTTGCTGCGCTTCCACCCGATGGCGATTCTGGGCAGCATCGTTGAACGGCCTGCCAACGTAGCACTTGGCATTCGGGAAGGCATCCGCAATTTGGCGTGTGGCCTTATGCATCAGGTCGTTCAGGCGTCGGCGATTCTTCGCCAGCATCTTTGCCTTGCGCCGTTGCAACCTCTTCCAGCGGCGCGAGCCTTTGACCATATGCGATTGCTTGGCCTGGATCTCAGACAGGTGCTTGTTGCGCAGCCGAACGACGGACTTGGCAATCCTCCCGCTCACCAAGATGGCCTTCTGCCCATCAGTGGCGGCGATGAGCGTATTCACGCCCAGGTCCACACCGATGATGCCATCAGGCTTTCGCTCTTCGTCAGGAACCTCACAGACGATGAGAAGGCGCCCCATGCAAAGCCTGACTTCAATCAACCGGCCGGAGAGATTGCGTGGCACTTTGATGACCAGCCGGCCGCTGCCTCCGTTCGGGAGGATCATAAATCCATTCTTGAGAACGACAGCTTGATTGGTGTAGATCACATCTCGAAACTTGGGCTTGCGGAACGGATAAGAGGCATTCTGTCCATTTCGTCTGAGCTGGTACGTCGAGGTTACCGCTTCACAGAACTCGGCGATGATCTGCTGGACAGATTGAGAGTGCAGACCCGGATACTTACGCTTGGCCCACTTCTGCCAGCGCTCCTTAGTGGGCCACCTCCAGTTGGCGCAGCGGATTCGATGGTGTCGTTCCACAAGGTCGCCCCACAGCCGAGCTGCCTCTCGGCGACAAGAGGAGAATATTTGCCATTGTTCTCGGCTTCGGGGCATCCAGGCGACCTCTATCGTGCGATAGCTCACAAGGGAAGTATAACAGATCTGCGGAAAGGAGTCAACGAAGGGCTTGTGACGATTCATCTACAAGGGCTGAAGCCCTGTAGCTTTCTCAGCACTTTTTCTGTAATGGCACCAGTTGCCGTTCCCCATACCTCGGCGATCAAGTCTACGTCATTAAGGGGTGCAGCTCCGGATGAAGGCTCTGCCCTAAGAGTAACAACGAGTGATCTTCCTTGGCTCCCACTTGACG
>FWPU01011014.1_pt1 | contig 12970 bp, 13 predicted proteins | sample 2228361 | NCBI WGS metagenome assembly FWPU01 (sample SAMEA103939777, study PRJEB20133) | metagenome | reverse complement strand
CAAGAACCGCGAGCGCCCCGCGGCCACGCCCCGCAAGACGCGAGAGCGCACGAGCCATGCCCGCGAAGCGTACGCGCAGGGAGAGCGCCCGTCAAGCGCGCCGCCGCGCGCGCGGCGATCGCCGCCCGAGTCGGCGGCCCGCCCCCCAAGGCGCCCCGCGCCAACCTGCCGGCGCGCGCACCGGAGGCGCGCGACGTCGGGCTCCTCCACGCGCGAGAAAACGGCGCCGCCGCCCCTTTCTGCACGGGGCGACAGGCGTCGCATGTCGGACGGGCTCGGGGGGTTCAGAGAGGGCGCCGGCCGCTGGACCGCAGCGGGGCCGACGGGCGCCGGCCGCTCGCTGCGTCGAGACCGCGCCGAGGGGTGACCATGAGGAGAGCGGGCGGGGGTCGCCGAGAAAGCGCCGACCGCGCTCTGGCCCGCCGTGCGGCGCGGCGGGCGAATTGCCGCAAGTCTTCGGCCGGATCGTTTCCGTTGAGGGGGCGCGCACTTCAACTTACGTCGTTTTTATCTCGCGCGGGCGGGCGGCGAAGCCCTTGCGAGCCGGGAGCTTCCGGCTTGCGCCCCAGTAAAGTGAATGGCCGCAAGTAGAAAAAAATTTTCTTGCATCGTCGGCCCCACGTTCTAAACTTACGCGATCACAACGGCCGGCGGAGATCGCGGGCACCGACCGCCGGCTCGGCTGCCGCGCGTCGCTTCCTCTCGTCCGGCTGCGTCCGGGCAGGGCCAGATCGGGGAGGCGGGACAGTTGGCGCGCGTCCCTGTGCGACCGCTCGCGGGCGCGGGCGGGCGGGAGGGGGGAGCGAGCGCGGCGGCGGGGCTGGGCCCGAGTTCGCCAGAGGGGTCGGGGGCTGGTCCCCCGAGTGGGAGGCCACTTCATTGAACTTCAACGCGGTGGACGACGTCTCACGATCGGTCGGGCGGCACCTTCTCATCGATGGCTTCTGCCGTGAGAGCGCGCCGCTCGGGGACGCTTCGAAGCTCGAATCGCTGTTCCGGCGCCTGGTCGGCACGCTGGACATGGAGATCCTCGTGCCGCCGGTGACTCGGGAGGTGCCGCTCGATCCGGCGAAGCTGGCCACGGGGAGCGACGAGGGCGGAATCACGTCCTTCTGCGTGATCACCACCTCGCACGTGAGCATCCACACGTGGCCGCTCCGGCGCTTCTTCAGCATGGACGTGTACTCGTGCAAGGATTTCGACACCGAGGCGGCGCTCGCGGTCATCCGCGAGGAGCTGGGCGTCACGTCGGTCCGCTGCACGAACATCGTCCGGACGGCGCCGGAGGAGGCGGCAGCGGAGGCCTCCGCCGCCCGCTGAAAGCCTGAGAGAGAGATCAGTCCCACGCGTCCCCCGGGGGCCGGCGAAGCGAGGTGCGGGGGCCCGGGCCGAGGTCCCTACCTGCGTTTCAAAACGCTCCAAGCTCTCTCAGGCGCTCGCGCACGTCCGGCTGATCGGGGCGCGCCTGGAGCGAGCGGCGCAGCGACTCGATCGCGAGGGCGCGGTCGCCGCGGAGGGCGTGCAGGGTCGCGAGCGAGTTCCAGGCGTCGGAGCGCTTCGGGTCGAGCTCGGCCGCGCGCGAAAGCGCGAAGATCGCCCGCTGGAGGTGCGCCTCCACCGCCGTGCGGTCCGCCGCGCCGAGGGAGTGCCCGGGGCGCCGGATGAGCGCCATGGCGTGGAGCCCGCTCGCCGCGCCGACGGCGAAGAGCACGTCCGGGTCATCGGGCCGCAGCGCGAGGGCGCGCTCGAGCAGGGAAAGCGCCTCGCGCGCGGCCGCCCCGGCGCCGTTGTCCCCGGACTCGGGTTCCGCGAGCGCCTCCTCGAGGCGCGCGCTGCCGCGCTCGAAGAGGTCTCCGAACGCTTCGGGCGGGTCGCGGGGTGCGGGCGCGGCCAGGGACGCCTCCTCCATCTCCTCCTGCGAGGGCGTCGGCAGGTCGTCGTGCGGCACGGGCGGCCTTTCCGCGTTTCGCGCGTCTTTCGCAACTCGATTGTAGGTCGCCGCGCAGCGCGCGTCAAACGCGCGGCGGGGCGCGCGGGGCCGCGCGCGAACGGAAACTTGCGCGCGCCCGGATCTTGCGCGAAGAGCCCCCGAGATCCGCTCGCCGCGCGCCATTTTGCGCGGCCCCCGCTTGACAGACGCGCGCGCGGGCGCGTAGATGAGCGGGGTCCGAGCGCTGCGGCAGCGCACGGGGCGCGGCGGCTCGGGTCGAGGACTCGACCGGCGATCGACACCGCGGTCGGGGAGAGGAGAGGAAGGAAGATGAACAAGGCAGAACTGATCGAAGCGGTCTGCGCGGACAAGGAGGCGGGGCTGGAGTCGAAGGCAGCGGCCGAGCGGGCGGTCAACGCGGTGATCGACGGGATCAAGGCCGGCCTGAAGAAGCACGGTAAGGTGCAGCTTGTCGGCTTCGGGTCGTTCAACGTCCGCACGCGCAAGGCGCGCACGGGGCGCAATCCCCAGACGGGGGAGACGATCAAGATCCGCGAGTCGAAGACGGTCACCTTCGCCCCCGGCCAGGGATTCAAGGCCGAGCTGTAACTTCCCCGGCCGCCGCGCGACGCCGCGCGCCGCGAGCGCAAGCGCGCGGCGCGCGCCGCGCGGAACGCGGGGAAGCGGAGGGAGAGGAGAGGGGTGCGGGGCGCGCCTTCGGCCGCCCCGTTCTTTTTGGCCTCACTTCTCCTCCGCTCTCGCCGCGCGCTTCTCTTCGCGCCGATCCGGACGATTCAGTAGATTTTCAGTAAACGAAAAGCTCCGCGCCGCCCCCCGGCCCCGCGCCCCCGAAGAGGAGCGCTTCCGGCGCGATGAGCCGCGTGACCGTGTGGTTCGCGCGCGGCAGCACGAGGTTCGTCCCGGCGCTCGCGAAGCGCGAGACCGCCGGGTCGAAGATCTCTCCGGTCGCGTCGTTCCCGGTGACGAGCACCCGCCCATCGAGGAGGAGCGCCGCGCGCGGGGCCGCGCGCGCGACGAGGAGGCCGTCCGCGACCGCCGCGGAGCGCTCCCGCGCCGGGTCGTAGATCTCGGCGTGGTCGAGGGGCGCCCCGCCCGCCCCGGAGCCGCCCGCGATGAGGATCCGCCCGTCCCGAAGCCGCACGGCGGCGTGGTCGGCGCGGGCCACGATGAGGCCCTCCCGAGCGAGGCGCGACTGGCCGGTGCGCGGGTCGTAGATCTCGACCGTGGCGAGGGGCGCCCCGCCCGCGCCGAAGCCCCCGGCGATCACGATGGCGCCGTCGTCGAAGAAGGTCGCGCTGTGGCGCGTGCGCGCGGCGGCGAGCGCTCCGGCCGGGGCGAAGCCGGCGGCGAGGGTGAACCGCTCGACGGTCGCGAGCGGTGTTCCGGCGGCGTCCTCTCCGCCCGCGAGGATCGCGGCCTGTCCGCGTTCGACGGGCGTCGCCGTATGCGAGCGGCGCGCCGCCGCGAGCGCGTTCGGGGCGGGGGCGAACGCGTTCGCGGCGGGGTCGTAGATCTCGCCGGAAGCGAGGGCGCCCGCCGCGGCGCCCTGTCCGCCCGCGATCAGCACCTTCCCGCCCGCGAGCAGCGTCGCGGTGTGCTTGAGGCGCGCGGTCGCGAGCGTCCCCGCGGGCTCGAAGGCGAGCGACGGGCCGCGGTAGCGCTCCGCCTGCGCCACAGGCCCGGTCACGGCCGCGCCGCCCGCAATGAGGACGTCGCCCGTCTCGAGCAGCGTGGCGGTGTGGAACGTGCGGTCGGGGACGAGCGGGGAGGGAACGATCGCCCGGAACTCGCCGGCGCCGAAATCGCCCGTGCGGAAGGAAAGCGAAGACGAATCGCCGCACCCGCCGGCGAGCGCGGCCGAGGCGGCCGAGGCGAGCAGAGCGGCGGCGAGCGCGCGAACGGGGGAACGGATCATGGGGCCCTCGGTTTCAGCGCAAGACGATCTTGTAGAGGCACGGCTCGTAGCACCCGCAGCAAAGGACCGCGAGCGCCAGGTCGGCGGCGACGAGCGCCGTAACCGCCACGGCGAGCCCGACCATCTCCGCGACCTGCGCCGCGGTTCGCCGCGCCCTTGCGCCGCTATCATACACGATGGCGACCGCGCGGTCGGGCTCCGCCTCGAACGAGCGCGCGAGCAGCGGTCCTCCGGCCGGGCGCGCGTCCACCCGGATCTCGTACTCTCCGGGCGCCAGGTCGGGAATCGTCCAGAGCGCGTCGGGGCCGTCCGTCACGACGTGCCGCGCCACGAGATCTCCGCCTTCGCCGTGGAGCTCGACCACCGTGCCAGGCGGAAGGCCCCCGCCTTCCGAGGCGAGATCCGCGACCAGGAACGTGCGCCCGGGCGGCGCGCCGGCGACGGAGGGCCCGAGATCGACCTCGTCGAGGTGGCGGCACCCGAGGAGGGCAAGCTGCCCGAGCGCGAAGAGCGCGGCGGCCAAGGCGGCGCGGGGCCGGCGCCCGCGCCCGCTCGAAGGGGAGGGGGAGACCGCGGGCGCCGCCGGCCGCGGCGGCCGCGGCGCCGATCCGGAGGAAGGCGGGGCCACGGTGGACATGAGGGGCCCTCCGCAGCGTGGTTCGCACCGGCTTGGACGGGCCGCGCCCCGCGCTATTCGATTGCGGCGGCCGCGGCGCCGCGCTATCATGCGCCCATGTTCGGCTGGGTCGCGTTCTGGTCGTTTCAGCGCCTCGTCCGCGCGCTGCCGCTCCGCGCAGCGCTCGCGCTCGGGGCGGCGCTCGGGAGGCTCGCGTACTTCCTGCTCGGGCCGCGGCGGCGCCTGGTCCTCGCGAACCTGACGCAGGCGTTCCCGGAGCGGCCGGAGGCGGAGCGGCGGGCGATCGCGCGCCGGTCGCTGGAGAACCTCGGGCGCACGCTCGTCGAGGTGCTACGGCTCCCCGACTTCACGGAAGACGACGCGCGGCGCCGCATCCACGTGGTCGGCGAGGAGAACATCGCCTGGATCCACGCGAACGGGAAGGGCACGCTCGCCCTCTCCGCGCACTTCGGGAATTTCGAATATATCTCGGTTGGGTTGAATCGGCTCGGCCTCATCCGGTGCCACCTGATCGGTCGCAAGATCAAGAACGATCGGATCGATCTGGCCATCCGGGCGCTCCGCGCCGCCCACGGGGTGGAGACCATTCCGAACAAGAAAAGCTTTCGCTATATCATAGAAAAGCTGAAAGAAGGCTGCGGGATCGGGGTGGTGTTGGACCAGAACATGAAGCGGTCGATGGGCATCTTCGTCGACTTCTTCGGCCGCGCCGCCTCGACGACCCCCGGCCTCGCGCTGCTCGCCGAGCGGAGCGGGTCGCCGGTGGTGCCGGTCTTCGCGGTGCGGGAGAGCGCGTGGCGGCGGGGTGGCGACCCGGCGAACCACGTGATCGTCGTGGGGCCGCCGATCCCCTGGGAGGCGCGCGGCGACCAGCAGGAGGCGCTGCGCGCGAACACCCAGCGCTACACGAAGATCATCGAGGAATGGGTGCGCCGCTACCCCGACCAGTGGTTCTGGCTCCACGATCGGTGGAAGACGCGGCCGCCCGGGGAGGGAGAGCCCGAGAGTTCCGGGGCGGCGGCGCGCGAGGCGGCGGCGGAGACGGCGGAGGCGCTCCCGTGAGGTGGCTCTGGGCGGCGTTCGCGCTCTTCTGCGCGGAGGTCGTCGCGCTCGTCGAGTTCGGGCGGCAGGCGGGCGCGCTCCGCACGCTCGCGCTCGTCCTGCTCATGTCGCTCCTCGGCGCGGCGCTCTTGCGCGCGGAGGGGGCGGCGTTCATCGCGCGGCTTGCCGGGGCGCTGCGCCGGGAGGTGGAGGAGGGCGGCACCGCCGGGGACGTGCCGCCGGGTCCGATCGCGGAGGCGGCGCCGCGCTTCGTCGCGGGGGCGCTCTTCCTCTTGCCGGGGTTCGTCTCGGACGCGCTGGCGATCGCAGCGCTGCTCCCGCCGCTCAACGGGCGGATCCGCCGGCGCGTGCAGCGCTTCTTGGAAGAGAACGAGGCGCGCCGCCGCGCGGCGCGCGCGCGTGCGCGCGACGGGCTTTCCGATCTCGACGTCGAGGCGGAGACGATCGCCCGCTGGACTTGGAAGGGCGCGTGGGGCATGGAGGCCCCGTGGGGCCCGGCGGGCGGCGGCGAGCCCCGCGAAGGGGAGGAGCGCGGCGAGAGCGGCGAAGGCGGCGCTCCGCCCCCGCTCCCGCGCGGCCGGAGGCTCCCGCCCATTTTCTGAGCGCGACGACAAAGAAAAAACGCAAAAGAGAAGGAGAGAACCATGCCGCGATCTCGCTTCCACGGCTGCATCACCGCGATCGTGACGCCCTTCCGCGAGGACGGCTCCGTCGATGGCGAGGCGCTCGACCGCCTGGTCGACGAGCAGATCGCCGCGGGCGTGCAGGGGATCGTTCCGTGCGGCACCACCGGGGAGGCGCCGACCCTCTCGCACGAGGAGCACCGCGACGTAATCCGCCGCGTGGTGGAGCGCGCCGCGCGGCGGGTGCCGGTGGTGGCAGGGTGCGGCTCGAACTCTACGGAGGAGGCGCTTGCCCTCACGCGCTTTGCCGCGGAAGTGGGCGCCGACGCCACGCTCCAGGTCGTCCCCTACTACAACAAGCCGACCCAGGAGGGGCTCTACCGCCACTTCGAGGCAATCGCCCGCGCCACGCGGCTCCCGGTCGTCCTCTACAACATTCCCGGGCGCACCGGGGTGGACATGGCGGCCGCCACCGTGGCGCGCCTTGCGCGCATCGACACCATCCAGGCGATCAAGGAGGCCAGCGGATCGGTCGACCGGGTGAGCGAGATCCTCGACCTCTGCGAGATCGACGTGCTCTCGGGGGACGACTCGCTCACGCTGCCCATGATGTCGGTCGGCGCGGTGGGGGTGATCTCGGTCGCGTCGAACGTGGCCCCGCGCGAGGTCGCCGCGCTCTGCGCGCGCTTCGCAGCCGGGGACGCGGCCGGCGCGCGCGATCTGCACCGGCGCCTCTTCCCGCTCGTGAAGGCGCTCTTCTGCGAGACGAACCCGGCGCCGGTGAAGGCGGCGCTCGCGCTCCTCGGAAAGTGCGGCCCGACCGTGCGGCTCCCGCTCGCGCCCCTCGAAGAGAAGAACCGCGAGCGCGTGCGCGAGGCGCTCGCGCGCTTCGGGCTCCGCGCCTGAGCCGAGAGCCTGTTTCACAATGCTCCGCGGCGCCTCGCTCGCGGCCTCGTTGCGAACGGGGCTCCGAGACCGGCCCCGGCCCGGCGGCGGCCCGAACGGGGCGGCCCGCGGCGGTTTCCCGCGCGATGCCTCAGCCCGGCGGGCCCGAGGCGGGCTCGCGCGACGGCTTGAGCATGCGGCGCCCGAACACGCGCGAGATCTCCGTCCACGCGGAGCCGTTCTCGGCGGAGTCGCGCACGGCGCGGTCGTAGGACCAGAGCTTCGCGTCGAGGTTGTCGAGCGTGTGAAGCACGATCGCCTCCGCCGTGAGCGGCGGGACCGGCGACCCCCACTCCAGCTCCCCGTGGTGCGAGAGGACGAGGTGCTTCAGCCGGTCGAGGAGCGGCTCGGGAATGCCGCCGATGCGGCGCGCGCGCTCCTCGATCCAAAGGACGCCGAGCACGATGTGGCCGACGAGCCGCCCCTTGTCGCTGTAGTCGAGGGCGCGGGCGATCTGGAGCTCTTCGACCTTCCCGATGTCGTGGAAGAAGGCCCCGGCCACGAGCAGGTCGCGGTCGAGCCACGGGTACGCCTCGCAGATCTTGAGGCACGCCTCCGCGAGAAAGACGACGTGCTCGAGCAGCCCGCCGAGGTAGGCGTGGTGGTTCGCCACCGCCGCCGGGGCCTCGGCGAAGCGAGCGAGAAACGCGGGATCGTCGAGGAACGCGGCGATGAGACGGCGGAGCGGCTCCGCGCGGATCGCGGCGACGATCTCGCGGAGGCGCGCGAGGAGGCGGCGCGGGTCCAGCGGGGTGCGCGGGAGAAATTCGCGGGGGTCGACCGCGCCGCCGGCGGGCCGCAGCCCGGTGAAGCGCGCCTGCCGCCGTTCGTTGAACGTCTCCACCTTCCCCGCCGCGTCCACGAAGTCCGCCTGGGCGAGGGCGCGGTAGAGGTCCTGGGGCGCGTCCCAGAGCTTGCCCGGGAGCGAGCCCGTGCGGTCGCCCACCTCGAGGTCGAGGTAGTCCTTCCCCGCCCGGGTCTTCTTGAGCTCGACCCGCTTGAGAAGAAATGTTCCGCGAAACTCGTCGCCCACGCGGAGGTCGTGGATCCCGCGGCGCGCGGGGCCGCCGCCGCCCGCGACCTCGTGGCCGCCCCCGCCCTCGCCCCCCTTTCCGTTCTCCGGGTCGCGGCCGCTACCGTTGCCGCTCGTGCGGGCGCTTCCGTTTCCCCCGGAGCCCGAACCCGCGCCCCCGTTTCCGTTTTCCGGTTCTTCGGTCATGGTCTTCCTCGCGTTCTGCGCCACCATTAATAGGCGGCGGGTCCGACATCCGGGCCCGAAAAAACGCGCAAAGCGCCTCTCGACCCACCGCGCCGCGCGGCGCCGGCCGTTTCCGCGTCCGGGCGCCTCGTGTAGAATGGCCGGGCCGACCATGGAACGCGCGGGCGAGGCGGAAGCGGCGGCGGACCGGGCTCTCGACGAGGCGCTCCGCCACTACCACGAAGGGCAATTCGAGCGGGCGCTCGCGTCGCTCGACGAGGCCCTCGCGCGCGCGCCCGACCTCCCGGCCGCTCACTATCTGCGGGGGCTCGTGCTCAAGGACGCCGGGCGCGAGGCCGAGGCCGTCGCCGCCTTCGACCGCGTTCTCGCGGCGGGCGCCGCGCTCGACCGCGCCTGGTTCCAGCGGGGCACGGCGCGCTTTCTCGCCGGGGACCACGAAGGCGCGGTGGACGACCTCGAGCGCGCCGCCGCCGCCGAGCCGGATTTTGTCTTTGCGCACTACAACCTCGGGGTGGCGGCGGTCGCCGTGCGCGACTGGGATCGGGCGAAGCGGGCCTTCGCGCGCTGCCTGGAGCTCGACCCCGGAAACCGCGACGAGTACGTGAGCCTCCTCGTCGAGATCGGCCGCGGCGCCGCGCAGGAGGAGGTCTACCAACAGGGGCACCGGCTGAAGAACCTGCTCGGGGTGGTGGGCGACCACTACCGCGCGCTGGAGGCTGCGCTCGCGGGCTCCGCGTCCCCCGAGGTCCGCGAGTTGGCGCGCCGCGTGGGCGAGGAGCTCGGCCGCGTCTATCAGGACATGGTGCAGTTTCTGCGCGCCGTCGACCAGGACCCGCCCGAGGTGGACCTGATCGACGTCCGCGAGCTCGCCGACGCCTGCCTCTTCGCGCTCTCGCCCCGCCTGCGCGGAATCGAGGTCGAGCGCGAGTTCGCGCGCTGGGCACCGGAGGTGATCGGCGACCGGAAGTCGCTCGCGGAAGCCCTGCGCAACATTCTGACGAACGCCGTGGAAGCCTGCGAGGGGCGCCCAGGCGCGCGCATCGCCGTGCGCGTCCGCCCGATCGACGTCGTTCCGGACGTGCCCGGGGTCGACACGGTGGAGATCCAGGTCCGCGACACGGGGCCCGGGATCGCCCCCGAGCACCTCCCGCACGTCTTCGAGTTCGGCTTTACGACGAAGCGGTTCGGGAGCGGGCTCGGGCTTTCCTACGCGAACCGGGTGCTGCGCGCCCACGGCGGAAAGATCGAGATCGCCTCTCGCCCCGGAGAGGGCGCGACGGTCACGGTGACGCTCCCGGCGAGCCCGCTGGGCGCCCCCAACCTGCGCACGCTCGGGCCGCGCTCGGTGCTCTTCGAGGACCTGCGCGCGCTCCTGATTCGCTCGGGCGCGCACGCCGGCCGAGCGGCCGAAAGGTAGCAGGGAACGGGAGCGCAGAGCGAGAGGCGGCGGGCGGCGGGCGGGGAGCGGGGAACGGGAAGCGGAGATCGAAGAGCGAGGAGGAGTCAAGGCGGATGAAGGAAAGTCGCGAGAAGGCGAACGGCGACGCGAAGCGCCGCTGGCTGGAGAAGGCGAGCGCGCTCCCCCTGCGCGAGGCGTGCTTCGACACGCTCTCGGGCGAGCGGGTCGACCTCGTCTACGGGCCGGACGCGGGGGGTGGAGAACCATTTTCCGAGAAGATCGGCTATCCGGGCGAGTTCCCCTACACGCGCGGGCCCTATCACACCATGTACCGCGGGCGGCTCTGGACGATGCGCCAGTTCGCCGGGTTCGGGACCCCGCGCGATACCAACGAGCGGTTTCGCTACCTCCTCGAGCGCGGGCAGACCGGGCTCTCCGTCGCGTTCGACATGCCGACGCTCATGGGGAAGGACAGCGACGATCCGCTCTCGGAAGGAGAGGTGGGCCGGTGTGGGGTCGCCGTCTCGTCGCTCGCCGACATGGAGGTCCTCTTCGACCGGATCCCGCTCGGCGAGGTGTCGACGTCCATGACCATCAACGGCCCCGCCGCGATCGTGTGGGCGTATTACATCGCAGTCGCCGAAAAGCAGGGCGTCCCGCGCGCCGCGCTCCGCGGGACGATTCAGAACGACATCCTCAAAGAGTACATCGCGCAGAAGGAATACATCTTCCCGCCCGAGCCCTCCATGCGCCTGGTGGTGGACACGGTCGAGTTCGCCGCGCGCGAGCTGCCGCGCTGGCACCCGATCTCGATCTCCGGCTACCACATCCGGGAGGCCGGCGCCACCGCCATTCAGGAGCTGGCGTTCACCCTCGCGGACGGCTTCGCCTACGTGGAGGCGTGTCTCGCGCGCGGGCTCGACGTCGACTCCTTCGCGCCGCGCCTCTCCTTCTTCTGGGACGTGCACAACGACTTCTTCGAGGAGATCGCGAAGATGCGCGCGGCGCGCCGGATCTGGGCGCGGCACATGCGCGACCGCTATGGCGCGAAGAAGGAGGAAAGCCTGCGCCTTCGCTGCCACTGCCAGACCGCCGGAGTCTCCCTCACGGCCCAGCAGCCGGAAAACAACATCGTGCGTGTGGCGATCCAGGCGCTCGCGGCGGTGCTCGGGGGGACCCAATCGCTCCACACGAATTCCATGGACGAGACGTACGCGCTCCCGACCGAGAAGGCCGCGAAGATCGCGCTCCGCACCCAGCAGATCATCGCGGAGGAAACCGGCGTCGCCAACGTGGTCGACCCGCTCGGCGGGTCCTGGTACGTCGAGGCGCTTACCGACCGCATGGAGGAGCGCGCCGAGGAGTACTTCCGGAGGATCGAGGCCGAGGGCGGCGTCGTGAAGGGAATCGAAAACGGGTTCTTTCAACGCGAGATCGGCGAGGCCGCCTATCGCCTTCAGCAGCAATACGAGAAGGGCGAGCGCGTGGTGGTGGGCGTGAACAAGTACAAGGAGCCGGACGAGCCGATCCCGATCCTGAAGATCGACATGGCCACGGAGCGCGCCCAGGTGGAGGCGGTGCGGGCGCTCCGCGCGCGCCGCGACGCGCGCAAGGCGCGGGCGGCGCTCGAGAAGGTCAAGGAAGTCGCGCGCTCCCGCGAGAACCTCATGCCGGCCCTCATCGAGGCGGCCCACGCGTACGCCACGCTCGGCGAGACCGTGGACGCGCTGAAGTCCGTGTTCGGCTCCTGGAGCGAGCCGGCGGTCTACTGAGTTGCCGCGTCCGGAGGCGCCCGCAGGGACGAAGCAAGCAACGCCCCAGCTGACCCGTCCGCGTCTGGGTGGGTGGAAGGTGTCGCCGCGACGCCCGGACCGCTGCCGCGCCCTCATCATCGTCAAGAGACGGCGCGCGAGGTCCGAGCCCGCCGATTTTCGACGCGCGGGCCCGGTGGAGTCGCGCCTCGATGATCTCACGGCGAGCCCCTCGTTTTCTGGTGAGGCGCGCCTCGATCGCATCGCGACACGTTGCCGCCGCGCTGGGCGGCGCGGCGGCGTTTCTGCGGCGGCCGGCCGGCGCCCCAGGAGCCGAGCCCGTCGGGGGCATTGAGCCGCCTCGCGCGTCCGAGTAAAATCGTTCGCGTGAGCAGCGAGCGCAAGATTCGGGTACTGATTTCGAAGTGCGGTCTCGACGGCCACGACCGGGGATCGCGGGTCGTCGCGCGGGGCTTGCGCGACGCGGGTTTCGAGGTCGTCTATCTCGGGCTCTTCCAGACGCCGGAGTCGATCGTCGAGGCGGCGATCCAGGAGGACGTGGACGCGATCGGCGTCTCCACGCACAACGCCGCCCACATGACGATCTTCCCGCGGATTCTCGAGCTCTTGAGGAAGCACGGAGCGGAGGACATTCTCCTCATTGGCGGCGGGATCATCCCAGCCGACGACATGCAGGCGCTCGAGCGCGCCGGGGTGGGGAAGCTCTTCGGTCCGGGGACGCCGATCCAGGAGCTCGCCGACTACATCCGCGCGGAGGTGGCCCGCCGCCGCCCGGAGCGCGTCGCGCCGGCGTGAGAGCCGGGCGCGAAGGCGGCGAGCGCGCCGCCGCCGCCCGCAGGCGCAGGACGGGCGCGCCTGGAACGACTTGCTGCAATGAGCGGAACGGCGCAGCGGCGGCGCGGGGGGCGCGTTTGCGGCGGGTGGGCGCGCGCTCTACGGAGGCGGCGCCGGGAGCAGCGCGACCGCGCGCGCCACCCCGTCCTGGTCGAACTCGATTCGCAGGCGCTCGACGCGCCGCTCGGTTTTCGAGTACTGAAAGGTGGCGCGGAAGGCGCTGAGCTCGAGCTCCGAGCCGGCCTCGCAATCGTAGACGTACTGAAAGACGGTGCCCGTGGGGATGATCTCGACGGCGTCGGGTGGCCCGAACCGCCCCAACACCGCGACCTTCGGCGTTCCCGGCTTCGCCGCCCAGGCGGTCGGCCTTCGTGTCTCTCGAATACCAGTTGAAGACGCCGAGGATCAGAATGAGCCGGTGCGTCCGCGCGTGCTCGTCGAGGAAGACCTTGTCGAAGAGGGCCGGAAAGCCGCTCTTCGGGGATCTCGATTGCCTCGGCGGTGCGCGCGAGCGACACGCAGCCCGCGCCTGCGGCGGCGCAGGCTGCGAGGGCGATGGCGAGCGCGAGCGCGCCCGCGAGCGCGCGGGCCGCCCGCGCCCCGGGGCGAGCGG
>FWPU01011012.1_pt1 | contig 12973 bp, 9 predicted proteins | sample 2228361 | NCBI WGS metagenome assembly FWPU01 (sample SAMEA103939777, study PRJEB20133) | metagenome | reverse complement strand
CCGACGACGGGATGGTCTGCATCGAGGCGCGGCTCCGGCCGGAGGAGGCGGCGACCGTGCTGCGCGCGCTCGAGGCGGCGCGGCAGCGGGCTTGGCGGGCCGACGTTTCCGCGGAAACGCAGACGCCACAGGCGGCCGGAACCAGCCGGGGGCCACGCACACCGCTTCCGCGCGCCGACGCACTCGTCGCCGTGGCCGACGCGTATCTCGCCGGCGGCTCGGACGCAGCACCAGTCGAGCTCGTCGTGTACGTCGACGAAGCCGCGCTGCGCGAGGACGCGAACGCCACTGATCCCGTCGACGCGCGCGCGACACTCGACGACGGGAGCGCGCTCTCGGTCGCCACCGCGCAGCGGCTTGCGTGCGACGCGACCGTCGTGCGCGTTGCCGAGGACGAGGCGGGCAACATCCGCCCGCTCGGCCGCCGCACGAGGCGGATCTCGACCTCGCTACGCCGCGCGCTGCGTCTCCGCGACGGCGGTCGCCGCTTCCCCGGCTGCACAACCGGATCACCGACGCGCACCACCTCGTCGCGTGGTCTCGCGGCGGTGCGACGACGCTTGCGAACCTGTGCTCGCTCTGCCGGCGCCACCACCGCGTGGTGCACGAGCACGGCTACCGCGTCGAGCGCATGCCGGACGGCGGGCTGCGCTCCTGCGCGCCGCCGGCACGCCAGTACCCGAGAACGACGCCCGACCTGCGTTGCTCGCACCTGACGCCTTCGAGCGCCTGCGCGAGCGCCACGCGAGCGAGGGCCTCGCGATCGACGCGTCGACCGCGTTCCCGCACTGGGACGGCGAGCGGACGGACTACGACCTCATCGTGCAGGGGCTCGTCGAGCACGCGCGGGCGAGCTGACCTCGCGCACCCCGGCACCGCGGACACGGGACGCCGCCGCCTCTTGCCCAGCGACGTCGGCGCCACGCTGCAGCGCCCACTCGTCGTCGCCGGTCCCGCGGCGATGACCCTCGCGAACTCGTGCTCGCTCTGCCGATCGCGCTCGAGGTGGCAACAGGGCGAACGTGACCGCCGCGGGGCGCCCGCTCTCCGAAGAGCTCCGCGTTTCGTAGGGCAGCGCGCGGATCACCTTCGGGCAGCCGATGCCGGTACGGGCGAAGGTCTGATCGAGCGCGTTTCGCAGGTTCGCGAGGCCGCGTCGCGCCCTTTGTGCCTCGGCGAGCGTCGTGCCGAGCCCGCTGCCGGAGCTGAACAGGCCGGGCACGAGCAGCAGCTCCTCGACGGGAAGCTTGAGCAGCGCGCGCGTGACGAGCAGCGTCGCGCAGCCGATCAGGCGTCCGGACGTGCGGACCGTGGTCGTCACCTGCCGCGCAGCACGGCCGCCTGGATGGCCTCGCGGATGACGAACGCGACGTTCCCGCCGCCGACCGCGAGCCCGCCGTGGACGTAGAGGCCGGCGAAGGTGAGCGCGGCGACGCTCGCGCCGACCAGCACGGCGGCGCCGATGCTGCCGGTTGCGTGGTAGGTGAGCCCGCCCGCGACCGTGCCGACCAGGACCGCCGCGATCGCGACCTGCGCGATCGTCACCGTTGCCCGACCCGACGGATCGGCCTTGTTCACCGGATCTGGTTGGCGTACAGGTAGCGGTGCAGCGACACCGGGGCGTAGATGCTGGCGGCCTCGGGGTCGGTCGAGATGAAGCGGCCCTGCGCCTGCGCGTAGTAGCGGGCGCGCAGGTAGTAGAAGCCGACGTTCGGATCGAGCGGCTCGCCCGCGTAGCGGTAGACGTTGGGCGAGCTGCCGCTCTCGGCGAGCGTCACGCCGAACGCGTCGTAGTCGTAGGTGTCGGTGAGCGTGCCCGACGCGTCGGTGAGCTGCCGCGTCGAGAGCTGGCCGTCGTAGTGGTAGGAGCGCGCGCCCGTGCCCGGTCGCGTCTGGCTGACGAGATCGTGGCCGTGCGTGTGGACCGCGACGTCGGCACCCGTCGTCTCGACCAGCACGCGCGCGAGCTCGACGCTCTTGTCGAGCAGGTAGATGGTGGTCACGCCGCCGGTGGTGCTGGCGGTGCGCAGGCCGTCCGCGTCGTACTCGTTCGCGGCCGAAGCGGTGATCGCGGCCGTGGGCGGCGTCGCGTCGCCCGGCGCCTGCGCGACGACGTCGAGCGTCGCCGTGCCGGCGAGCGCGCCCAGGGTCGCCGTGATGGTGGTCGGGCCGGCGGCGAGCGCCGACGCGACGCCGTTCGGCGCGATGGTCGCGACGCTTTCGTCCGTGCTCGTCCCGGTGACGGGCGCCGTCAGGGCGGTGCTCGTGCCGTCGTCGTAAACGCCGAACGCCGTGAAGGTTGGCGTCTCGCCCGCGATCACGATCGTGGTCGCGGGCGAGACCACGATCTCGACCGGCGGCAGCGGCGTCGGGGTCGGGGTGCCGGTCGGGGCGGGCGTCGCCGTCGGCCCCGCGGTCGGGGTCGAGGTGGGCGTCGAGGTCGGCGTCGGCGTCGCGGTCGGGCCGGGCGTCGGCGTCGCGCCCACGGACACCACGACGACGAACTCCTGGAACGCGACCTCACCGTGGTCGTCCTGGGCGCGCACGCGTACCCGATGCGCCCCCACCTGCTCGGCCGCGGGCGTCCACGCGATCACGCCGCTCGCGTGGTCGATCGTCATGCCCGCCGGCGCCGACGCGAGGTGGTAGAGGACCACGTCGCCCGCGTCGGGATCGTCCGCGTCCGCGTCGCACGAGTACGGAGCACCCACCGCCGCCGCGAGCAGCGGCGAGCTCGTGAACGCCGGCGGCTGGTTGCCACCGAGCAGCACGACCTTTACCGTGGCCGGGCTCGACTCGTTTCCGTCGACGTCGACCGCCTTGTAGCGGAAGGTCACGCTGCGCTCGGCGTCGTCGGCGGAGTAGGCGTTCAGACGGAAGCCGTCGAGGGGCCTCCTGCCAGTGCGGCTTCTCGATGCGCGGGATGGTGCCGTCCTCGTTGACGTTGGTCACGTGGTACGACGCCTGGTTCCAGGTCTTTCGCGTCGGCACCCAGCCCGAAGCGTCGCCGAGCACCTCGATGCCGCTGCGCCTGCCGCCGCCGCCCTGGGAGAGCGGGACGACGAGCTCGGCGTTGCCGTCGGCGTCGACGTCGGCGACGAGCGGCAGGGCGTCGTTCTGCCGCGCGCCGCCGGCTCGCTGCAGCAGCACGCTGCCGTCGCTGCCGCGGAAGATCCACGTCGTGCGCCCGTCGACGTGGACGATCTCGGCGGCGCCACGGAGCTCGAAGTCGAAGGCGATCGTGCCCGCCGAGGCGTTGCCCTGCAGCGGCGCTGTCCACGTGGTCGAACCGTTCGCCTCGAGGACGAGCAGCGTCGTGTTCGACGCCAGCGCGATCTCGAGCTTGCCGTCGCCGTCCCCGTCGGCGATCACCGGCAGGCCCGCCGTTGCCGGTGCCCGGGACGTTCACCGGACCCCACGTGACGGTGCCGTCGTGCTCGAGCAGGTACACGTTCCCCTGCGTGACCACCACGATCTCCGGCTCGCCGTCGCCGTCGAGGTCCGCGACCGCGGTGACGCCGTCGGTCGCGGCGGCGCTCCAGTAGAGCGCGCCGTTTGCGCGGTACGCGTGCTGCCCGGCAGCACCTCCGGTAAGCCGTCGCCGTCGAGGTCGACGACCACGGCGTGCATGCCGGCGCCGTTGTTGCCGCGGCCGGTGCCGCCGGCGGTGTCGCCGCGCCACAGCAGGGCGCCCTCGTTGTCGAACGCGACGAGGCGCGCGCTCTCGTTGATGGTGACGATCTCCGGCAGGTTGTCGAGGTCGATGTCGCCGACCGCGACGCCGGCGCCCGCCGCGATGCGCAGCGCCGGGCTGGTCACCGTCCAGAGCTCGGGACCGACCTCGAGCCCGTCGCCGAGCACCGCGACCTCGGCGAGCCCGTGCGAGCCGGAGCCCGTGGTCGTGAGCTCGAGCGCGACGCGCTCGACGCCGATCACGTCGTAGCCGATCTTGTGCTCGACGTAGCCGCCAGCCGTCGCCGCCGCGACCGGGCCGCTGTCGTAGACGAAGTCACCGAGGATGTTGAAGAGCCGGATCCGGACGGTCGCGAAGTCGCGGGTGTTTGCGAGGTTCGGGTGCGCGAGGAGCTGGATCTCGCGCACCGAGACCGGGCCCGGGAAGGTGATCTCGAGCGCAGGCGCCGCGTCGTTGTTCGCCGTGCGCCACGCGGTCGTCGTGTCACCGTCGATCGCCCGGGTAGCGGCGTTGCCCGCGGCGAGCTCGCTGCTCGGGCTCGCGGTGACGCCGAAGCCCCGCACGAGGCTCACTCGCTGCGTGAATGCGCGGCCGTTGCCGGACACCGCGCGCAGGACGTCCGCTCCCGAGGACATGCCCGTCACGGCGATGACGTCCGGGACGCCGTCGCCGTTCACGTCGGCGACCGCGATCGGTCCGCCCACGCCAAGCGAGTTCGGCTCGAGCTCGGAGACGGACTTCTCCCACTCGACGACGGCGTCGAGCGGCCGGGTCGTGCCGAGGGCGCCCGGTCCGGGCGGCACGAAGGTGAACGAGCCGTCCGCTGCCAGAACGAGCTCACCGGCCGCCGGCGGATCGACCAGCATCGCCGTGATGGCCTGACCCTCGGGCTCGAAGTCGTTCGCGCGCACGCCGGGCGGCGGCACGTCGAGCGTCTCGCCGACCGGGAGCTCGAAGACATCGGGCGCCGCGAACGGTCGGTCGACGCACGCGCCCTCGATGGTCACCACCGTCGAGCCGCTGTTGTTGTACCAGCCGAAGCCGTCCTCCGGGCCGACGTAGAGCCGCGTCGCGCCCTCGGGCACGACGAACTCCTGCCGGACTCCCGTCTGCGTGCCCGTCAAGCCATCGCCGATGAAGAACGGCTGCTTGAGCGCCGGCGCGAGCGTCGTGAAGCTCGTCCCGAGGCTGGTCGGCGGTGCGCGGAAGTCGAGCGGGTCCGGCGCGGGCCACGTGTCGGGCTGGCGGTCGTCGAGGAAGACGCCCATTAGCGCCATGGTCGGCACGCCGGTCACGCCGCCGATGCCGTTCACGGGGGAGCGGTTGACGAGCCCGCTCGGGTTGCCGTCGGGCGTCCCGTTGCAACCACCCGGACCGACCGACGCGCAGCCCGTCTCGTAAAAGCGCAGCACCGTGCCGGGCACGAGCGCGAGGCCGATCGCTTGCGTCGGCGACTCGTCGGGAGCGCCGTCCGAGCCGTCGCGCGATCCGTCCGGCATGCCCGCGAGCCAGGGGTTGCCGTTCGGACGCACCTCGAACGGCGGCCCGAACGGGCAGCGAGCCGGTTCGGTGACGGTCGGCTGCGGCGTCGCAGTCGGCTCGGGCGTGGGCGTCGGCGTGGGTGTGGCGGTGGCCGTCGGTGCGGGCGTCGGGGCCGCAGGGGCGAGCACCTCGACGGTGAAGCTCTGCTCGTCCGAGCCGCCGCGTCCATCCTCGACGCGCACGGTGACGTCGTGCGTGCCGACGTGGCTCGCGTCGACCGGCCACAAGATGAGCCCGCTCGCCGGGTCGATCGTCATGCCGTCCGGGCGCGTGACGAGCGAGAGCTCCAGGTCGTCACCGTCGAGATCGATCGCCTCGACGTCGTAGGCGTAGGTGCCGATCGCGAGCGAGGTGCGCCGCCGCAGTGGCCCTGCGAGGCCTGCTTCCAGTCGAAGAGGTAGAAGTGCTGCTGGTCCTGCCAGCCGAAGACGAAGCCTCGGCTGGCCGCCGTCCGCGGTCGACTGGATCGCTGTCCACGTGCGCAGGTCGACGGGGTCGCTGGCGTCGCTCTCGGTGAGCGTCACCGGCCCCGGCGGCGTCGAGACGATCTTTGGCGCGCGGTTCGGGATCAGGCGTCGGGGTTGGAGTCGGCGTCGGTGACGGCGTCGCGGTCGGGGTCGGCGTCGGCGTCGCTGAGGGCGTCGCGGTCGGAGTCGGCGTCGCAGTCGCCGTGGGGCTCGGCGTCGCAGACGGCGTCGGGGCGACCTCCCCTCCGCTCTCGATCGCTCCTGCGTCGAAGGCGGCCGTGCCGTCGCCGTCACGCGGGCGTGCCGCCGGGCCTAAGAAAGTCCGACTCGAGCACCGCGCTCGACACCGGGTAGCCGAGCGACCGCGGGTCGATGGACGCGTCAATCGCGGGCAACGTGGGTGCGAGGCGGAAGTCGTCGTCCGCCGTGTCGAGCACGCCGTCCGCGCCGGCGCGCGCCAGGAAGTGCAGCACCTCCTCGCCGCAGCAAGGGCTCGCGATGAGGCCCGGGCCCTCGCTGCCGGTCAGCGTCCGGTTGCCGACGTCTTCCGCGTCGAGCAGCTCCCCGAAGAGCTCGCCGCCCCGGTTGCCGCAGATGACGTTGCCCGCGAGCCGGACCTGGTCGGAGGTCTGCGGCGCGCGGCGCAGACGGCGCACGCCGACCCGGTTCGACGCCGCGCCGCGGGCGTGCCCATTGCCGAGGATCAGGCTGCCGATCAGCTCGACGACCGCGAGGCGCGTCATCTGCACGCCATTCCACGCGTTGCCGACGATCGTGTTGCCGATCACGTAGTACGGCCCGCCGCGACCGTCGCGGAAGATGATGCCGTCCTGCCCGTTGCCGTAGATCAGGTTGTGCGCGATCACGGTGTCCGGGTTGCCGCGGCCGACGTCGATGCCGCCGTTGCACTCCCGCGGCCCGCCGCGCGACAGCCGGTTGCGCTCGAGGTGGATGGCCCGGTTCTGCCGGCTGCCGCCGCGCAGCCCGATGCCGCGCACGCCCGCGCCGGAGATCGCGAGCCCGCGCAGCGTCACGTAGCGCGAGCGCGAGAAGTCGACCGCGAAGCCGCCCTCGCAGCGGTCTCGCCGCCCGCGCAGGATCACCGATGCGGGAGGCGCGCCCGGCTCCGCCTCGATCACGATGCGATCCGCCTCGCTCGCCGCGTCGGAGAAGTTCTTCTCGAAGATCCGGAGCTGCTCGACGTGCTCGCCGGGCTGGATCTCGATGCGCTCGCCGGCCCGCACCGCGTCGATCGCCGCCTGGATGCTCGTGAAGCAGGGCGTCTTGCCGTGGCACACGAGCGCCGGGTTCGAGTTCACGTAGAGCGTGCGCCCGGCCGCGCTCGCCGTGGCCGGCGGCGAGGCGGGCCGGTCCGGTGCGGTCGTCGCTCCCGCGGTGCGCGGCCGCGCGAAGTCGAACGGCACGCCGTAGCTCGCGAGCGTCACCAGCAGGACGCGCGCGACGACCCACGTCAGCCGCGAGCGCAGGAGCCGTGCGATGCTCGGTTCGGGGCGGCGGATCGGCGACGCGCCGCGAGGCCAGAACGAGGGTCGCATGCGAGACGGCTCCGGGCGGACACGCCGGGCCGCGGTGCAGGAGCCCGCGCGTGACCGTGCGTACGCGTGCGCGTACGCCTCTGGGTACGCTCGTGCGTATGCACGCGTCGCGCGCGGGGCTCAATACGCCCAACTACGTATGTGGCTCGCGCGCACCCGCGGCGTCACCGCTCCTGCGCGCGCTCCCGAGACGGCGTGCGAGGCGCTCGTACGCGTCGGTGACGTGCTCCCAGTCGTAGAGCGCCGTCACCCGGGCGCGCGCGGCGCTCGCCCGCTCCTGCCGCGCGCGAGCGGAGCCCGGCGCCGCGAGCACCTCGCGCAGGCGCGCGGCGAGATCCTCGGCGTCGTTCTTCGCGTAGTACCAGCCCGCGTCGCCGAGCACCTCGCAGTGCTCGGGGATGTCGTTGGCGATGATTGGCAGCGCGGCCGCCATCGCCTCGAGCAGCGCCGGGTGCGTGCCGCCGACGTCGGTCGCCTGGACGTAGCAGGCGGCGTGCGCGCGCAGCTCGTCGTAGCCCGCGCCGTAGACCGCGCCCGCCATCTTGACCTTCGGGCTCTGCGCCGCGAGCTCGCGGAGCCGCGCCTTGTACGCGTCGGCGTAGGGTGCGTCGCCGACCACCACGAGGTCCTCTTCGATGCCCGAGGCGAGGTAGCCGCGGATCACGACGTCGGCGTTGTTCTCGGGCTCGAGGCGGCTCACGTAGAGGACGTAGCGCCCTGGCTCGACGCCGATGCGCGCGAGCGCGTCCGTGCCGCGCGTCGCCGGCGGCGACGCGCCGTACGCGATCATCGCGACGTTGTCGACGCCGCGGCGGCGGAGATGCTGCTCGATCACCCGGCAGTCGGCGACCACGACGTCGCTCCAGCGCGGCACGAGACGCGCCGCGAGGCGGTAGAAGCTCCGCCCGAGAAGGCCCCACTTCCGCCGCTCGCTCTCGATCCCGTCGATCGCAGTCGCGGTCGCGACGCCGGCGCGGCGCAGGAGCGGCAGCACGGCGAAGTTTGCGCTGTTGCACACGAGCGCGACGTCGAAGCCCCGGCGGCACGCGTGCCGCGCGCTGCGCCAGGTGTGGACGACCGTCTCGAGGTGCTTGCGCGCCGGCGCCGGCAGCACGACCAGGCGCACGCCGCGGTAGAGGGTGCCGTCGAGCGCCGGATCGACGCTCCCCGCGCGCCCGTACACCGTCACCTCGTGGCCGCGCGCGGCGAGGCGCACGGAGAGCTGCTCGGCGAAGGTCTCGAAGCCGCCGTAGGCGGCCGGGATGCCGCGGGTGCCGAGGATCGCGATCCGCAGCGGCGCGCTCGGCTCTCGCTCCGCGTGAGCGGACGGCGTGCGGCGGGCTTCCATGCGCGCGCTCGCTCGTATCACCGCACCGCCCCACCGCAAGCCGCCGCAGCGCGGCACGCGGCGCAGGCGTCTGGTAAAAAACATGCACACGTGGCGGAAACGCAGCTCTCACTCGAAGACATTCGAGCCGGGCTCGCCCGGCTCAAGTACTTCACGACCAACCGGGTCGAGACAGCGATCTTCCTCGCGGTGCGGCTCGGCAAGCCGCTCCTCGCCGAGGGGCCGCCGGGCGCGGGCAAGACCGAGATCGCGAAGGTGCTCGCGCAGCTCCTCGACACCGAGCTCGTGCGTCTCCAGTGCTACGAGGGCCTCGACGAGGCGCGCGCGCTCTACGAGTGGAACTACCAGAAGCAGCTCCTGCGCATTCAGAGCGACCACGCGGAGCGCCGCCCGTGGAGCGAGGTCGCCGAGCACATCTTCTCGCGCGAGTACCTGCTCGAGCGGCCGCTGCTCCGCGCCATCGCCGCCCCGCGCCGCGTCGTGCTGCTGATCGACGAGATCGACAAGGCCGACGAGGAGTTCGAGGCCTTCCTCCTCGAGGTGCTGAGCGACTTCCAGGTGAGCGTGCCCGAGCTCGGCACGGTGCGCGCCGTCGAGCCGCCGGTCGTGGTCCTGACCTCGAACCGCGCCCGCGAGCTCTCGGAGGCGCTGCGCCGCCGCTGCCTGCACGTCTACGTCGACTTCCCGGGACCGGCGGTCGAGGCGCAGATCGTCGCCGAGAAGGTCCCCGGGCTCGACGCGGCGCTCGCGGAGCACGTCGCGCGCTTCGTCGCGGGGCTGCGCAAGCTCGACCTGCGCAAGGCGCCGTCGATCGCCGAGACGCTCGACTGGGCGCGTGCGCTCGTCGCGCTCGGCGTCCGCGAGCTCGACGCGGCCGCCGTGCGCGCGACCGAGGGGCTGCTCTTCAAGCACGAGGAGGACGCGCGCAGAGCGCAAGGCAAGCTCGCTGGCCTGATCGCCGCGTCACGCTGACCGTGCGGCGCGATCGTGCACGCGCGCCCGATCGATCATGCAGGAAGGCCACGCCGTTTCGAGCCCTGCGTGGTGCGGCGTTTGCTGTGCCGGGGTCTCGATGCTCGACCTGCTGCTCCCCCTCACCCGCCTCAAGGTTCTGCTCCTGACCAACGCCGGCCTGCAGCTCGCCGACGGCTACATGACCGTCCTCGGGCTCGCGCGCGGTCACGTCGAGGGAAACCCGCTGATCCGCGCGGCGATCGAGTCGATGGGCCCGGTGGGCGGCGTGATGGGCGCGAAGATCATCGCGCTCTGCCTGCTGTTCCTCCTCTACAGGCGACGCCATCACCCGATCGTCGAGCCCGGGCTCGCCTACCTCGCCGTCGTTTACACGGTGATGGCAATTCTTCCCTGGACGCTCTTGCTCGCCGGCTCGCCGGCTTGAGCTCGGGAGCTCAGCCGCGCAGCGCCGCGACCGTCGCCTCGAGCGCGTCCTCCAGGGCGTCGACGGACTTCGCCTGGCGGAGGTTGCTCACCAGGTAGCCGACCCCCGCCGCCGCGTACGCCGCGAGGTCGCGGCGGATCTTCTCCGGCGTGCCGTAGAGCGGGCGGTCGTCGTCGCGGTCCTCGTCACGGACGAGGATGCCCTTGCGCAGGCTCACGGTAAAGCTCGCCGGGTCGCGCCCGGCCCGCGCGAGCGCCTCGCGCACCGCCGTAGCCTGCGCCGCCGCCTCGTCGGGCGAGAGGTCGATCAGGTGCAGGCCGTCGCCGAGCGCGACCGCGCGCTCGCGCGCCGCCGCCGAGTTGCCGCCGACCCAGATCGGCGGCCACGGGCGCTGCGCGGGCTTCGGCCCGGTGCGCACGGGCGGCAGGACGTAGTGCTTGCCCTCGAACGACGCGACCTCGTCGCGCCACAGCCGGCGGCAGACCTCGAGGTACTCGTCGGTCACCCGGCCGCGGTGGCGCGCATCCTGGCCGAGCGCGGTGAACTCCTCGCGCAGCCAGCCGACGCCGACGCCGAACAGGACGCGGCCGCGCGAGAGCGCATCGAGCGTCGCGACCATCTTCGCCGTCACCACCGGGTTCCGGTACGGCATCACATAGACGCTGACGCCCAAGCGGATCCGCTCGGTCGCGCCGGCGAGGAAGGCGAGCGTCGTGAGCGGCTCGTAGAACTCCTCGATGACGCCCATGTTGCCGGGCTTCGGGTCCGGGCTGCGGTCGAACGGGTAGACGCTCGCCACGCCGAGCGGCGCGACGAGGTGGTCCGCGACCCACAGCGAGTCGACGCCGAGCGCCTCCGCGCGCCGCGCAAGCCGCAGGAGGTTCTCGGCCCCGGCGAGCGGCCCGTAGTTCGGGAGCGCGATGCCGAAGCGGAGCGTCGCGGCGCCGCTCACGCCGGCGCCCCGAGGACGGCGTCGACCAGGCGCGGCAGCGACTCGCCGAGCGGCAGCCGGACACGCGCGGCGGCGATCGCGTCGTAGGGCGTCGCCGAGCGCGTGAGGATCAGCACGCTCGCGCCCGCGCCGTGCGCGACGTCGACCAGCGACGCCGCGGGGTGGACCTGCAGCGACGAGCCGATCGCGAGCAGGCAGTCCGCCTCGCCGGCGAGCGCGATCGCCTCGTGCAGGACTTCGCGCGGCAGCTCCTGGCCGAAGGAGACGGTCGCCGGCTTGAGCACCCCGCCGCACTTCAAGCAGCGCGGCACCTCCTCGCCCGCCTCGAGCCGGGCGAGCACGGGCTCGATGGCCTCGGTCGCGTGGCAATCGAGGCAGACCGCGGCGCGGTTCGTGCCGTGCAGCTCGAGCACCCGGCGACTTCCGGCAGCCTGGTGCAGCCCGTCGATGTTCTGGGTGACGACGGCCATGAGCCGCCCCGCCTGCTCGAGCCGCGCGAGTGCCAGGTGCCCCGCGTTCGGCCGAGCGCGCAGCATGGGCGGGATCGTCTCCTTCTTGTACCGCCAGTGCTCGCGGCGCGCGGCCTCCGAGCGCACGAACTCGCCGTACTCGATCGGCTGGTAGCGCTCCCAGACGCCGCCCGGGCTCCGGAAGTCGGGGATGCCGGACTCGGTGCTGAGCCCGGCGCCGGTGAGCGCGAGCGCGTGGCGGCTCTCGCGCAGCACCGCGATCGCGCGGGCGAGCTCGGGATCGTCGATGACTTCGTGCACGAGGCTTAGATATGGCGAATCCGTCCCCCGTGTCGAACTCGGGATCGGGCTGCGCGCCGCTCGCGGACGACGCTTGATTGGGGTCCGGGGCGTTCGCAACGCTGGCCGCCCTGAGCGCGTCGCGTGCACACCTCGCCACCAGCGGCCCCGCGCACCGAGCCCCGGCGGCTCGGGGTGGTCGCGCGCGCCGAGGAGCTGGCGGCGATCGACTCCTTCCTCGAGCGCGCCGGCTCCGGACCCGTGGCGCTCGTCTTCGAGGGCGAGCCCGGCATCGGCAAGACCACGGTGTGGCGCGCGGTGCTCGACCGTGCCCCGGCACGGAGCGTCCGGCTGCTCTCGTGCCGACCCGTCGAGGCCGAGGCGAAGCTCGCGTTCGCCTCTCTGGCCGATCTCGTCGGTCCGGTCGCGGATCGGGTCCTGCCGCTTCTCCCGGACCCGCAGCGCAGCGCGCTCGAGGTGGCGCTGCTGCGCGCAGTCCCCGGGGAGAAGCCGCCGAGCCCACGCGCGGTCGCCGGGGCGCTGCTCTCGACCTTGCGCATCCTCGCGAGCGAGTCGCCGGTCGTGCTCGCGATCGACGATCAGCAATGGCTCGACCGCGCGACGGCGGAGACCCTCGCCTTCGCCCTGCGCCGAATCGAGCCGCACCCGGGCTCGGTGGTGACCGCGCTTCGCATCGAGGGACCTGACGTGCGCGACGCGCTCGCGCTCGACCTCGCGTTCGCGGAACGGATCGACCGGCGCCGGCTCGAACCGCTCGGCATGAGCGCGCTGCACCACGTGCTGCGCTCACGGCTCGGGCACGTCTTCCCGCGGCCCGTGCTGCGCAGGATCGCCGACACCTCGCACGGCAACCCGTTCTTCGCGCTCGAGATGGGCCGTGCGTTGCTCGACGGACACGAGGCTCCCGCGGCCGGCGAGCCGCTGCCCGTTCCGCAAGCGGTTTCCGCGCTGGTCGAGCGCCGTCTCGCGCGCTTGCCCGCGCGCACCCGCGAGGCGCCGCTCGTCGCCGCCTGCTCGAGCATGGCGACGTCGCGCCTCGGGCGCCTGCTCGGTCGCGACGAGGCGAGGTCTCTCGCCCGCGCCGTGCAGGCGGGCATCGTCGAGTGGAGCGGGGACGGGCTGCGCTTCACGCACCCGCTGCTCGCCGCGGGCGTCTACCGGTCGGCGTCGCCGCGCGAGCGCCGCGCGCTGCACGAGCGCCTCGCGGCGCTGGTCGACGACGTCGAGGAGCGCGCGCGCCACCTG
>FWPU01011011.1_pt1 | contig 12973 bp, 8 predicted proteins | sample 2228361 | NCBI WGS metagenome assembly FWPU01 (sample SAMEA103939777, study PRJEB20133) | metagenome | reverse complement strand
ATCGCGCTGCGCAGCTCTTCCAGGCTGACGTCGTGGGTGACGAAGTCGGAGGCGCCGCTGCGCATGGCGTTGAGCACCAGTTCGCCAAGCTTATCCAGCGCCATGACGATCACCTGGGTTCCCGGATGTTCGCGGCGGACAATCTCGGTGAACTGGATGCCGTTCATGTCGGGCAGGTTGACGTCTACCAGCACAACGTCGGGGTGGGATTCGTGAATGTATCCCAACGCGTCTTGCGCTGTGCCAACCGAGTTCAGCAACTCGGCTGTCTCGATGAAACCGATCAGCCTTTCAAATCTATCTGTAACAGCGCGGGCGCTTGCAACGATTAACACTTTGAAGCGATCGGTAGTGACCATTCAGTCCTCCTGAGTCTTTGTTATGGCGAAATCTCCCTCCAGCACCTTACCTTTTATTTTAATGGATAATTTTGTTATAGCACCCATGAACAGGCGTCTGACAAAATTGTCGGTTCGATGGAATACTTTTATGTGATAATACAAGCGGGGGTACTTAACATAAACTTAATGAGTCAACTGGCATGGACTAAGCGCTGGCGCGTTAATTGGTGGGCTCTTCGGACGCGATAGGGATCAATAGAGGGAACACTATGGTACAAGAAGCGATACCGATAACCAGCGAAAACGAACCGCTGCAACAACCGTTGGCTGGGCGGGGAAATGGATCGTCAGATGAGCAAGCGCATCTACCCGATGCCGCTGAAGCCTCCCAAGAGCAGGCTAAAGAAGCAACCGGAGCATATCGTCAGTGGCGCCTGTTACGCCGGGAAATCCCCGAACTCCAGGCAACTGCGGAAAAGAACAGTCTCTGGATCGAGTCTGCTCTGCATGACTATCGGTTGACCTGCCTGGAGCTTACGTACCGGCTGGAGCAGGTGGAGGCGGAGATTTGGGAATTGTATCACCAGGTGCGCGAGGAATATCCGCGGCTGCAGAAGGCAACCGCGCGCAAGCCGTTGATATTTTCATCCCGTTCCAGACTGGTAAACCTGCGTGACCAATGGAAAGCGTTGATCGAGAGGCAGGTGAAATTGATCGACACGCTGAACAGCGCGCCGGAATCGCAAAGGTTTTACAACACCACCCAATTGCTGCGCAAGCACCTGGCTGAGGAACACGCCCGCCGTGAAGAAGCTGCCCGCCGCGTGCGCATGGCAAGCGATCAACTGGAGCATGCGCTGGAGCAACTCAACGAGCGCAGCGCTGAATTCGAATCCGTTGCGTCCGGATCACGCATTCTGCGCCTGGAAGACGCCCAGAAAGTCTGGCGAACGCGGCTGGAGGAGTTTCGCTCTGGCGAAATCTCGGAGCTGACCAATGCCGAGGAATTGGTGCGCAAAATTCACCTGCTGAACGAGACTGTGCGCGAAGCGCCGATCTCTGCGCGCTGGATTCGCGCCACGGAGGTAAAGTTTGCCAGGCTGATCGAATCCAATGAGCTGCTTGCCAGCCTTGGGAAAGCGGCTATCTCGCAGGATGAGCAGGCGCGGATGACCACCATCCTGTATGAGCATGTGCCCAGGCTGTGGCTGAACGGCGATAACGCCGAGCTTGGCCGCCATCTGCAAGCTCTGGAAAAATTCATCAGTTTTTATGAAGAAGTCATCAAGCGCGAGCTCGATTTTGCGGAGAAGCGCCGTCCGGGCATCACTCGGGCTTTATCCATGAGCCTGGGGCGGGAGAGCTTCGACCTGGAGCAAGTGACACTGCTCACGCGTTCGCTGGTGCATGCGCTGGATGAGCGCGATCGCTTTATGCGCGGGCATTCCGAAGAGGTAACGCGGCTGGCTTTGCAAACGGCGCGCCGCCTGAACTGGACTTCGGTTGACCTGGAATTCCTGGAGCTGGCTGGATTATTGCACGACCTGGGGAAACTGGCAATTCCAGAAAATGTGCTCTCCAAGATCTCCCCGTTGACGGCTGATGAGCGGACATTGATTGAGAAGCACCCCGTATTTGGCGCCAATCTGGTCAAACCCGTCAAAGGCTTGCAGCGCATCGTTCCCTGGATTTACCATCACCAGGAGCGCTGGGACGGACAGGGATACCCGGATCGTCTGTCGAGGAAAGACATCCCGCTTGGGGCGAGCATTATCGCTGTCGCCGAGGCGTATGCGACGATGACGACCGACAAACCCTATCAGCCGGCGTTATCGCCGGCGGTGGCAATCGAAACCATCCAAGAGGAAGCCGGTAAACAATTCCATCCCGAGGTGGTGGAAGCGTTCGTGGAGGCGATGAACTCCAGCACCGGTATGCTCGAAGGCGTGGAAAAGCCTAAACAGAGCGGAAGTGAACGCCCGTAAGCGGCGTTGATTTGCCCGGCGGTTCTCCGACCGGGTTTCAGTTGAGGAGATCATTTGTGACGACGTAAGGAGAATCTGGCTAAAGCTTAGAGCCTGAGCAGCTCTCCCCCTATTGATCCCTGAGCAGGTGCGGCCTCAGCCAATGGCCTCACCTGCTCACTTTTTCGACGTACTCCGTGGTGACCTTGCAATGCCCTTTCAGGTGGGCTGAGACATGCAGCCAATCCAGCGGTTCATTGGCTTTGCTGGCGGCTTCGATTGCGCCGGATACACAGCCCGACCCGCCGTTATAGTTGACCATGGTGTAACGCCACAGGTCATCATATGTGCTTACTTCACCGGGCTTGCGTTCGGTGATGTCGACAATGACCCGTCCGACCTGCTGGCAGTTGGCGATAATCAACTTGGCAAAGATGTCGATGGTTTCCTGCGCTTTCTTCTCGTCGAACAGCTTGGGGCAGTCGCGACAGCTCACGTCGATCACCCGCCGCAGGAAGTAACCGCGTATCAAACCTTTGTTTCGGCTGGAGAGATCGGCGTAGCGGGATTGGCAGGTTTCGGCAGAGAGTACATCGGTGCAAACGCGCTGATAGAACTCGGGATAAGCCAGGAATAGCGGATCCAAGCCGCCTTCGGTGATTTGACCGATGCCAAAATGCTGGTTATCCGTGGATTGACCGAGCCAGAACTGGCTTTCCTGGGCAAAAACGTTCTTCAACAGGCGGGCGGGAATGCCATTCTCCAGGGCGGCTTTGTAAATGCTTTCGTCGAATTGATTTTGCCATTCGGTTACCAGGGGGCGAATCTGCTCCAGCCCGCACGGACTGGCAAAACCGGTGGGGAGCAAGCCGTTGTATGGACACGCCGGCGCCGACGCCAGGCCGTTTTGGAGCAGTTGCCCGGCCAGGTAGGCGTAGGGTTGGTTGGACGCCAGGTCGGCTGCTTTGGTGGGCGTATATAACCAATCGGGGATAGCGTAACCGCCGGCGGGGGCAGAAGCCCAGATTTCTCCGCAGGTCAACTTCTCTTTTGCCAGCGATGGATTTGTGGCGGGCGCCACGGCGGGAATGGGCGGCGCGTTCTCTTCAGTCTTTGCCTCGATGGAAGTGGTTGGGGCTGTGTTGATGCGGGTGGTACGCTGTCCAGGTGGGTGAAGCGGGTCTTCTGAGGCGAGAGTGGCGCTGTATGACGGCTGCAGCAGGATAAATGCTGCGCCTAGCACTGTTACGATCGCGGTAACTCGGATGCTAAAGGAGATGATTGGCTTCATGGGATGCGTTGAGTCACCCTGTCCGCAAGTCTGTATTGTGCCGAATCCTTTCGCTCTTACTCCCAGCTATATGAATTTTACATTAAAAACAGCAAATCTGGTATATGGTTTTGGAACAAAATTTCCCCAATTGAAATCGCGCCCATCAATTCTGGCAAGTTAACGGGTTCTTCAGATATCCTGTTCTTTGATGCTGAGCAGGGGATCATCATCTGGATGGTGATAAGAAAGTGAACTCTACCTGGAATTGATGCGCTGGATTGAATTCCAGCACTGCCAGCGGGAAGGTGGTGTAATGCCCGGCTGGATAGCCCAGGTTGGGGTTTTCGGGTTGGCGCATGAGCTGACGGGAGGCGGTGAAAGCCTGGAAGGAGAATTGGTTGGGGGAATGGACCTGCACCAGGAAGCGATACGGGATACCCCACGCCAATCCGTGGGGTAGCATCTGTTCCCGATAAAGCTGTCCCCAACCGGGATGGAAACGCAGCCAGGGGTCGACTGCCAGCGGGACGCGCATAGCCAATGGCTCTACCGATTGAATGCTCACTCTCAAGCCATTGGGGAGAAGCTGGTATTTCTTGCTGACCTGGTCGCTTTGGAATGTGATCTGCTGGGGGAGGAGTATTACCTGGTATGGACCACGATCGTGGAATGCGCCAGGGATGACCTGGGGGTCGGCGAGCAAGCCGGCGTCGGGTTGCCAGGAGGTGGGGTCGCTCAACCCGTAACTGAACTGCGACGAAGGCGCAATCCACTGGTGGACCGAGCTGTTTTGTCGCGCAAAGGCGTAGGTGAGAGAACCGCTCTCGATATCATAGAGCGTTAATTGTTCTGAAGAAGCCAGGATGCACTCCGGATGGCCGTCCAGGTTGATATCCTGGCTACAATCGGCAACTGGGTGGGGTTCTTCAGCCCAGCGGGCGGCGACGAGCAGGGCATTCACCTGACCGAGGTAAATTTTGCGCAAGTCTGCGAGCTGCGGCGGCGAGGGCGAGCGCGGCGCATCGAGAGCCAGATACGCCTGCCAGGCATTCTCGTACAACGCTCGGGCAGGGGAAGTTGCAGCGGTCAACCCGGAGAGGAGGTTTTCCACCAGGGCTTGTTCGGCTTTGGATAGGGAGAGCGAAGGGCTGAGGTCTGCGCTGAATCTGGCACGGGGAGCAAGCAGGTCGTGCCTGGTCAATATGCGGATCCAGGGGTGGGCTTCAAGGTAGCGCATCGCGGCTGCGGCAGCCTGGGGGTCTCCCCAGGTGGAGGTAGCCAGGTCGCCGCCGAGGAACACCGGCGCGTTGCTGCCATCCCGGGCGGAGTTCTGCGTTGCAGTGGCAACCAGCGCAGCGCGAGCCAGCGCCCGGCGCGCCTCCAGGGTGATGCCGCCCGGCGTGGCTTGATTGGGATCGGTGGCGGCAGGAATCGGCAGGATGGTCAATCCAGCGCGACGCAACAATGGCGCACTGGCGGAAGTATTCATCGGTAGGAAGGCGAAGCGGCAGCCTGGAGGCGGCAGGCGAGGCAGCGCAGTGGTGCAAAACGGCGAGGCGGGTAAGCTGAAGTCTGCGGAGAGCTGACGGATTTCAACCACTGCTGCCCGCGAGAGTTCATCGGGCAGGGAGACAGCCTGCCAGGGATACACATCGGGCAAGATAAGCAGACCTGCGGCTTCCAGGGAGCGGATCAGATCGGTTTGTTCCAGGTACTCCACTGCTGCCAGGGAGGCGGGCGACTTCAGGTCGAGCAAGACCAGAGGCAGGCGATAATCGGCGGCGGCTTTGAGCAGGTGGCGCAAGCCGTGTCGCCCGCCAAGCGGGCCACTGTGTGCGCCATCCCAACGGCGCAGAGCCTGGGCGGGCGAATACGCTGGCAAAGCGTTCCAAAAAACCAGCAGCGCAGGGACGGGCGGGGGCGGCGCTCCCTGGACGGCGAACGGCGACGAACGATCGCTGACAGCCGGAGCGCCTGGGGCGGCAGAGAAGACCTGGAATTTCGCTCGGCGGGGGAAGCCCGGCAGAGAAGACGACGGCAGGCGCACCTCGATGGTATCGAGGGTGGGGTTTCGCATAGCCAATACTGATGCTGGTTGGATGGGTTGTAAATTCCCATCCAGCAAGCGAATCTCACCCTGTGCCGGCAACGATACGAGGACATCCCAGTCTAGGTCGGTTGAAATACCACCTGGCAGAACGCGATTGCCGCCGCCGAGGGCATCGATGGCGATGAAGAGATCGTAATCGGCTTGGTCGGGGATATCCAGCAAGTCCAGACGCAGGCGCAATTCCCCCTGGTCGAGGCGCGCATACGTCGCCAGCAAATCCTGTGAGGGGGGCGCGTCATCTGGCGGGTCAATCTGGCGCAGGTCGGCGTAGGTCCAGGAGGAGAGCGCCATGTATCCGTCATGGACCGAGGGCTGGCAGCCGGCGAGCAGGAATGTGAGAAACAACAAAATGCGCAACCGCATCGTCACATTCGAATTGTACATGACGAGGCGGTAATTGGGAGCAAATAAAAGGTTTTACCTTACCTTCTGGAGTGCGCTGAGTTTCGGTTTGCAGCCAGCATTTCGGCAATATTCACGCCAAAGATTTCTGGTTTTAGTTTGAAACCCGCTGCTTCAATCTGAGGCATGAACAATGGTCGGATTCCAGTGGCTTTGTGCTCTCCGATGATCTTGTGATCTTCGCCGACCTCGGTCTGCTCGAATTTAAAGATATCGGATAATATAATTGTGTCTCCCTCCATCCCAATGATTTCCGTGATTTGGGTTACCCGACGGGATCCGTCCTTCAAGCGTGATTGTTGAATCACAAGATCGATCGCGGAAGCTATCTGTTGTCGGACAACTTTGACTGGTAAATCAAAACCTGCCATCATCACCAATGTTTCCAGGCGGGAGAGAGCATCTCGAGGAGAGTTGGCATGAATAGTGGTCAAAGAGCCATTGTGGCCAGTATTCATGGCCTGGAGCATATCTAACGCCTCGCCGCCGCGCACCTCTCCAACTACGATTCGATCTGGCCGCATGCGCAATGCATTGCGGACAAGGTCGCGAATGGTAACCCCTCCTTCACCTTTGACGCTGGGCGGCAGAGTTTCCAGGCGAACGACGTGCTCTTGATATAACTGTAATTCAGCAGCATCTTCGATAGTAACAATGCGTTCATCAGGGGGAATGAAACTAGACAATACGTTCAAGAGCGTAGTTTTGCCAGAACCGGTACCTCCAGCAATCAAGATATTCAACCTCGCAACGACGCAAGCCTCCAGGAACTCAACCATCGCGGAGGAGAGAGAGCCATATTCTATTAGTTTGTTTGTCGAGAGTTTCTCGCGCTTGAACTTGCGGATGGTTATGGATGGTCCATCTATGGCGACAGGTGGTATCACTGCATTGACTCTCGAGCCGTCAGGCAGTCGTGCATCCACAGTCGGATGACCGGCATCAATATGACGACCCAGCGGAGCGATGATACGTTCGATGATTTGCAAAACATGATCGTTATCCTTGAAAGTTGCCTTTGTTTTGATGATCTTTCCGTTTTTTTCTATGTAAATGTGGTCGTATCCGTTAACCATTATTTCGCTGACATCATCGTCGTTTAAATAGACCTGAATCGGGCCATAGCCATAAATTTCATTCAGTGTTTCTTCAAAAATTTCATTCCGGAGGTGAGCCGGCAATTGGAGATTTGTACTCAGATATATTCTTTCAAGAATCTTCAGGGCGTGATGCCGTTGTTTTTCTGCGGGAAGGTCAACCTTCTCCAACTCACGGCGCAGAATTGATTTTAGATATTCAATCAGTTGCTTCTTTTTCTGGGTATCTTGCGTGGTGTTGGTGGCGTCAATGGTCATCATGTTTCCTTTTTCAAAAAACCGATTTGCAAGCTAACGTTCTCTAGAGGGGTTACCCAAATAATATGATCCGAGTTTAGCGCCATAAAATCCGTACGGCACCATTCTTCGCCTTCTGCTGTGAAGATAGTGGCTTCAGTGACCGCGATAAAAGGTTTCGTTGTGTTGAGGGTGTCTATCAAGCGCTGTTCAGGAGCCAGGTGAATCTTTCCCAGAATGATTTCACGCTGGGTCTGGAGGATAACATCCAGCGGCTTCTTGGAAATGTGCTCAGTAAAATATTTACCTTTCTCATCAGTATGGTATACCATTGTGTCTCCTGCAACTGACAGATTCAAGAAATTACATTTAAATAAACGAATATATCAACAATATATATTACACGTCTTGCATAATTGAAAGCCAATTGTACCTGTGGGACAGGAGAGGCGTTTAGACTCTGTTGATGCGTGAACGGCGCGATCGATTCGATGCGCCTGGGTCAGGGAATTAGTTTAGATTGGTTCAGCCCTTGAGGGCGCCGGCGAGGATGCCGCGGATGAAGTATCGTCCCAGCAGGAGGAAGAACAGCAGCGGGATCGCGACCGCCATCAACGCGGCTGCCATTTGCAGGTTGTACACCACCAGGGTTGTTCCGGCAGCCTCTGCCATCACCACCTGCACGGTTTGCGTCTTGGGGGAGGAGAGCGAAAGCGCCAGGAAAAACTCATTCCAGACCTGGGTGAAGATGATAATCGCTACCGAAGCATAGGCCGGCAGCGAGATCGGCGAGACAATGCGGAAAAAGGTCTGAACGCGCGAAGCGCCATCCACCTCGGCGGCTTCTTCCAGCTCGCGCGGGACAGAAAGGAAGAAGGTGCCCATTAGAACCGAAGCCAGGGGCACGTTCAGAATCAGATAGGCGATGATCATGCCCCAGTAGGATAGCGCCAGCCTGGTCTTAGCCATTAAGATCACCAGCGGGATGATCACCGCCTGATACGGCAGGTAAAGGGCGATGCCAACCAGGACGAAGAGGATTCTGGTGAATAAGCTGCGTGAACGGGCGAGATAATAGCCGCCCAGGCCGCCAAAAAAAGCCGAGAGGGCGGTTACGGAGAAGGAGATGATCGAGGAGTTGATCAGCCGCGGCAGCATATTGCTGCGCATCATGTTGCTGCCCAGGAGCACATCGCGATAATTGCTGAATTGAGGGTTGCCGGTGGGCACCAGGTAGTGGCCGGTCATGATCTCTTCGATAGATTTCAAGGAAGTGGTCACCATCACATAGATGGGCAGCAAATAGGCAAAAGAGAGCAACACCAGCGTGGCAAAGACGATGAGTTGAAGGGGACGATTGCGGCTTTTCATTCGAACCACTTCCTGAGGGCGTAGATGGTGTAAGGGATGACGATGATGAAGGCGATGGCAAAGATGATCACCCCAATGCCAGCGCCTGCCGACACCAGATGTTGCTGGAAGAAGGTGATCCACATATTCAACGCCAGCACATCGGTGGCGATGCCTGGTCCTCCGAAGGTGACGATGTAGACGATGTCGAACACTTTAAGGCTATTGATCAATAAGAGCGAGACCAAGACCAGCAGGCCAGAGCGGATATTCGGGATAATGACCGAGAACAGGATTCTGATTTTTGACGCCCCGTCTACGGTGGCGGCTTCGATCATCTCCTGCAGTTCGGAGGTACGGAAGGAAGATTGGACGATAATGACGGCAAAACCCAGATATTGCCAGATGAAGATCAAAATCAGCCAGTAAGTTGCTGTCGTGGGGTTGGTGGTGAATCTCAACTGCGAGTCGATGCCGATGGAACGCAGGATGGTGTTGAATACCCCGCGCTCGGGTTCGTACATCCACGACCAGATGGTGCCGGTGACGATAAAGGACATTGCCACCGGATAAAGGATGAGGGTGCGCACATAGGATTCAACCGCCGGGAAGGGGCTGAGCTCCAACAGATAAGCCAGGAAGATGGCGAGAACCACTGTGGGCACCACCCCCAGAATCAGCCACTTCAGGTTGTTCTGGATGTCGACCCAAAAACGCGGCTGGTTGAGGAGGAACTGATACCATTTCAGCCCGGAGAACTGATAATTGGGCAAGATGGTCTTCCAGTCGGTGAAGGAGACGTAAATCGTCCAGGCGAGGGTGCCATAGAGGATGAGCAGGAAAACCAGCAGCGGCACCAGGAAGATCAGGGTGTCGAGGATGGAGCTTTTGCCTCTACGGCTCCTGGTTAAGCGAGCGGCGATTGAATTGTTCACGGTTTGGTTTTACCTTTTCAAGTCAGGTAGGGATGCATGGCTCGCATCCCTACCTGTTTCATCGGCGGGAAGCAGCCGGCGTGAGTACCGGCTGGGGATGGCCAAGCCTTACGGCCACTGATACCAGGCTGAGGCTTCCTTGACCCCGTAGGTATCCATCATGCTGTCAACCGCGGCGATGGTCGCATCCACATCCGGTTGCGCCAGGAACGCGGAGAGGATGTCCCAGTAAATGGGTTGAGCGGTCGCTGGCAGGATGCTCCCGTGCTGGTCGAGGATCAGCTTCTCCGGGTTCTGGCTGACGTAGTTTTGCAGCTCCTGGCGGATTGGGTCAGGGAACTCGGTTGCGGGGATGTCGGTGCGGGCAAAGAGGCCGCCCTGGGTTACATCCGTCGGGATCTGCAGGTCAGGCGAGGCAACCGTCTTCAGCCAGCACATGGTGGCTTCCGGATCGGGGGCGCCCACTGCCAGGCCGTAGGTGTCGGGGTGGAAGAGCAGGATGCGCTCGGGCTTCTGCGGGAAGGTCACCGCGCCGAAGTCCACTCCCGGCTGCTTGTTCGAGCCCTTCACCAGAGCGCCGATCGCCCAGGTGCCCATCAGGGTCATGGCGGCTTTGCCGGAGCCGAGCAAGCCGGTAGCCTGATCCCAAGTCAAGCCGGAGTGATCGCTGTTGACGTAGGGGATGAGCTTCTGGAATTTCTCCAGGGCGCTCCTGTAGGCAGCGTCGGTTGCGACGTCGATCTCACCCTTGTAGAGTTTGACATACTGCTCGGGGCCGGCTTCCTGCAGGTAGATGCTGTCGAAGACGAAGGCGTCACCCCATTTCTCTTTTGAGCCCAAAGCCAGGCAGGTCTTATCCGGCTTGGCGGCGATGATCGTGTCGCAGGCGGCTACCAGCTCTTCGAAGGTGGTCGGCGGCTGGATGTTCAATTCTTCGAAGAGCGGCTTGTCGTAGTAGAGGATGTTCTGAATGTGCATGTTCAGCGGCACGACATAGGGATGGCCGTTCACCGACACAGCCTTAGCCAGCGGGCCAGGGATGACGTCGTAGTAGTTCAGCTCTGCCCACAGATCATCCAGCGGCACCAGGGCGTTGCTGTCGACGTAGTTCTTCAGCTCAGCGCCGCCCAAGGTCTGGAACGTGTCTGGCGGGATGCCGGCGATCATTCGCGATTGCAGCACCACCCGGTGGCTGACGCCGCCGCCGCCCGGCACCGGGTTCTCAACCACAGTGTAATCGGGGCACAATTTGGCGTACGCGGCGAACATGGCGTCGGCCGCCTCACGCTCGCCAGGGCCAGTCCACCAGTGGAAGATCTCCAGTTTCTTGGCTTTGGGCTCGGGCGTGGCGGTGACAACCTGGACCTCAACCTTGGTCTCTCCGGCCACTTCCACCGTCTTGATTACCTCGACGGTCTTGACAACCTCGACCGTCGCCGGGGTTGGCGCGGCGCACGCGGAGAGGACCAGGCTGAGCGCCATGACCAACGCAATGACGAGTTTGACTGACTTGAACATCTTCTGCCTCCATCAATCAGGGTGAATCCATCGCCCAGGGGCGATTTTTACAGCCTCTCAGCACCAGAGCGGCTGTAGAGGCCAGCACTGCAGGTCGAGCGCTGCAGGCAAGTGGATGATTGGGGTAGAGCGGGGCGAATTTGGAAGCGCGACGGCTATCACCTCCTTTCCGAGGAGAAATCCAGTCATGACGCGCTTGTAAGATGGGCATCCGTTGCGTTACCCAATTCGAGCAGCGGCAACGCTTCTGGTGAGAAATCAACAGGACGCCATTCCTTTCATCCAGGCTTAACAAACGGTATACCCGCAATGGGCACAAATGAATCGGTTCCTGGATGACGACGCGGCGTCCCATAGATCCTTGCACAGACAGCGAAGAACTGATCTGATGCAGACAGATATGATCTTGTTGCCAAAAGCGTTCAATAACTTTAAATACTTTATCATAAGACAACGAATATGGCAAGCGAGCGCGGAGGCTGTGTTTGTACCATACACGGTTGGCGAAAAGCGGAAATTGCCTTTATGGAGGCAGCAGACGGGGCGGCTCTCGCCAGGGGGCTTGTTCACCTAGCTCAGCCAGAGTCACAGGGTGTATTGTGGCGTTATCTACACCGCTTCACCGATCTGAGGGCTTAGACAGCGATGGGGATGATTGGATGGGTGGCAGTTCATGCGCCATTCTCCAGATGCGCCTCCAGAGCTCATCCCGGTCAATTCCAAAGAAGATCAGCAAATCTCCCAGAGTGAGCCGTTTGCGCATCAGCGGAGCGTTCATGAATGCGAAGCGCGCCGAATGCTCGCTCACTGGCGGAACGAGCTCTTGAAAGGAACAAGGCGCGCCTACCGCCTGCAAGATTTCGATGAGCGTATCTGCCGGACGGGTCATGCCAACGACATCCTGGCGAATCGATGGCCATTCGGACAGGAAACGGATGACCATTTCAGGCTGCCGGTTCCAAACATCCAGCTTGAGCTGGTAATCGGCCCAACATTCTTCGCCCGCTTTCCCGCTTGGGTCCACCTCCAGGAAGGTTTCCAGGATGTGGGCGCGCATGCGCTCCGGGTCGGGGAAGCATCCCGGAGGTGGCGAGTCCGGTGGCGCAAATTCCTGTAAGAAGGCCTGGTAAGCCAGGCTGCCCAGCACCGAGGCTAGAGCGACCTGGCTGCCGTGCATGGCCAGCGGCGCATCCCGCTTTTCGTTGATTAAATCCAGGATGTGCGACATGACATGCTCGTAGCCAGACAGCGGCGTGGTAGCGTGTGAGAACGACATCACCAACCCGCCCAGTGAGATCAATTTCGCCAGCACTTCCATGCCCTTCAGTGAGCGCTCGCGTATGTCGGGCGCGTAGAAGAGCAAGATGTCATCCAGCGGGCCGAGCAGTTCCTGGGGGAGACGGTTGAATCCCGCATCCATGCCGAACCGATGAGCCAGATACCAGTCGGGGAAGCTGACAAAAAATGCCAGCATATCGCCAACGCCCGCTACGGTCATCTCGCGCGGGGCGTCGCGCAGGGTCTCCAGATCGCACACCAGAGCATTGGGATAGCGCGAAGGCAGTGTGCGCTTAACACCCTGGACGAACACCGGTGCCAGGTTCGAAGTGTAAGCACTTACGCTGTTGGCGGTCTGGAAGACCACAAAAGGCACCTGCCAGCCCGTCTCTTTTTCGTATAGAAAGCAGGCATGCTTGCTGATATCGGTGACTGCCCCCGAGCCAACCGATAGAAGCGGCGTTCCTC
>FWPU01011010.1_pt1 | contig 12974 bp, 13 predicted proteins | sample 2228361 | NCBI WGS metagenome assembly FWPU01 (sample SAMEA103939777, study PRJEB20133) | metagenome | reverse complement strand
TAGATTCTTGAGTGTTCATACCCCCAAGTTTCTACGAGAGGGCGGTTTTGCGCAAGGGCAGAACTGCCCTCATTTTGTCTAAACTCGAGAACAAGTTTGAAATGCACCCGTTTGCACTTTGACATCCAACGGTGTATATGAAAAGGTGCGCATCGCTATCCCTTACGAGGTGGCCAAAGCAGAACTCGGAACGGAAGTCATTCTCGGCTCTCACCATCCTGACCCAGCTGGTCTGTCAGGTGTCGTGGTCGACCACTTCACACAGACGACGTGGAGATTGTCTATCCAGAGTTTGGCGCCTTCAGCACCGATTACAGCCGCGATTTAGATACTCTTCGCCCGGATTACGAAGTGATAGCCCTGGTGAGGCAGACGAAGCAGGGATGAATCGGCTCATTGCCCGTCCCCTCTTTTCAACTCAATAACCCACATCTCCGCTTCTCCTACTTCGTAAACCGATACCCCACGTTCCGCACCGTCTGAATCATCTCATCCAACTGCGCCCCGATTTTGGCGCGGAGGCGGCGGATGTGGACGTCGACGGTGCGCGTGCCGCCGAAGTACTCTTCGCCCCAGACGTGCCGCAGTAATGCCTCGCGCGTCCAGACGCGACCGGGGTGGGTCATCAGAAACCGCAGCAGTTCAAACTCTTTGTAGGTCAGGTCAATCGGCTTGCCCGCGAGCCTGACCTGATAACTGGCAAGGTTCATCACCAAATCGCCCGTGCGCAGGCTATCTTCGGCGTCGACTTTGTGCAGCCGCCAGAAGATGAGTTTGAGGCGGGCTTCGATTTCGCAGGGCGCTGCGCCTTTGATGACGAAATCCTCAATGCCCGTCGAGAAGTCCAGCAGTGGAGCCTCACGGGCGGAAACGATGGCAATGAGGGGGATGTGATCTAACTCGTCCGCGCGCTTAATCTGGCGGCACAGATAAACCGGGTCGTTAGGCATCGCCCCAAAGTCGAGCAGCACCAGTTCCGCGCCCCGCTCGCGCAGTTGTTCCACCACCGGCTCCGCGTGGTCGGCGATCCATGCCTGATAGCCCCAACCGACGAGGTGCGCACGGAGTTCAAGGGCGAAATTCCGGTCTAAACTGATGAGGGCGACGGTTATCACAGGGGCTATGATACCAAAAAGGGTGGGGATTGTAAAGTAAAACGGGGGTTGGCACAGCCGACATTTCGGTGTAAGCGCGGGATGGCTTGACTACCGAGTTCGGGGAAAGGATTCCTCTCCTAAAATTTGCCACTCTCGCAGGGAGGCGCTGCTCCGACGGAGGTGGGTCAGGGGGCAGGGGGCAAATTTGACGTCCTGCGCCCCGCGGGAGCTCTCATTCCGCCGAATCGAATTCGGTGTTCTGCAACATTCCGCCGAATCGAATTCGGCGTCTATAACGGCTGGAAAGCCTGCTAAAAGCAGGCTGAACCGCAAACGAGTCTGCTTCAGCAGACTTCTGTTCTGGCGTTTTAGACACCGAATTCGACTCGGTGGCAGCCTTTCGTTCCGGCGTTTTAGACACCGAATTCGATGCGGGGGCAGGACGCAGAATTTGCCGCGCCCTTTGGAGGAGGGGAATCCTTTCCCCGACTTGACTGAGGGGTAGAGAAGAGGGCAGCTGATGCCGAAATGTTTGGTTGGCACAGCCGCCGTGAATCGTGTATAATCTCTGTGGGTAACGAATCGGTGCAGGGAGACTGAAGACGTGAGCGTGGACGTTCGGCAGCTGCTGGAAGGGTTCTCCAAAGCGATGTACTCCACCTGGTTTTACTATAAACCTGACCGCTTGCTGTTTGACGCGGGGGAAGGGGTCGCTACATCTTTGGGCAATCGCGTGTTCGGCATTGAGCGCGTGCTGCTGTCGCATGGGCACATTGACCACATCAGCGGATTGCCCACGTTGATTTACGTTCGCACGGCGGCGATGGGCGACGTGGAGAAGCCGCTGACGATTTACTATCCGAAAGGCGATTTTTACGTGGAAACGATGCGCGACTATGTTCTGCGCACGCACCGACGATTGACGTTTGCACTGAACTGGACGCCGTTAGAACCGGGGGATTCGGTTCCGTTGGAGGAAGAGCAAAAGCAGCATAGCCGCCGTCTCATTGCGTTCCCGACGCAGCACGTTCGCGGGCGGTTGACGTTAGGCTATCACATCGTCGAACGGCGGCGCAAGTTGAAACCTGAATTTGCGGCGCTCTCGCAGGCGGAGATTCACGCGCTCGTGCGCGAGGGTCAGCGCGACCGCATCATGCAGGACTACGAGCAGAAATTGCTGACCTATCTGGGCGACACGACGCCCATGAATACGGGACAGTTTCAGAACACGGAATTGCTGATGCACGAGGCGACGCTGGTGGAGCCGGAGGACGTGAAATATCCCGTTCATTCTACCTTAGAGGAAGCGGTGGAAGTTGCCGTCAATGCGCAACCCAAGGCGTTGCTGTTGTATCATATCTCATCGCGCTACCGCCGCGACCAGGTGGAAGCCGCTGTCGCCGCGTGCTGTGCGAAGCAAGGGCTGACGTGCGACGTGTGGGTGCAGTATCTCGGTCGGCTGTGGAAAGTTAATGGAGCAATGGAGTGATGGAGTATGGAGTATGGAGTATGGGAGTGATGAGGGGATGTCTACCCCCTCTTACTATTCCACTACTCTACTACTCCAATACTCCGGTGTCGTTTCGTTGTGCCGTCCTACCTTCGTTACGAACGTGGAGAGTTCCGCCCATTGGAGCGAGAGGTGGTGCGGGAGTCGCCGTTGACGGTGGAGGTCAACGGCAGAGAGATTGCGACGCTGATTTGCAGTCCCTACCAATTCCACGATTTCGTGGTGGGCTTTCTCTTTCTTGAGAATCTGATTCAAGGTCTGGATGACGTGCTGGCGCTGCACGTCGAAGACGGCGTGGCGCGGGTGAGAATGCGACACGACCCGCCGAAGCGACTGCGCAAGGTGCGGACTTCCGGCTGCACGGGCGGCATGACGTTTGCGCTCAACGTCGACCTGAAGCCCGTCGAATCGTCGTGGATGGTCAAGCCCGAGCAAGTGCTGACCATGATGAAGGAGATGCACGAGAGCGCGGAGGCGTATCGCGCCACCGGCGGGATTCATACATCCGCGTTGAGCGACGGCAAGCAGCTGTTGTTCGTGACCTCCGACGTCGGACGGCATAACACGATTGACCGCATCGCGGGCGCGTGCTTGCGGCGCGGCGTGGCGACAGAAGACAAAATGCTGCTGTCGAGCGGGCGCATCTCGTCGGAGATGCTGCTCAAAGCGGTGCGGCTGCGGGTGCCGACGGTGGTATCTCACACATCGCCGACGCACTTAGCGGTGGAACTGGGCAAAGAACTCAACGTCACCGTTATTGGCTACTGTCGGGGGGGCGCGTTTAACGTTTACGCCAACGAATGGAGAATCTATGGTAGTCATCAAATCACGACACGAAATTGAACTCATGCGCAAGAGCGGGCGGCTGGCGCGGCGCATTTTGATGGAGATGGGCAGATTGGCGCGTGAAGGCATAACGACGCTCGACCTCGACCGCTTTGCGCGGCGACGCGCTAAAGACGCGGGTGCGATCTGTTCCTTCCTAAACTATCGCGGCTACCCGGCGGCAATTTGCACCGCCCTGAATGATGTCGTGGTTCATGGCATCCCGAACAACGTGCCCCTGAAAAACGGCGACATTTTGGGGATTGACTTCGCCAACCACCTTAATGGCTACGTGGGCGATACGGCGTGGACGTTTGCGATTGGCGAGGTGTCTCCTGAGAAACAGCACGTTATGCGCGTCACAGAACAGGCGCTCTACGAGAGCATCAAGCAGGCGAAGCCAGGAAACCGCATAGGCGATATTTCGTATGCCATCCAGAGTTACGCCGAACGTCACGGCTGTTCCGTGGTGCGGGCGCTGGTCGGACACGGCGTGGGGCGCAAGTTGCACGAACAGCCACAAGTGCCCAATTACGGCGAGCCGGGACAGGGGCCAAAACTCAAGGTGGGCATGACGCTTGCCATTGAACCGATGATTATTTTCGGCACCGACCACGAAGTCTATCAACTCGAAGATGGGTGGACGGTGGTGGCTCGCAGCGGGCAGCCTTCGGCGCACTTTGAGCACACCGTCGCTATCCTCAGCGATGGACCAGACATTTTGACGGAGGGGTGAGAAGGCTATGTGGCTTTGGTTGTGGCGTCTTGGGGGGGCGGCATCGGTCATGCTGTTGGGGAAGGAAGTTTGGGAGCGCTTCGCGGGCGCGCCGAAGTTGGAGCGGTATCGTGTATACACCGTGGCGGAGGCAGCCCGCATCCTGCGCTGCACGCCCGACGCTGTGCGGCGCGAAATCGCCGAAGGTCGCCTGACCGCGAAGTGGGTGGACAATGACTATCGCATCCTCGGCGAAGCGCTCGTGGCGTACTTCAAGGAGCAGCAGGAAAAACAGGTGAGACACATCGTCATACGAGATTGAACAAGGCATAGGGGAGTGTTGGAGTGTTGGAGTGTTGGAGTGTTGGAGTGTTAGGGTGGCGTAAGAAGGTCAACACTCCAACACTCCATTCGTCTTGTTGGGGGCGAAGATGAAACCCATGAATACAGGGAGCAAATTCGTCGACGTGGTGACGAACTTGAGCACGGCGATTGGCGGGGCGATGGTGCTCAAGAGCGTGTGGGACTGGTGGAACAGCCTCAAGAAGATTGACGAGTGGCGCGTCTACACGCTCAAAGAAGCCGCCAAAGTGCTGCGGGTGACACCCGAGTTTCTGAAACAGGAAATCGAAGCCGGTCATCTCATCGCCCGACCGATGGGCGACGATTACCGCATCGCCGGGCGGTACATGCTGGAATACCTGCGGCATCAGCAGCCGAAAAGTTGATGGAGTGATGGAGTAGTGGAGTGGTGGAGTGTTCAAAGCATAGCCCCAACTCCAATACTCCACCACTCCATCACTCCAACAGAGGGCGAATTCCTCCTTGCGCGAACTGGAACAACTGTCACGCGCCAATCTGGGGAGTTACACGCCTCGACTTCTTTACCGCGCGCGCAACTGGTCGAAGGCGGACGTGACGCTGGTGAAGGTGGACGGGCGCGCGCTCGTTGTGAAGGACACCGCGCCGCGCGCTTGGCTGGTGCGGCGACTTTTCGGGCGGCGGCTGTTGCAGCGGGAGTTTCAGGTTTTGCAGAGACTTAATGGAATGGAGGGCGTGCCGCACGTTTACAAAATGTTGGATGAAGACGCCTTCGTGATGGACTATGTCGAAGGCGCAAACATCGGGACGCTGCGCGAGGTCGGCGAGACGACGGTGCAGCGTCTGAGCGTTTTATTTCAAGAACTTCATCAGCGCGGTGTGGCGCACGGCGACCCGCACGCCCGCAACATTCTCGTCACTGCCGACGGTACGCCCTTTTTGATTGACTTTAGCACGGCTTTGACTCGACCGGAATCCCCGCAGGGATGGCGCGAGCGGTTGTGGCAGGAGTGGCGCCGACAGGACGACCGACGCCTCGCCAAGATGAAGCAGCGTTTCACCCCGCATCTATTGACCGAGGAAGAAAAACAATTGCTGTCCGAGCCTTCCAAACTTTACCGCGTCAGCAAATCATTCCGTCACGCGTGGGAATGGCTGACGCTCAAGCCGTTCCGCAAACGGTGGAAGAAGTGGAGAAGACGGCAGGCAGTGAGCCGTGAGCCGTGAACACTGCTCACGGCTCACTCGTAGGTTCCATGCTCCGCAAACCCTTCATCGAAAAACTCAAACTCCTCATCCTCTTCGCCTTCATCGGCTCTCTGCTCTGGCGGGCGAAGCCGACGCCGGTGCCGTTTGGCGTGGGGCTTGTTTTAGCCGTCTTGGGGGAGGGAATTCGCTTGTGGGCAGCGGGGCATCTGCGGCGGAATGAGCAACTCATCACGAGTGGACCTTACGCCCACTGCCGCCATCCGCTTTATTTGGGGCGTTTTCTGCTGTTGAGCGCGGTCTGTCTGATGGCGGGCTACTGGTATTTCATCCCGCCTGCCCTCGCCGTTTTCGTGACCTACTATATTCGCCGCAAGGTGCGCCGGGAGGAGGAGCGGCTGCGATACTTGTTCGGCAGCGCGTTCGACGAGTGGGCGCGGCACGTCCCCTGCATTTTTCCCCGCCTGACCCCCCACTCCCTCAATCCCCAGCCGTGGAGTTTGCGCGTCCTGATGGGCAATAACAAAGAACACTGGACGGTCATGATTCAGGGGGCGGTATTTGTGTTTTTGTTGTTGCGTTTATTGGGAAAAATTTGACCATCAGGCGCGTTTGTGGTATCTGGAAGGCGCATGGAGCGTTGTAAAGCGAAACCGCAGCAACACACGGAAGTCGAGGGGCTTCCGTGTATTCCTGCGATTGGGGTAATTCACCAGACATCCTCCACAAGGCGAGGTGGGAATGATGCTGTTCGGAAAGAAGAAGACCTCTGGAGCAGACCAGCAAGAAGACGCGGAAAGCAGTTACGTTGAACTGCCCAAAGTGTCGGCATTTCCGCTCGTATCGGAGGGCGGGGAGACGACGCCTCCCCCTGCGACGCCGCAGGCGCGGGCTGCCGCGCCGTGCCTCGAAGTGCGCCTCGGTTTTCTGACCGGCGAGTTCCCGCTGCGCTCGGATGTCGTGCGCATCGGACGGGCGGACGCGGAGCAGAACTATCGCCCGGATTTGGACCTTGGCAGCGATGACGCCATCTCGCGCCGCCACGCGGAAATCCGTCGCCGCGGCAATCAGTTTTTTCTCGTGGACCTCGGCAGCACCAACGGCACGCAACTGAACGGCGAATTCGTCACGCCCCACGTCGAGGTGCCGTTGAACAACGGTAGCGAGATTCGACTCGGCGCGATGACGCTCCTCAAAGTTTACTTGTAGGTGAGGTGCCATGCCCAAACGCAAAAGAGATGAAGACGACGGGCGTCTGCTTTTGGCGAAGGGCGAGCGCGTGCCGGGCGGGGCGCACACCTACACTATTGAGCGCGTGCTGGGGAAGGGCGGGTTCAGCACGGTTTATCTGGCGCGTGACGAGCAGGGCAATCCCGTTGCGCTCAAGGAGTCCATCTCCGTGTCCAGTCCCCGCGACCGCGAGCGCGTGCAACGCCTGTTCCAGCAAGAGCAGGAAATCATGGAAGCCGTCAGCGGACACGAGTTGTTTCCGCGATTCATCGAGGGGTTTTTGGCGGACAATTATCGCTACCTCGCGCAGCAGTACATCGAGGGCGAATCGCTGGACGACATCATCGCCCGCAAGCCGTCCCTCGACCAAACCACCGTGTTGCGCTGGGCGATTAGTCTGTGCGACGCCCTCTCCTACTTGCACTTTCAAAACATCGTCCATCACGACGTGAAAGCCGAGAACATCAAAATCCGACCGGACGGCACGCCCATCATACTGGACTTTGGCGCGGCACAACGCTACGGCAGTCAGCAAAAGAACCTTGACCTCTACGGTACGGACGGCTACATGGCTCCCGAATTTGCGCGACAGTGGGAGAACCCGGAGGTCGGCGTCGACAAGCGCACTGACGTTTTCGCGATGGGATGCTTGCTCTACCAACTCCTGACCGGGGAAATGCCCGAACAAAAGGACATCAACGCGCAGGGGTTCATTCTCGGACCGCTCACGCGGCGGATAGACTTGAACCCGCAGTTGGTCAACGTGGTCTTCACGGCGTCGTCTTACGACCCGAACTACCGCTACGCCAACGCGCAGGACATGCTGGCGCAACTGCGCGCCTTAGCGGAGCCGGAACTGCGCGTCAACTGCACGGCGGTTGATTTCGGGCGCGTGCGCGGCAATCATTCGCTGTTTCAGGACGTTCTCGTTTACAACGCGGGCGGGCAGAAGTTGCGCTGCGACGTTTACACGCAGGCGGCATGGCTGGAAATTCGTCTGCCCGGCGCGGAGCGTCCAGCGGGGGGACACTTCGACGGCAACCGCCAAATCGTGCGCGTCATCGCCCGTTTGGACCGCATCACCGTCAAGGGAGCGCCCCTGTCCGCCGTCGTGCGTATCCGCTGGCAGAAGGGCGAAATCGGGATTCCCGTCACCATCACGCTTCTGCCGGGTGAGGCGCGCATCGTGGCGCAGCGCGGCATGTTGGAGCAGACGGTGAAGCAGGGGCGTTCCACGATGGCGATTCGGCTGAAGAACGTCGGCGAGGACACGGCGCGGTTGAAGTGCGTCGCCATTGAAGCCCGTCCTAACGAAGCGGCAAAAATCGTCAGTCAGGTGCAGCCGCCCATCGTCACCTTGCCGTCGCAGGTCGAAGAAGAAGTGCGCATCGGCATAGACACCGCCGGGTTTCCGCCCGCTACGTATCAACTCAGGCTGGTCTTTGAACAGGAAGGCGGCGAACGCCTCCAAGTGCCGCTGACGGTTCACGTCATCTCGACTGTTGAAAGGTTGAAAAGTTTGCTGGGGGGCAGGCGATGAACGACGACATCCAACTTTCGTGGTCCTTCAACCGTTCCTGGGTGTCTTCCCGCGAGACGGAGGAGCAGCCCATTTACGCCATTGTGCAGTTGACGCCCAATCCCGCGCTGGGGCAGCAGTCCGTCAACGTCAACATCGCGCTGGTGCTGGACACCAGCGGTTCGATGCACAACTTCCAGTTGACGGATGAGCAAAAGCGTTACTGGCTGGCAATTGCCGAAGCGCGGGGGGATATTTCCGTCGGCTATGCGGACGGACAGGTGACGCGCTTCTGGCGGGGGCAGACGCTGCAGGAGATGCAGCGCGTGGCGCGCAAGCCCATCACCTTAGCGGCGGAGGCGATTCGCGGTTTGATGTCGCACCTGTCGCCGAACGATACCGTCTCGCTGACGGCGTTCGCCACCGGGGCGGAGTTGTTATTTCCCAAGCCGTTCAGTTTCGGCGGGCAGGACGAAATCGAAACGTCCCTTTCGCAGATGGAAAGCGGACAACTCATCCCCACGCTGGGCAGCGGCACGCGCATGGCGGGGGCGATTGAGTTGGCGCGGGAACAACTCCTGCGCGGCGGACAGCCGGATGCCGTCAAGCGCATGATTGTCGTCAGCGACGGCATGGTGGAAGACCGCGAGGAAACGTTAGACAAGTTCGAGCGCGTGAAGGACGACAACGTTCGCGTCACCACCATCGGCGTAGGCGACTCGTTCGATGAAGAGTTTCTGATGAAAGTGGCGGACACCTGCCAGGGCGAGTATCATTATCTCACGCACGGCGACCAAATCGCGCAGACGCTGGCGGAGGAGTTCGCCACGCTGAAAGCCACCGCCGTGCGTAACATCGAGGTGGCGTTCGCGGCGCGGAACGACGCGACGCTGGTGGACGTCCACCAGTGTTTGCCGTCGTTTCGGACGATTGACGAGATGTGGATTGAAGGCGACTGGACGCGGGTGAGGGTCGGCGACTTATCGGTGGGGCAAAGCATCGGTCTCATTTTGGAGGTCGCGCCCGCTGTGCTCAAAGAGGGCGAACACACCGTCATCACCGCCCGCGTCAGCTGGGATCCGTGCGGACCGGCGGCGATGTTCAGCTCCCAGCGGAACGAAATGGAGCGCAGCCTTAAATTGATTTACACGCGGGAACAGGAGCTGTTGCAGACGACGAATCACGAAGTGGATGATTTGATTGACCGTTTCTTCGTCTATCGCTCGGAACGCGAAGCCGCCCGCGCCCAACAGCGCGGCGACCTGGAAACCGCCAGCGAGAAATTGCGGAACGCCACGCGGATTCTGCGGCGATTGGGCGAACAGCAGTTAGCGCGAGAATTTGAAACGCAAGCGGCCGCGCTGGCGTCCAACACCACGTTGGACGCCAGCCGCACGAAAAGCATGAAAGCGAAGACGCGACGGTTGGGACAGGCGGCACAAAGATAAGACTGTTGCCGATCCCGGAGGGAACGGGGGGGACCAATCAGATCCGCGACGGGCACAGAGCGGTCAAAGGGAAGTTCTCCTCAGTTCCCTTCAGTTCCCCGTCTTATTGGAGGTGACGAACCATCAACGCATCAACCACAACCACACCCACGGCAGTCGAACGGGGCATCCGTTTGTATCGCAATGGACAGTATGAGCAAGCCATCCCGCTGCTCAAGCAAGCGCACGCCGAGAACCCCGAAGATTTCTTCATCATGGTTCATCTCGGCGTCGCCTACTATGGCGCGGGGCTTTACAGCGCCGCCGTGGCGACCTTCGAGAAGGCGCGGCAGGTCAACGACCAGAACCCCGATTTGCATTACAATCTGGGGAACTCCTACCTGGCGATTCAGGAATGGGACAAAGCGCGAGAGGCGTTCACCACCGTGCTGCAGATTGACGCCGGTTACGTCGAAGCCGAACGCGCGCTGACAAAATTAGAGGAGTTGCAGAAAGCCAGCGGCGCTCAGTCCGAGCCTCAGCCCAAAGAGGACGAACCTGAACCCGCGCCGCCTGTTCGTCCTCAACCCAAGTTGGGTCCGCCCACCCTCACCAAGAACATCCTTCTTTCGCCTTACTGCCAAGCCGTATTGACCAACCCGTCCGCAGTGTTTCACCACGTCGGGCGCAACGGCTATCAGGCGGACGAAGTGGAAAACGTGCTTTTTGAACTGCGCGAATACATCAACGCCATCACTCCCCAAGTGACGAAGGTCATAAGCGACCTCGAACGCGCTGAGGGGCAGATTGCCTATTACAAAAAGATGGAGCAGTCCATCGTGGACGCGCTGGTGTCCGCGCAGAAAACGGCGGAAGACGTCAAATCAGAGGCGCGCGAACGGGCGCAGGCCATTGTGACCGAAGCCGAAGAACGAGCCGAGCAGTTGACTCATGCCGCTGAGGAAGCGCACCGCGCGGCGGAAGCGGAACGCGAGCGCCTCTTGGACGAAGCGCAGCAGCGGGCGCTGCAACTGACGCAAGAAGCCGAAGCCCTCCGAACGCAAGCGCAACGGAATGCTCAAACGTTCCTCGCAGACGCCGAAACCAAAGCGCAGCAGATGTACGCCGCCGCCGAAGAAGCCGAGCGTCAAGCCCAAGAACGTGCGGAAGCAACGTTGAGCGAAGCCAACGAGGAAGCCTACCGTGTCCTTCAGGAGGCTGAAGAGCACAAAGCCGCCGCTGAACGGGAAGCCGCCGAGCGCCGCGCACAAGGAGAGAAGGACGCCGAACAACTCCGCCAGCAAGCGCGGGAGGACGCCGAACACATCGTGTCGGACGCGCAGAGTCAGGCAGAGCAGATTGTTTCGGAAGCCGAACAAATCCGCACGCTGGCGCAACAAGCAGCGGAAGAAACACAATCCGCCGCCCAGCGTGAAGCCGAACGCATCATCGCCGACGCGGAATCTGAGGCGCAGGAATTGATACAGGAAGTCCAAACCGAAGCCCAGCGCTGGTATGCCATCATCAGCGACTTGCAGACGCAGAAGCAGAAAGTCGAGCAGGAGTGGTTCGCGCTCACCAACAGTTTCTTAGAGCGGTTGCAGCAGGAGCGACAAAACCTCCGCATGGAGCGCCGCGAACCGCGCAGTCAGGGGCGCATCAACGTGACATTGGTCACCGATGACATGGAAAACATTGCCGCCCGCAGCGAAGACCTCAGCCTACACGGGCTGCAACTGATTTCCGACCAGAACCTTGCCGTCGGCACGCCCATCACGGTCGCGATAGACCTGCCAGACAGCAATCAACCGATTTACGGCACGGGCAGAGTTCGTTGGGCGAACGTGCTGGACGATGGCGGAAAAAGCGCGTTCCGCCTCGGCGTCGCGTTCACCGATTTGGAGGAGAGAGATGGACAACGCTTGGCGGCTTTCCTCCAGACCCTCGCGCCGCCGGCGGGTTAGAGGTCGTCTTAATCCTCCTTTGTCACTTTCGCGAGACGGCATAAACCGACGAATGGGGGGAGGGCGAAACTCCCGTTGCGCCGTTGAGGAGAGGTTCGGCAGGAGCCTCACTCTCCCCCTGAGGACGAATCCCGATGAATCGGGATGACCGCGTTTTCAGTCCGATTCAGGGGACGAAGGAAACAACACACGATGAAAATTGGCGTCACGCAAATTATCTTGGGCAATATAACGTTGGACGACACGCTGAACCTGTGCCGCGATGCGGGTTACGAATGTGTGGAGTTGACCTTTCGCTCCGGGCGCGACCTTGACCCGGACATGAGCGCAGCAGAGATCAAGCAGGTAGGGGAGCAGTGCACGGCAGCAGGCATCCACATCGGCAGCGTCATCGCGGGCTATGCCGACGGCGGCAACTTCCTCAGCCGCAACCCCGAAGAGCGCGAGAAGCGCAAGAAAAGCCTCATGCGCTCGCTGGAAATCGCCAACCTTCTGAACGTCAATGCGACGCTGTTGCACCCCGGTCAACTGACCATTGAAGGCACCTACGAGCAAGCGTGGAACGACCTGCGCGACATTCTCAAAGAGTTCGCCCCCCTCGCTGCCGAGAAGCGCGTTGCCATCGGTGTGGAAAACGTCTGGAACAAATTCCTCCTCAGCCCCAAAGAGATGCGCGAATTTGTGGATGAGGTCGGCAGCGAATGGGTCGGCGTTTATCTCGACACTGCGAACATGATGGCATACGGCTTTCCCGAACATTGGATTCGCGGTCTCGGCGCGCGCATCAAAAAAGTTCACTTCAAAGACTTCAAACGCCGCGAGCACAAATTCGTCCCGCTGATGGACGGCGACACTGACTGGGCGACCCTCGTGCGCGAACTCCGCGCCGTCGGCTACGACGACTGCGTCATCCACGAAGTCAGCGGGGATAGGGCGTTGCAAATCGAAATGGCGAAGCGGATGCGAAGGATTGTAGCGATGGACGGTTAAGGATTTGAAAGTTTGCTGTATCGCCGTTTTGTCTTGACCCACACGATTGCCACGCCAACTGTCAAATAAGGGGTAGTGGTTACAAAGTAAGTGATACCCGTTCTTGGATAGCCACGTTGTAGTCATAGATAAACCACTTGGTGAACAAATGGTGAAAAACGTCAGACTTT
>FWPU01011009.1_pt1 | contig 12980 bp, 10 predicted proteins | sample 2228361 | NCBI WGS metagenome assembly FWPU01 (sample SAMEA103939777, study PRJEB20133) | metagenome | reverse complement strand
CCCCCCCGCCGCCGCCCCGCCCCTGGAGGACGCCATCGAGCTCGCCGCGCTCCAGCGCATCCGCTCCGCACGCCTCTTCGATAAGTACCGCGTTCTCCTCGGCGAATTTCACCGCCACAGCGAAATCTCCCACGACGGCGGCGGCGACGGCTCCATCATCGACCAATTCCGCTACGTCCTCGACGCCGCCGCCATGAACTGGGTCGGCTGCTGCGACCACGACAACGGCACCCACCGCGAGTACTCCTGGTGGATCACCCAGAAACTCACCGACATCTTCTACGCCCCCGGCCGCTTCGTGCCCATGTTCAGCTACGAGCGCAGCGTCTCCTACCCGGAGGGCCACCGCAACGTCCTCTTCGCCCAGCGCGGCATCCATACCCTCCAGCGGCTCCCCAGGCAGAAAGAAGACGATCCCCCTCCCGCGCCCGATACCCAGATGCTTTACCGCTACCTCCGCCGGTTCAACGGCGTCGTCGCCGTCCACACCAGCGCCACCAACATGGGCACCGACTGGCGCGACAACGACCCCCTCGTCGAACCCATGGTCGAGATCTATCAGGGCATCCGCCAGAACTACGAGCGCCCGGACGCCCCCCGCGCCAACTCCGAAAAGGACTCCATCGGCGGCTGGCGCCCCAAGGGCTTCGTCAACCTCGCCCTCAGCAAAGGCTACCGCCTCGCCTTCCAGTCCAGCTCCGACCACATCTCCACCCACATGAGCTACTGCAACGTCCTCGCCGAGGACGCCACCCGCGATGCCGTGCTCCAGGCCTTCCGCAAACGGCACGTCTACGGCGGCACCGACCTCATCCTCGCCGAGTTCACCTGCGACGGCCACATCATGGGCGACGAGTTCTCCACCGCCCGGCCGCCCGAACTCCGCGTCAAGCTCACCGGCACCGCCCCCTTCGCCAAGGTCTACCTCATCAAAGACAACCAGTACGTCTACACCGCCGAGCCCGGCCGCCGCGACGTCGCCTTCACTTGGCGCGACATGTCCCCCACCCGCGGCCAGACCAGTTTCTACTACGTCCGCGGCGAACAGCAGGACGGCGAGCTCGTCTGGGTCTCCCCCATGTGGATCACCTATACCGGCGAGTGAGCCGGCCCGACAGGATTGATACGCTTTACCAGTAGGGCGCTCATGCCTCGCCCCCTCATCATCGTCGAAGGAAGCCAACCAATATGATCCGTCGTGTTGCAGTTCTCGGCGCCGGCGTCATGGGCTCGCGCATCGCCGCCCACTTCGCCAACGCCGGCGTGCCCGCACTCCTGCTCGATCTCGTTCTCCCTGACGAACCCGACCGCAACGCCGCCGCCAGAAGAGCTCTCGAAGCCGCCGCCGCCCGAAAGCCCGTCGCCTTCTTCTCCGAAGCCGCCAGGTCGCTCGTCACCGTCGGCAATTTCGACGACGATCTCCCGCGCCTCGCTGACTGCGACTGGATCATCGAGGCCGTCAAGGAGGATCTCGACATCAAACGCGAGCTCTGGCACAGAGTCGAGCCCCTCGCCCACCCCGACGCCATCCTGTCCACCAACACCAGCAGTCTTTCCCTTGCCCGCCTCAGCGAAGGCTTTACCCCCAGCTTCCGCCGGCGCTTCCTCGGCGTCCACTTCTTCAACCCCCCGCGCTACCTCCGCCTCGTCGAAATCATCCCCGGCCCCGCCACCGCTCCCGAACTCCTCGCCGCCGTCTCCGACTTCTGCGACCGCCGCCTCGGCAAGGGTGTCGTCCGCTGCAAGGACACCCCCGGCTTCATCGCCAACCGCATCGGCTGCTTCTTCCTCGCCTCCGCCCTCAAGTTCATGCTCCAGGACGGCCTCACCGTCGAGGAAACCGACGCCCTCACCGGCCCCCTCATCGGCCTCCCCAAAAGCGCCACCTGCCGCCTGCTCGACATCATCGGTCTCGACCTCTGGCACGCCCTCTCCCGCAACCTCTATGAGGCCGCCTGCGACGATCCCTGGCGCGAGCGCTTCCCCCCACCGGACTTCATCCTCCAGATGATCGAGCGCGGCTGGCTCGGCGAAAAGTCCGGCCAAGGCTTCTACCGCCGCACCGGCTCCGCCGAATCCCGCCTCATCGAAGCCATCGACTGGCGCACCCTGGACTACCACCCCGCTGCCAAACCCTCCCTCGACACCCTCGAAACGGCCTGGACCGTCCCAGACCTCGGCGCCCGCCTCCGCTACCTCCTCAATAACGGCGGCCGGGCCGGCGCCTTCCTTTGGAAGCTGCTTAGCGATCTGCTCATCTACTCCGCCGAGCGCATCCCCGAGATCTCCGACCGCACCGTCGAAATCGACCGCGCCATGCGCTGGGGCTACGCCTTCCAGCTCGGCCCCTTCCAGATCTGGGACGCCCTCGGCTTCCTGCCAACCACCCGCCGCCTCGAGCGCGAAGGACGCCTCCTGCCCGACCACATCATCGCCATGCTCGCCTCCGGCGCTGACGCCTTCTACCGGCCCGCCGACGCCGCCGGCCTGCCCCGCACCGCCTACTTCGACCTCCTCCGCCAAACCTATCGCGACATCGAGCCCCGTCCCGGCGTCATCTCGCTGGCCGGCCTCAAACGCGCCCGCGGCGTCCTCCGCGAAAATTCCGCCGCCTCCCTCATCGACCTCGGCGACGGCGTCCTCTGCGTCGAGTTCCACACCAAGCTGAACACCCTCAGCGAGGATGTCTTCGAAATGCTCCGCGCTGCCCTCCAGGAAACCGCCCGGAACTTCAATGCAATCCTGATCGCCAACCAGGGCGAACACTTCAGCGCCGGCGCCGACCTCCATATCTTCCTCTCCGCCGCCCGCTCCGGCGACTGGAACGCCATCGAGCGCTTCCTCCGCGCCTTCCAGGAACTCAACATGGCCATCCGCTGCGCCCCCAAACCCGTCGTCGCCGCCCCCTTCGGCCATACCCTCGGCGGCGGCTGCGAGATTGTCCTTCACGCCACCCGCGCCCAGGCCTCCGCCGAGCTCTACATGGGCCTCGTCGAGACCAGAGTCGGACTCATCCCCGCCGCCGGCGGCGCTAAACAGATGCTGCTCAACCTCGGCGACGCTGAACGCGTCTTCCACCTCATCGCCCGCTCCGAGGTCTCCGCCAGCGCCCCCGACGCCCGCCGCCTCGGCTACCTCAGCCCCGCCGACGGCGTCACCATGAACCCCGACCGCCTCATCCACGACGCCAAAACCCTCGCCCTTTCGCTCGCCCCCAGCTTCCTACCTGCTGCTCCGTGCCAACACGTCCCCGTCGGCGGCGCTGCCGCCTACGCCAAACTCAAGCTCGGCGCCTGGCTCGCCCGCCAGGCCGGACGCATCTCGGACCACGACTTCCTCATCGCTGACAAGCTCGCCTATGTCCTCAGCGGCGGCCGCCTCACCGGCCCCCAGACCGTCTCCGAACAATACCTGCTCGACCTCGAACGCGAAGCCTTCCTCAGCCTCTGCGGCCATCCCAAAACCCAGGCCCGCATCCAGCACATGCTCGAAACCGGCCAACCCTTGCGAAACTAAGGGGGAGAAGTCAGAAGTCAGAAGCCAGGAGTCAGAAGGTGGAGCCGGGGCCGCGCTTTCCACGGGCCGACACGTTTCAACGCACAGTGGCTGCCCGCCTGACGCCCGGGATCTCGGCTACGGCGACTCCGCCGCCCTGCTGAACCTGCTCGAAGACGCCAGCCGCTTACGCCAAAGCCATTCTGACTTCTGACTCCTGACTTCTGACTTCTCCAAGGCCCCTGCTCTTGCGAAACTAAAGGAGAGAAGCCAGAATCCAGGAGTCAGAAGGTGGACGCCCCTTCCCAGCCCCAGCCGGCCCGGACCTTCCAAGATCTGCGAGTCTGGGCCAAGGCGCACGAATTCGTGCTGGCCACGTACCGTTACAGCGACTCGTTCCCGAAGCCGGAGCTCTACGGGCTGGCTGGCCAGATGCGCCGCGCCGCCATCTCGATCCCGGCCAACATCGCCGAAGGGTTTCGCAAGCGCAGCAAGGCTGACAAAGCCCGCTATCTGAACATCGCCGAAGGCTCGATCGAGGAAAGCCGCTACTACCTCATCCTCGCCCGGGATCTCGGCTATGGCGACTCCGCCGCCCTGCTGAACCTGCTCGAAGACGTCAGCCGCCTCCTCCACGCCTACGCCAAAGCCATTCTGACTTCTGACTCCTGACTTCTGACTTCTCCAAGGAGCCTCCATGCCCGAAGCCGTCATCATCGATTGCCTCCGCACCCCGATCGGCAAGGCCCCCAAGGGCCGCTTGCGCCACACCAGACCCGACGACCTCGCCGCCGCCGTCCTCGCCGCCCTCATCCACAAATACCCCCAAATCCCCCCCGACGAAATCGACGACGTCATCCTCGGCTGCTCCATGCCCGAGGCCGAGGCCGGCATGAACATCGCTCGCATCGCCGCCCTCCGCGCCGGCCTGCCCGATATCGTCCCCGGCGTCACCATCAACCGCTTCTGCGCTTCCGGCCTGCAATCCATCGCCATGGCCGCCGACCGCATCCGCGCCGGCGGCGCGCAGATCATCCTCGCCGGCGGCGCCGAGTCCATGAGCCTTCTGCCCATGTTCGGCTATAACTTCTCCCCCAACCCCAAACTCGTCGACGAGCGCCCGGAAATCTACCTCAGCATGGGCCTCACCGCCGAAAACCTCGCCCGCCGCTACCAAATCTCGCGCCAGGAGCAGGACGCCTTCGCCCTCCGCAGCCACCGCTCCGCCATCGCCGCTCAGGCCGAAGGCCGCTTCAACGACGAAATCGTCCCCGTCCAGGTCGAAATCACCTCGCTGTCCAACGGCAAGCCCAAAACCCAGTTCAGCGTCGTCGTTAAGGATGAAGGCCCCCGCGCCGACACCTCCCTCGACGCCCTGGCCCAGCTCCGCCCCGTCTTTCACCCCGCCGGCACCGTCACCGCCGGCAACTCCTCCCAGATGAGCGACGGAGCCGCCGCCGCCCTCGTCATGTCCGACCGTAAGGCCCGCGAGCTCGGCCTCAAGCCCCTCGCCCGCTTCCTTAGCTATGCCGTCGCCGGCGTGCCCCCGGACATCATGGGCATCGGCCCCGTTGTCGCCATCCCCAAAGCCCTCGCCCTCGCCGGCCTGACCCTCGCCGACATCGGCCTCATCGAGCTCAACGAAGCCTTCGCCGTCCAGTCCCTCGCCGTCATCCGCTGCGCCGGCCTCGATATCGACCGCGTCAACGTCAACGGCGGCGCCATCGCCCTCGGCCATCCCCTCGGATGCACCGGAGCCAAACTCACCGCCACGCTCCTCTATGAGATGCGCCGCCGCGGCCGGCGCTACGGCATGGTCACCATGTGCGTCGGCGGCGGCCAGGGCGCAGCCGGCATCTTCGAGCTCCTATAGCCCCCTCCGGAGGCCATGGCCGCTCCGACCGAACCCCCTCGCCCCCACCCCGGCCCGCCCCCGCCGCGCCCGAAGATCATCGTCCTCGTCGGCCTGCCCGGCTCCGGCAAAACCACCTATCTCGAGCAGCTCCGCGCCCCCACCCTCTCCTCCGACACCCTCCGCCTCCTGCTCGGCGACAACCAAGACGACCAGACCATTCACCCCTACGTCTTCGCCGCCCTCCGCTACCTCCTCTCCCAGCGCCTCGCCATCGGCCGCCCCATCACCTACCTCGACGCCACCCACCTCACCCCCTTCGAGCGCAACCCCTACTTCGAAATCGCCCGCCGCTATAACGCCGACATCGAAGCCCTCTTCTTCGACGTCCCCGTCGACGTCTGCAAACAGCGCAACCGCCGCCGCCCCCGCGTCGTCCCCGACGACGTCATCGACCGCATGGCCGCCCGCCTCGTCCCCCCCACCACCGAGGAAGGTTTCACGAGAGTGCAGGTAATCTCCCCCTGAGAAGGCCGGTCTGTGACCCCTGCCGGTGGTTTCATGTCTCCCTTCCTCCAAAACTTGCTTTTTCAGCCGGACCTGTTGACAAACCGAGCGCTCACGAATGGACCCGGATTTCCGATTTAAACATTTCGCGGTGCCTTTGTAAGCTTTTCCGACGCCTTTATTCATCCAGGTTTGAACTGCATGATGAGGCTCTGGAGGCCGGTATCCAATGGGTGAGAAACAAAACCAGCCCCTTCAGCTCTCCTTCAACCCTCGCGTGAAAATGGATCTCCAAGGATCCCGGGTGACCTCCGACGGCGGCCTGATTGTCGTGCGTGAGTTGGACGAACGCCTCGGGTTAGGTGAACTCATCGAACAGCACTTGACCGACCTTCGCCGGGGTACGAACACGCAGTTTCCGCTGGCCGATCTTTTTTGGCAGTCCGTCTACAGCCGCCTGGCGGGCTACGAAGACGTGAATGACGCGAAGCGGCTGAGCTTGCACCCGACCTACCGGCGGATCGGCTCGGAAAAGGTCTCACCAGCGCGGGGCAGCATTGAGTTCTCGGTTGCGCTCCTTCGAGACCGAAATGCTGGTCGAGCAAAACAACTTCGCCGGCCCGGCGCGAATCAACCGGGAGCTGATCGCCAAGGCGGATGCCATCGACTCGCCCCAGCGCGTCGTGCTGGACCTGGACTCGACCGAGATCCTCGTCTACGGCCAGCAGGAGCAGGGCGCTTACAACGGACATTTCGAATCCGCGTGCTATCATCCGCTGCTGCTGTTGAACCGCGAAGGCGATGGCTTGGTGGGGAAGCGGCGGCCGGGCCACGGGCACAGCGCCGAGGGCTGGGAAGAACGGTTGTGGCTGGCGATCGAACGGCGGCAGACTCCCGGCAGCCTGGTGTTCCGGGCGGATGCCGCCTTGGCGAAGCCGGAGATCTACGAAGCGCTGCAACAGCGGGGCGTCAAGTATGCTGTCCGCATCCCGGCCAACGAGTGCCTGTAACGAGACATTGCCGAGTTGCTGACGCGGCCCGTGGGCCGGCCCTACCACAAACCGGTGGTGCGTTACAAGAGCTTCCTGTACCAAGCAGAGAGCAGGGCGAAGGCTCGACCAGTGGTGGCGAAGGTGCAGTTCGACGCCGGGGAGCTGTTTCCGCGGGTGGGCTCTATCGTCACCAACCTGGAGACCGACAGCCGGGCAGTGGTGCGATTTTGCAACCCGCCAGGGACGGCCGCGCAGTGGATCAAGGAAGGCAAGCAGGCCGTGAAGATGACGCGGTTGAGCTGCCACCGGTTTCGCTGGAACCAGGTGCGGCGGTGGCTGAGCCGGATCGCCTCCAATTTGGGGAACCTGTGGCCGGGGCGCCCGCTGGGCCGGGTGCTGCCGCTACGAGTGGGCCACTGGTCGCTGACGAACCTACAACAACGCTTAGTGAAGACCGGCGGCCGGTTGATCAAGCACGCGCGGTACTACTGGCTCTTGCTGGCGGAGGGTCATTTGACACGGCGGCTGTTCGGGGCCATGGTACGGCGGATCGAGGCGCTGGCGGTGCGCCCCCTGAGCCCGGCGGGCTAGCCGGAGACCTGGGACGGGAACAAACTGGGTGAACAACGCGGCGCATGGGGGCAGGCGTCTGGGAACCGGGTTGCCGTGAGTGGTGATTGCGGCGCTGGTGGCCCCGGGGAAGGGGCCGGAATGACGGCCGGATCCGAGACGGAAGCCCCGGCGCGCCGAAAGCCGCGCTTGGGGATTGACACGGTGAGGGGGTGGCTCTAGAATGGGGGTGTCCGGGAGTCCAAAATGCAAATCCCGGATAGAACGGCCTCAAGGAGTCGTAACATGAAGTTGCGTCTGTTACTTCTCGCCGTCGCCTTGGTCCCTGGTGCTGTCTCGCAAACTACCGGATCGGCTACCCTTGTGGGTACCGTAATGGACTCGACCGGAGCTGTCATTACGGGCGCCAAGGTGACCGTTGTTAATACCGCCACCTCGTTTGTTTCTGAGACCAAAACCACCGGCGAGGGCTCTTACTATGTCCCATACCTCATTCCCGGAACCTACCGCCTCACCATTGAAGCCCAGGGCTTTAAAACTTACGTGCGCGACGGCATCGTACTGCGCACCAACGAGTCCCCCCGGATCGACGTCACGCTCGAACTCGGTAACGTGACCGAGAGCGTCAGCGTCACCGGCGCCGCACCCTTGCTGGAAACCGAAACCGCCGCTGCCGGCCACATCATCGAGGGCCAGACCATCGTCAAAATCCCCGTCATGCAGAAGGGCTTCAAGCGCATCACCCTTTACATGCCGGGATTGAACGTCATCAACGGCCTCCACGGCGTCGGTCAGCGCGAACGGGCTCTCGGTCTGACCCTGGACGGCGTGAGCGGCAAAGAACCTGTGCGCGGCGTCGTTAATAACGATCAGCGCATCATGACCGGCACCCTGGACATGATCCAGGAGTTCAAGATGTGGACCACTGGTCTGCCCGCCGAGTTCGGCCACTTCAGCGGCGGCATCTTGGCCGGGGTTTACAAGAGCGGCACCAACACTTTCCATGGTTCTCTCGAAGACCGCTACCTCAATGGCAAACTCGTGCATCGCCAGTACTTCGATCAACTCAAGCGCTGTGAGCCCGGTTTCCCTTGTAACCCTTGGAGCTATCACGAAATGAGCGCCACCGCCGGCGGCCCTATCTACCTCCCAAAAATCTATAACGGGAAAGACCAGACCTTCTTCTTCTTCGGCTTCCAGCGGCACCATGAGAAAGTCTCCGAAACCCGCATCAACCAGGTCCCCACCCAAGACATGTACAACGGCGACTTCAGCTTCGGCGGCAAGGGCTTCCCTATCTATGATCCGGACACCACTCGCCAAGTCAATGGCAAGTGGATCCGTGACCCCTTCCCCAACAACCGGATACCTGTCTCCCGTTACGACCCGGTAATAAAGAACGTCTTGTCCCGCAATCCCTGGCTCCCCCCGAATAAGCCGGGTGTCATGACCCCCAGCGGCCCCACCCAAAACCTCGTGATGCCCACCAAGGGCCGGTACTACTTCAATCGCTTCGACACCAAAATCGATCACCAGTTCACCGTGAACCACCGTATCTTCGGACGCTGGTCCTGGATGCGGAATCGCGCCCCAGGCCGCTACTCCACCGAAATCGCCTGGGAACTCGTGGACACGGTGATGACCATCCCTAACGATTTCACCAACATCGTCATTTCCGACACCGTTACCATCAATCCAACCACCATCAACGAACTCCGGCTCGGCTTCAACCGGCGGGCCGAAACCAAGGAGCCCGCCACTTACGGCCAGGGGTGGGCCGCCGAACTGGGTATCCCGAACGTCGGTCCCGAGACATTCCCCGATTTCCGTGGCGGCGGCAGCCGTTACTACAACATGGGCCCCGGCGGTCGCTGGCAAACCGTGGCTGAGGACATCACCCTACAGGAGAACATGACGAAAGTGGTGGGCCGTCACACCATGAAGTTCGGCTATGAGCTCGTACGCACCCGGTACAACTCGACGGTGGAGACCTTTCCCTCCGGCATCTACAACATGGGCGGCACGGAGATGCCCTTCACCCCCAACACCGGCAATCGGTTCGCCAACTTCCTCCTGGGCAACGTGGCCAGCGCTCAATTCACCCGCACGCAAGCATCCTGGCTGCCGCGCTGGTGGGCGCATGCCTTTTACGTCCAGGGTGACGTCAGGCCCGTTCGAAACCTCACCCTTAACCTCGGTGTGCGTTGGTCCTATGAGTCGCCGTTTCAGACTAAATATGGCCAGCAGTCGCAATTCGATCCCAATGCGACCGACCCTATCACCGGGCTCAAGGGCGCCATCGTTCACCGGTCCGGCCCGTTGGCCCGGAAAGACCTGAACAACTGGCAACCCCGCCTCGGCCTCGCCTGGAACTTCCGCCCCAACTGGGTGTTTCGTTCCAGCTTCACTATTATCACCGCCGATCTGTTGAAGAACGGGATTAACGAGAATTTCGAGGAGTACTTTGCTAGCGCCAATATCCAGGCGCCGCCGGGCGACCCCCGCACAGTATTCAAGCTTTCCCAAGGCCCGCCGAAATTCGAGTTCAATGTCAATCCGGACGGCAGTGTGCCCTTCGTCGGAACAAACTACAGCGGCCGCTCGGCCAGCTGGTACGACCCGAACATCCGCTCGCCGTACGTGATGAGCTGGTCAGGCGGCTTCGAGTGGCAGTTCTCACCCAACTGGTTGATGGAAGCCTTGTATCAGGGCTCCGCTGGCGTCAAGCTGCTTAACAGCTGGAACATTAACGTTCAGCCGATCGACTGGTTTCCGAAGGATCCCGCCCAGATCGAGCCAATTCGCCAGAGCTTCCAGAACTACAGACCCTTTCCGCAGTTCGGCACCATCCGTCATTACAGCAATTACGGGCATAACACCTACCATGGCGCCACCCTGCGCTTCGAGAAACGCTTCTCCAAAGGGATGACTCTCAACTCGTTCTACACCTGGTCTAAGACGCTCAATGATGCCGACAGCGACGGCGACGCAAGCGGCATCACTTACTACAACCGGAGGCTGGAGAAAGGCCGCGCCAACTACGACATCCACCATCGCTGGGTCACCACCTTCACCTATGAGCTCCCCTTCGGCAAAGGCCGCAAGTGGATGAACTCCGGGCGCCTCCGGAACTTCTTCCTCGGCGGCTGGGAGTTGGTTTGGATTCAAACCTTCCAGACCGGCCCGCCGTTCACCGTTACCTTCGCCGGAAGCCCTTACCGTTATTTGCCCGGCGTTGGCAACCGTCCCATCCAAATCCTGCCAAACGACCAGGTCAAAATGCGCCACGTCGACCTCGGCCCGCACCGCTTCCCATACTCGGCCCAAAAGCGCTACTTGAACATCGACGGGTTCCAATACCCCGCCCCTTACACCATCGGCACCTTAGGCCGCAACACCCTCGAAGCCCCGGGCGTCGTCTGGGCCCAGACGTCCCTCTCCAAGACCTGGACCATGTTTGAGAAGCTCCGCTTTACCCTCCGCTGTGACGTCAACAACCCGTACAAGTACCACAGCTTCAATCCTCCGAACTCGACTTATAACAAGACCGATCCCTCGCGGTTTGGCACCTTCAGCGGAACCCGGGGCAGTTTCTCCGATATCGGCACCGGCCGCTGGCACGCTATCCTCGTCTTCCGCCTCGAGTGGTAGCGCCTCCGCCGTTTAGACTTCGCGGCGCATGAACTGGCCTGAGATCATCGGGCGCCCCGCTCGGGCGTCCCTTCTCTTGCTTTCCGTCGCATTTTTTCCGGCCCTCTGGGGCCAGAGTGCCGCCCGTGTCGAATTGCTAGCCGAGGGATTCCAGTTCCCCGAGGGACCGGCCGTGGATGCCGCTGGCAACGTCTATTTGGTGGACCTTGGCAACGGCCTCATCTCCAGCATCGCCCCGGACGGCAGGAGATCCATTTTCGCGGACACCGGTGGATCCAATCAGTCCAGCATCTTCGACAGCCAACGCAATCTCTACCTCTGTCATAACGAGCCTGGCCGTAGCGGCATCCTGAAGGTTGATCCCGCCGGCGCCGTCTCTGTTGTCACCCTCACGAGCGACGGACGGCCGATCCGCCGCACCAATGACATGGCCTGGGGACCCGGTGGCCGGCTCTACTTCACCAGCCCCAGCACCGACATGATCCACCCTCAAGGCGAGATCCATTTCATCGACACCGATGGCCACGCTAAAAGCTTCGCCGGCGGATTCGCATTCGTCAACGGCATCGCTTTCAATCAAGACAAGACCTTTCTCTATGTCGGCGAAGAAAGGGCCGCGGCCAATGCCGGATGGATCTGGCGGTTCCGCCTGCGCCCCGACGGAAAAGCCCAGGAAAGAGGCAAGGAACTCTTTTTCGCGTTCACCGGCAGGACGTATGGTTTCGACGGCATGAAGTTCGATGAGCGCGGTAACCTCTGGGTCGCCATGTACTCCGAAAGCGCGCTGTGGTGCATCTCCCCCGAGCGTCAACACATCCACACGATCCCTGTGCCTGGGAAAAATCCGACCAACCTCGTTTTCGGCGGTCCGGACCGGCTAACCGCCTACGTGACCGTCAAGGACGGCAACAACGGCAAGCTTTTCCGCATCCGCATGCCCTACCCGGGCCTGCCATCTATTGAGAAAGGAGTACCCGACGTACAATGAGCAGCAAATCTGTCACGAGACGCTCCGCAGTCCGCACCCTAAGCTCCATCGGCGGAATGCTCGGGCTCCCGCCAGCCGGCGCCCACAAGGCCCAGGCCATCCACAAGGTCACCTCCACCACGGCCACGGCATTTGCCCTTATCGGCGATGAGTCTCATAATTCCGATTACATTCGTTCCGCTCTCACCAGTACCCTCGTTAACGATGCCGGCCTGTCCATCGACTTCACCGACGAAGAAAAGCTCCTGTCCTACGACAACCTCCGGCACTACAAGATCCTCATCATGTTTCGTGACGGCCTCCGCTTCCCGAACGGCTATACATTCGCCATGTATTGGCGCCCGAAGCCGAAGGACATCGTCAGCGATCCGCCGATCCGGAAGCAAATTGGCGGCAAAGGCGTCGGCTGGATGACACCCGAGCAGGGGCGGGCCGTCAAACGTTGGGTCCAGGAAGGCGGCTCGCTCTGGGCTTGGCACAACAATAGCCAGCTCTCGCTGATGAACTAGGATTACCGCGATGTCGAAGGCGCCATCTACACCGGACATCCGCCCATTCGGCCCTTCAAAATCAAGATCACTAACCCCAACCACCCGATCACCCGCGGAGTCAGGGACTTCATCGTCACCGACGAACAGCACTTCCTCAAGTACGAAAAGGACCCCAAGCATGTTCTGGCAATCAGCGTCAACGAAGACGGCCTGGACTACAAGGATCACCTCGGCCGGGTCAGCAACGCCTGCGAAGCCGTCTGGGCTTACGACTACGGCAAGGGCCGCGTCTGCTTTATGGCCCCCGGGCACATGATCACCGTCTTATGGAACCCTGAATACGAAAAAATGCAGAAGAACGCCGTTAAGTGGCTGCTGCGCGAAACTTAGCGCCGAAACCGGGCGTCACCCGCCTCCGTCCCCCACCGGCCCCC
>FWPU01011006.1_pt1 | contig 12986 bp, 9 predicted proteins | sample 2228361 | NCBI WGS metagenome assembly FWPU01 (sample SAMEA103939777, study PRJEB20133) | metagenome | reverse complement strand
TGCCTGAGGTCGGCTTCTGTTGGGCAGGGCGCACCCCCGTGTGCGCCCGTTTTCTTTTCTCCCTCAAAAAGTGTCGTGCAGTAAGCTCCCATAGAGAGAGGGGCAAGGGGTGAGGGCTAAAACAGAGGGGCAGGGGGTGAGGGGCTGAAGAAAGCCCTCATCCCCCCAACCCCCTTCTCCCACAAGGAGAAGGGGGAGCCACTGACACCCCTCTCCCTATGGGAGAGGGGGATAGGGGGTGAGGGTTGAATCCCCCCTTGCCCCCCTTAGAAAGGGGGGAACCAAAGGGGGGATAAAAGGCGCACGAGCAAGACGCCCGTGCTAAAAAGGGAGAGGGGCAGGGGGTGAGGGCTATGAACGACGCCGACGCACCAGAAGCCCAACCAACCCTGCCCCCAACACCATCAAACTGGCAGGCTCGGGAACCGTATCCAACAAGAACGCCTCCCATCGCCCCGTGCTGGCGTTGTAGCCATGACCCACAATATAGCGTCCATCGGGCGAGATGGCATCCGCTGTTCTAAGATAAAAGCCATCGGTTAGCAGGGAGGCGTAGGTCTGGTTGAGGTCTTCCATCCCTTGACCCTGAACCCAACGAAAGGCAAGCTCATTAGTCCAGCCCACGACCACCCTGCCATCCGCAGAGACACCAGAAGCATAGCTCCAATCGCCCCCGAGCGTGCCCAAGTCTTGCATCACGCCATTCTCCCAACGAAAGGCACGATCCCGACCGCTGGCGTTCCGAGCCCAGCCCACGACCACCCTGCCATCCGCAGAGACACCAGAAGCCTCGCTCGTACTGCCCCCGAGCGTGCCCAAGTCTTGCATCACGCCATTCTCCCAACGAAAGGCACGCAACTGACCGCTGGCGTTATAAGCCAAGCCCACGACCACCCTGCCATCCGCAGAGACACCAGAAGCCTCGCTCGTACTGCCCCCGAGCGTGCCCAAGTCTTGCATCACGCCATTCTCCCAACGAAAGGCACGCAACTGACCGCTGGCGTTATAAGCCAAGCCCACGACCACCCTGCCATCCGCAGAGACACCAGAAGCCTCGCTCGTACTGCCCCCGAGCGTGCCCAAGTCTTGCATCACGCCATTCTCCCAACGAAAGGCACGCTGCTGACGGCTGGCGTTCCAAGCCCAGCCCACGACCACCCTGCCATCCGCAGAGACACCATAAGCCCGGCTCCAATAGCCACCGAGCGTGCTGTGTTTTTTTGGTGGCGGAGGGGTTAGAGATTCTTCGCTTCGCTCAGAATGACGGGATGGGGGGGAATGACGAGTGAGGTGGGAATGACGAATGGGGGGGAATGACGAAAGGGGGAGTGAAGGACGAGTGGGGATGGGAATGGCGCCACCTCCCGTCACCCTGACGCCTCCCATTCGTCACCCTGACCCTGAGCGAAGCGAAGGGGAAGGGGCTGGGATTGCTTGCTTCGCTCGGAATGACAGGTCATGGTGCACTGGTGCCCAGCACTGCCTGCACAATCGCTTGGGCATCGATGCCGTAAGCAGAGAGGAGAGTCTCAGGGCGACCTGAGCGGGGCAGTTCCCGCACCGCCAAGGAGTGCACCCGTATGCCAGAGCCTTGCACTGCCATCGACACCGCCTCGCCAATCCCACCCTCTGGGTAGTGGTCTTCTACGGTAATCAGCACGCCGTTGGTCTCTTGCCCACAGCGCACCAGCGTCTGGCGGTCAATCGGCTTCACCGAGTAGAGGTCAATCACTCGTGTAAACAGCTCTTGCTCCTTGAGTATCTCGTACGCCTTGAGTGCTTCATGGACGGTGATGCCCGCTGCGACCACCGTGGCACAGTCATGGGGACTTTGGCGCAGGATTTTGCACCCTCCGATGGGGAACTCTTCGCTGTTGTCGTAAATCACGGGCGTTTTGGGGCGCGTCGTGCGGATGTAGGCGATTCCGGGATAGGTCGCCATCTGCGCCACCAACTTGACCGTAGAGACCGCATCGCAGGGGTACAGCACAACCGCCATCGGGATGGCGCGCATCATCGCAATATCTTCCAAGCCCATCTGGGAGGGACCGTCCTCCCCGATAGAAACGCCCGCGTGGGAACCGCAGAGCTTGATGTTCGCCTGCCCAATGCCAGCCATGCGGATGAAGTCGTAGGCACGGCTCAGGAAGCAGGCGAAGCTGGAGGCGAAGGGGATTTTGCCCGTGTCCGCCATTCCGACTGCGCATCCCACCATGTTCTGCTCTGCGATGAAGCACTCCACGAACCGTTCGGGGAACACCGCCAGGAACTTTTCCGAGAAGGTGGAGTTTTTCACATCGCCGTCCAACACGACGACATCGGGGTATGCCTTGCCCAGCGCTACGAGTGCGTCGCCATACGCTTCGCGCGTAGCGACCATCTGTCCGATAGCGTAGGTGGGCAGTTGGAGGGGTGCGCTTACGGTCTCTCTCACCACAGGGGGCGGTACGGGGGGCTTTATCGACAGGGTGCGCGCCGACTCGATCTGTTCTGGAGTAGGCATGAGTTCCGCAATGGCTTGCTCGGCCAGATCCTTGGGCAAGGGCTTGCCGTGCCAGCCTTCCTTGTTCTCCACAGCCGAGAAACCACGCCCTTTGTAGGTGCGCGCCAAGATGGCGTAGGGTCGCTCTACCGAGCCGACACGGTCCAGCGCAGAGAGAATCTGAGGGAAATCGTGTCCATCGATGACGGCGACCTCCCAACCGAAGGCGCGGAACCGCTGGGCATAGCGCTCCAAATCGTGTTCCAACATTGTGGGCTGGCTCTGTCCCAAGCGGTTCACATCCACCAGCGCAATCAGGTTGTTCAGCCCGTAGTAGGAGGCGAATGCGCACGCTTCCCATACTGCGCCCTCTGCAGTCTCGCCATCGCCCATGAGGCAGTAGACGCGTGCGGGGTTGCCATCACGCTTGAGCGCAAGTGCCATGCCAGCGGAGATGGATAATCCCTGACCAAGCGACCCAGTTGCGACAGGATGCCACTTGAAGCGCGGGGTAGGGTGCCCCTCCAAGTCGCTGGTGAACTGGCGGAGCGTATCCAAATGTTCGACGGGGAAGACACCCGCCTCCGCCCAAACCGCATAGAGCAGAGGCGCTGCGTGCCCTTTGGAGAACACGACTCGGTCGTTCCACGGATTGCGCGGGTTCGCCACATCGTAGCGCAAGGCATAGAAAAAGAGCGCAGAGACCAAATCCGCAGCGGACAGGCAAGTGGTCGGATGCCCAGAGCCTGCCAGCGTGGTGGAGCGAATCGAGTGGATGCGCAAAAGGTTTGCCTTCGTCTGTAGTTGCTCGATAGTCGCCATCAGCCTTTCTCTCCCTGTAGTGGTCGGTACTTCCTGTACGGTGAATTATACCGAACCCCTGAGGGCGTTCGAGAAAGAAAGTGGCTTGGGCATCTTGCCCATTTAGCACACGGGCGGGACGCCCGTGCTACGGTCTGGTTGATGGGCAGGATGCCCAGACTACGAGTCCTGATTTTCGAACACCTTCCCGAACCCCTTGACAAATCGTAAACCTTATTGGGGTATACTATAAACTGCCGATATGGGCGTTTTACAGCACGGTCGATTTTTGGGACAAGCGGAGGCTGGGGTAGCCTCTGCGTTTTGTGGCGTCTTTTAGCAATTTTCCTTCAACTTATCCCCAAAAGGGCAGGTGATGATATGATTTACCCAGAGAATGATGAACTGAATCAGTATCCACGGTACATCTTAGCGTTATTAGCTGCAGAGCGCGCCCGCCTGTTAGTGGCAGGAGCGAAACCGCTCGTACCCGTCAACGGCACCGAGTTCAACCCGCTTAGTGTGGCATTAGAGGAGATTGCGCAAGGTAAAATCCGCCTCCGAATCACCGACGACAACCGAGTAGAAGTCGTGATACAGGGTTCTGAGGTGAACTGGGCACTAACCGACCTACGAGAACTAAAGCAACGAGAGGCAGAAGAGGACGAAGAGTCGCAAGAGATCCAAGAGTTCTTTGAGCAAGAAACAGGCTACCCTCCTACTGAGGGGTCCGAACCTTCACTGGGAGATGTTGGGCAAGAACCTGAAGAATGACCAAGCCGGACTATTACGAGGTGCTGGGGGTGGGGCGCAACGCCTCGCAAGAGGAGATTAAAGCGGCGTATCGCAAGTTGGCGCGCCAGCTCCACCCCGATGTGAACCCGAACGACCCTGAAGCAGAGGAGCGCTTCAAGCTGGTCAACGAGGCGTATCAGGTGCTCTCGGACCCTGAAGCGCGTGCCCTCTATGACCGCTTCGGACACGCTGGCACCAGTACCAGCGCCCCCGCAACCGACCCCTTCAATGTAGCCGAAAACCTGTTCCAGATGTTCTTTGGGGGCACGGTCAGTGCCCATCCGCGTGGGGCAGTAGACGGGCACGACCGCTGTGTGGACATCACGATTACCCTTGAGGAGGTTCTGCATGGGGCAGAGCAGGAGGTAGAGGTGGAGCGACTGCGCCTGTGCACGCGCTGTCGGGGCACTGGCGCAGAGCCAGGCACCACTCCTGAGCGCTGTCCCAATTGTCAAGGCTCCGGGCGCATCCGCCATACCCAGACCACCATACTGGGAACCATCACCCGTGTAGTGCCGTGCAACCGCTGTCGTGGCGAAGGCGAGATTGTGCGCTCCCCATGCAGAGAGTGCAAGGGGGAAAAGCGCGTGCTTCGGCGCGACCGCGTCCGAGTGCCCATCCCGCGCGGTGTCGAACACCAAACCACCCTCATCTTGCGTGGGGAGGGCGATTCGGGTCTGCGCGGCGGACAGGATGGCGACCTCTATGTGGTGGTCTCAATTGCGCCTCACCCACGCTTCAAGCGGCGGGGAGATGACCTCGTGACACAGCTCAACCTCACTTTCCCCCAACTGGCACTGGGCGACGAGATAGAGATCGAAACGCTCGACGGCAAAGTTGCCGTCGAGATACCTGAGCTCACAGAACCCTACAGCGAGATTCAACTGCCTGGGTACGGCTTGCCGAACCCCCACACAGGCAAACGGGGCGACCTCTATGTGCGCATCGGGCTGAAGATGCCCAAACAGCTTACCGAAGCCCAGCGCAACCTCCTACGCCAGTATGCCGAGCTATCAGGCATCCGCCTGAAAAAATATGCCGACAGCGAGCCGACCAGCTTCTTTGAGAAGGTCAAGCGCTCGTTCAAGCAAGGAGATTAGCAGTGCCCAAGATAGTGTGCGCAGGCAATTTGACGGCTGATGTGGTCGCCCGTCCTGTGGTGCATTACCCAGAACGGGGGGTGTGCGCCCATGTTCAGCAGATGGAACTCCATGTCGGAGGATGCGCTTCGAATACGGGGTTGGCAATAGCCAAACTGGGGCTTCCTATTGCTGTGATTGGCAGGGTGGGCACCGATGTGTTCGGTGATTTCGTGGTGCAGACTCTTCAGGCACATGGGGTAGACACACGAGGCATCCGTCGCTCCACAACGGCGGGCACCTCCACCACGATGGTGATGGTGCATCCCGACGGGGAACGCTCCTTTATTCACTATATGGGCACGAACGCCGAGTTCAATCCCGACGATATCGACTGGGAAGTGGTGAGTGGGGCTAAGGTATTTCACTTAGCGGGTATTTTCCTCACCCCACGCATGGACGGTCTGCCTGCGATGGAAGTGCTCAAGCGCGCCAAATCGATGGGCTTGACCACCACCCTCGATGTCACCTGGGACTCCACTGGGCGGTGGATGAGCCTGTTGCGCCCCTGCCTGCCCTATGCGGACTATTTCCTGCCCAACTTTGGGGAAGCCTCCTCGCTTGCAGAAGGCAAGACCGACCCTGATACGATAGCCGATGTTTTTCTGGACGCTGGGGTAGGCACTGCCGTCATTAAGATGGCAGGTGAGGGATGCTATGTGAAGAATCGCGAGACCGCCTTTCACCTGCCTGCCTATTCGGTGGAAGTGGTGGACATGCTGGGGGCAGGGGACTGCTTCTGCGCGGGGTTCACCGTGGGCTTGGCGTTGGGCTGGGACCTGCACACGACCGCGCGCCTCGCGAACGCCGTGGGTGCTCTGTGCGTGACTCAACTGGGTGCGACAACGGGGGTGCGTTCGCTAAGAGAGACTTTGGAGTGGGCTGGTATTGAACCGCCCACCCCGCTTTCATAACTCGAACAGTTCCCCAACCCGCACACGGAAGTCAGGCAACAGGTCGCCTCCAGTGAGTTCGTCATCCTCGTGCAGTGTCTGCATCTCAAAAGGTGCGGTGAACACTTTAACGGTGCGTGTGTTGGGGAATAGGAGCCAGACCTGCTTGGAGCCAGAAGCGAAATATTCGCCCACCTTGCGCAACAAATCGGATGGGTCTTCAGAAGGGGAGACGACCTCTACTGCCAAGTCGGGTGCGAAGGGAGCGAAGCGGTCGGATGGCTCCCCTTCGGGCAGACGCTCCTTCAAGGTGAACGACACATCCGGACAGCGCACATTCCCATCAATCATTCGGAAGCCCGCTTGGGAACCTGCAACATAACCTCGCAACTCAGCATTTATTCCCATGCGCGCAATCAAGCGAGCCGTGATAATATCGTGTCTGAATCCTGTAGGCACTTCCTTTGCCTCCCCGTCTACCAGTTCATATTTGCGCCCATCGGAAGGCAGGCGCATGAACTCCTCCTCCGTGAGCCGTCGCTTGCGCTTTCTAATAAGCGGGGCTAAGGTCGTTGCCATTTCTATCACCCATCATGGGAGTATACCCCTGATTACAGGTCGACCTCCTGCTCAAAAAGCACATTCGCCTTATCGTCGGGGAGATCACGGTTGCGCTTGTGAAGCACACGAACGATTGCTTTCTCTGCACCGTCTGGGATAGTGTGGCGGATGACGCGTCGTTCGCCAGGCTTGAGGCGCGTATCGGAACCGTCAATCGCCACATTATCGGCTAAGAGCGTCTGATGTTTCGCCAGCACGGAATCGCCCTTCTTGAACTGCACCTCCACAATCGCAACCACATACTCAGGACCCGTGGGCACAGTGTGTCCTACCCAGACGCTCTCCATTTTGACATGGAGGGTGCCCTCGCGTGGGGTGATTTCCATCTTGACTCCCTTCTGGAACATTTCGGGCGTAGCCCCCTCGAACTTGTGGATGCGGGCGGTGCGGGCGGGCAATCCTTCCTCATTCGCAATCGGGCGTTCCACCACTGGCATATGGCAGTTCACACATCCGTTGGGGTCTTTGCCCCACTCGCTTTGCTTGTACCAGTCCACTGTGCCGAAGATTTCGTGGCAGGTGGCGCACATATCCACGGTGCCGAACTTCTCGTTTTTCACGGTCGGGTGCGCCTCTGTTTTGGTGCCCAGCGTGCTATGATACGCGCCGTTCGCATCTTGGTGGCAGCTGATGCAGTCGATGCCGTGGGTTCGCTCGTCAGCACGCAAGTCGGGGTGCTGTCCGAACCCCTTAACGAGAATAGGTTCGGGTGCGTGGCAGGGAAGGCACATCTTGAGCGAACGGTTGCGGGAGGTTTGGGCAAAGGTTTCACTTTCCCAAGCCATCGCGTGGCGTGAACTTGCCCAATCTTTCGCTTCGTTCGGGTGGCAGGATTGGCAGTCTCCTCGCACTTTGGGGAGGTCGCTGTCCACTACACACGCAGAGCTGGGCTTGTTGCCCATACTGACCAACATCACGAGTGCTGATACCGAAAGTCCCCATAAACCGATGATACGCATACGAGTCTTGTTCGGAGTTTGTACCGAGATTCCTGCTGATCTGATGCCACACACCGAGAAGGTATAATCTCATAACCCTTTAAGTCGACCCTGTGAGGCGACAAGGGAGGAGATCGATGCCAGTTGACCGCTCATTGCGCAAAGTTTTGGTGATTGGTTCGGGTCCGATTGTCATCGGGCAGGCTGCAGAGTTTGACTATTCCGGTACTCAGGCATGTCGCTCCCTCAAAGAGGAAGGTTTGGAAGTCGTACTGATTAACTCTAACCCCGCCACCATCATGACTGACCCCGAAACTGCCGACCGCGTCTATATTGAACCCCTCACGGTAGAGTTTGCCGAGCGCGTGATCGCCCAAGAACGACCCGATGGGCTGTTGCCGACTTTGGGTGGACAAACAGGGCTGAACCTCGCAACCGAGCTGGCGCTGCGGGGCATTCTGGATAAATATGGTGTGCGTCTATTAGGCACTCCCCTTTCCGCAATCCAATACGCTGAAGACCGTGAGCGGTTTCGCGAGCTTATGCGCCAGATAGGGGAACCCGTGCCCGAATCGTGGATTGTGGAAAGTGTGGGCGAACTGCGTGAAGTCGCCAAGATTGCCCCATATCCCTGCATCGTGCGTCCCGCTTATACTCTCGGTGGCACAGGTGGGGGGATTGCGCATAACCCTGATGAGTTGCTTGAAATCGGCACGCGCGGGCTTCAGCTTTCGATGCGCAATCAGATACTGGTCGAGCGCAGTCTGCTCGGCTGGAAAGAGATAGAGTACGAGGTCATGCGGGATGCTGAGGATAATGCGATTGTGGTCTGCAACATGGAGAACATCGACCCAATGGGGGTACATACTGGCGACTCGATAGTGGTAGCACCTTCGCAAACCCTTTCGGACTTCGAGTACCAGTTACTGCGCTCTGCTTCGCTAAAGATTATCCGGGCGTTGGGCATTCAGGGTGGATGTAATGTGCAGTTGGCGCTAAACCCCCACGGTGCGGACTACTATGTGATAGAAGTGAACCCGCGCGTGAGCCGATCCTCTGCGCTCGCCTCTAAAGCCACGGGTTATCCGATTGCCCGCATCGCAGCGAAAATCGCAATCGGGCTTCGCTTGGACGAGATACGCAACCCTATCACTCAGACCTCCGCTGCTTTTGAACCTGCGCTCGACTACTGCGTGCTGAAAATCCCGCGCTTCCCCTTCGATAAGTTCCCTACAGGCGACCGAACGCTTACCACCCAGATGAAGGCGACAGGCGAAGTGATGACAGTAGACCGCACCTTTGAAGGTGCCCTCATGAAAGCAGTGCGGGGACTGGAGATAGGTGTCTTCGACCTGCGCTATCCGGGTGCCTCCAAGCTTAGTACGATGGAGTTGGAAACTCTGATTCAGGCGCCGAACGACCTGCGCCTGTTCTATATTGCAGAAGCGTTCCGACGGGGCTGGATGGTGGAAGAGGTACACGCACTCAGCCAGATTGACCCCTGGTTCCTCACCAAGATTCAGCGACTGGTCGAGATGGAGCGCACCCTCATCGAGCGCAGTAAAGAGTTGAGAGAACTGTTGGAAGCAAGCCCCGACAACCTTGATCACGAAGTCTTCATGGTCCTGCGTCAAGCGAAAGAGTGGCAATTCCCCGACCGCTTCCTGGCGCAAATCACGGGGCTAACCGAAAAGCAAGTACGGCAAGCGCGTTGCCAATTGGGCATCAAGGCGGTTTACAAGATGGTGGACACCTGTGCAGGTGAGTTTGAGGCGTACACCCCCTATTTTTACAGCACTTATCACGGTGAGCATGACCGTCCAGCCCCTGTCCATCCGCGCAAGGTGCTGGTGCTTGGTTCAGGACCGATACGAATTGGGCAGGGGATTGAGTTCGACTACTCCGCTGTACACGCTGTTCAAACCCTGCGTCAAAATGGTTGCTACGCTCTCATACTCAACAACAATCCTGAAACGGTCTCGACCGACTTCGACATCTCGGATGCTCTCTATTTTGACCCCATCACCATAGAGGATGTGCTGAACTTGATTGATTACGAGTCGCCCATCGAGGGAGTGCTGGTGCAGTTTGGCGGTCAGACCGCCATCAATCTGGTGAGGCATTTACAAGAGTTCGGCGTGCCCATTTTGGGCACGCCTCCCGAATCGGTCGATATTGCAGAGGATAGACACCGATTTGACACCCTTTTACACCAGTTGGACATCCCGCGTCCATCGGGGCGCGCCGTGTCAACTCTGGAGGACGCGCGTGCAGTCGCTTATCAAGTGGGCTATCCTGTGTTGGTGCGCCCTTCGTATGTGTTGGGTGGACGCGCGATGGAGATTGTGCGCTCGGAAACTGAGCTGGACATCTATTGGCAATCGGCAGTATTGGCGTTCCCTGATGCGCCTGTACTAATAGACAAATATATCGAGGGTAAAGAGGCAGAAGTCGATCTTGTCGGTGATGGCGAACGCATTCTGATACCCGCAATTATGGAGCATATCGAGCGGGCAGGTGTTCACTCAGGGGACAGCATGACCGTCGTGCCACCCCAGTCGCTTACGGATGCAGAGCAACGGCAAATGGTGGACTATGCGGTTCAGCTGGGGCGTGCGCTCAAAGTGTGCGGACTGATGAACATTCAGTTCGTGGTACAAGATGGGCAGGTGTATGTGATCGAGGTGAACCCTCGTGCCAGCCGAACCGTGCCGTATCTTTCGAAGATTTCTGGTGTGCCGATGGTCAAGTGGGCGGTGCAAGCCCAGCTGGGCATACCGCTCCCCTGTGAGGGGGTAGTAGGCGTACGGGATCGGATTGCGGTCAAAGCGCCTGTGTTCTCGTCGCTGAAGTTGAAGCGTGTGGAGGTCGCTCTTGGTCCTGAAATGCGCTCCACAGGGGAAGTGATGGGCATCGACCGAACCTATGCCTCTGCTCTGTACAAAGCCCTTGTGGCAAGCGGGACAGTTCCCCCGCGCAAGGGGAATGTGCTGTTCACGCTTGCGGACGCTGACAAGCCTGAGGGCGTACAGTTAGCGAAGGCGTTTCATCAGCGGGGATTCCGACTGTACGCGACACTGGGCACGGCGCGCGCCTTCCAGCAAGCAGGTCTTCCCGTACAAGTGGTGCCCAAAATCGGGCAAGGCTCTCCCGATTTGCTGACCTACCTTACAGAAGGGCACATTCAGTTGCTTATCAACACGCCCAGCCCTGACCACAAGGCGGAACAGGAGGGTCTGCTTATTCGACGGACGGCGGTTGAGCGGGGTGTTCCATGCCTCACTTCGCTGGACACTGCGTGGGCGCTGTTGACCGCCCTATCTGCAGGCGATTTTATTGTGGAACCACTTTCAGCGGGTGGGCATTTTCCAGCAGGAACTTGATCACATCTCGAAGGGCTACTTTCGCTGTTTCAATAGGCTCTCGATGGTGTCCATAAGCCGTTCTGCGCATTCGCGCTTGCTCATCAGTGGAAGCGGTTGCACACGCCCATCGGCAAAGATGAGCGTAAGGCGGTTGGTGTCCACCTCGAAACCACTCTGTGGGTCCAACACATCGTTGAGGGCAATCAGGTCTAAATTCTTCTGACGGAGTTTGGCACGGGCGTTCTCCAGCAGTTTATCGGTTTCCGCGGCGAAGCCCACCACGATACGCTCCCCTTTCTGCTGGGCGACGGTGCCCAAAATGTCGGGATTAGGCACCAGCCGAAGGTTCCACGGCGTCTTCTTGCGCTTATGCTTGAGAGGGCGTACGACTTCCGGGCGATAGTCGGCTACCGCAGCGGTGGCGATGAAGACATCGCACGCGGGGAACTGGGCTTTCACTGCTTCGAACATCTGTTCTGCGGTCTGCACTCGAATGAGCTGGACGCCTGGGGGCGGGGGCAGGGGCGAAGGACCCGAGACCAGCACCACCTCAGCACCTCGTGCGCGCGCTGATTGCGCAACCGCATAGCCCATCTTCCCGCTGGAGCGATTGCCTATGAAGCGCACAGGGTCCATCGGCTCGTAGGTTGGTCCTGCGGTGATTAGAACCCGCACCCCACGAAGCGATTGGGGGCGGGCGAGCCGTTCCTCTACTGCTTGCACAATCGTCGGGGTATCCGCAATCTTGCCCCAGCCCTCATCACCGCACGCCATGATGCCGTAGGTGGGGTCGATAAACTCCACTCCTCGTGCCCTAAGGGTTTGCACATGGCTTTGCGTGGCAGGGTGCGTCCACATCGCAGGATTCATCGCGGGGGCAATCAGAATAGGCGCTTGGGTAGCAAGGGCGAGCGTGGTCAACATATCGTCCGCCAGCCCCAGCGCAAGACGGGCAACCGTGTGTGCCGTTGCAGGCGCAATCAGGATGAGGTCGGACTCTTGGGCAAGGCGAATGTGAGCAATCTGTCCTGAGTCAGGCTCATCGAAGGCGTCCACTGTCACGGGGTTGCCCGTCAAAGCCGAAAAGGTTGCCGGCGTTACGAGGCGCACTGCCGAGCGAGTCATCACCACCTTCACCGTATAGCCTCGGTGAAGCAGTTCACGCGCTACATCGCACGCCCGATACGCTGCAATACTCCCACAAACACCCAGAAGAATTTGCGCCACGAAGTGGATTATACCGAATAGAGAGGCTTTTGAGGCGATTCGAGGCGTTCAAGGAACTTCTCTGCTAACCGCTTCTGAGGGGCAGAGAGAGCGTAATTAGCGAACTCATCAGGGATAAGCCAGCGGAGGTCACTGTAGAAGTCAGAGCGAGGCTCCCCAGCCCGATAGGCGCACAGATAGCCATAGAGCTGAATGCGCGAATAGGTCACTGCATGCTTGACTACTCCCACCACCTCCATCGGTTCCACTTGTAGCCCAACCTGCTCGCCAGCGCGGATAGCAATTGCTTCCAGTGGCTCGTGGGCGAGGCGCGTGGCACGCGGAAACTCCCACAACCCGCCCCATAGCCCTTCCAGCGGTCGCTGTGCCAACAACACACGCCCATCGTGGACGATGAGTGCGGACACATCGACCACCTGTCGCGTTGGCTTCGGAGCGGACGGCTCAGGCACTGCTGTGGGCTGACCCCGCTGGAACGCAGAACAGAGATGAGCGACGGGGCATTCTGCACAGCGCGGGTGGGTGGGCGTGCAGACCGTAGACCCCAGCTCCATCAGTGCCTGATTGAAGATGCCTGGCTGGTGGGGGTCTATCAGTTGGCGCGCCAGTTGCCACAGCAGTTTTTGAGCGCGTGGCTTTTTCAGGTCGCCCTTTAGCCACAGCAGGCGCGCCAACACCCGCGTCACATTCCCATCGACAACGGGTTCAGGCTCATTAAAGGCGAT
>FWPU01011003.1_pt1 | contig 12987 bp, 11 predicted proteins | sample 2228361 | NCBI WGS metagenome assembly FWPU01 (sample SAMEA103939777, study PRJEB20133) | metagenome | reverse complement strand
GAACCTCTGCTTCTACTAGCGGGAATCATCCCGGATCCGCGGAATCAATTTTGCACCGGAAATTAGCTAGGCCGGAAGCTTTTACGGGGCACTTTGACGCTTGACCGACGTTACGTCACCACCACGATGCGTTCGTCTGTCATCTCCAAGATGGCGTACCGAGGCCCTTCCTTACCGTACCCGCTGGCCTTCACGCCGCCGTAGGGCATAGGGTCGGCCCGGGTGCTGGAGGTGTCGTTAATGATGACGCCCCCCACCCGCAGCCGGCGCGCCGCCTGCAGGGCCTCGTCGATGCGCCTGGTGAACACGCCCGCCTGAAGCCCGTAGGGACTGCGGTTGATGGCGTCGATGGCCTCCTCCAGCGAAGTAACCGGCACCACCGACACCACCGGCCCGAAGGCCTCCTGGCAGCGCAGTTGGGCCGCCGGCTCGTACCCCTCCAGCACCGTGGGCGCCACCACCGGGCCCCGCCGCCAGCCTCCTGTCACCACCCGCGCGTCCTGGCGCACCGCCTCGTGGATCCAGCGCTCGATGCGCTCCGCCTCCTGCGGGGTGATCATGGGGCCCACGTCCGTCTCCGGTAGCTTAGGATCCCCCACCACCAGCCGTTCCGTCTCCACCCGCAGCCGCTCCAGGAACTCCCCGTACACACCCCGGTGGGCGTAGATGACCTGCACCGACGTGCATACCTGCCCGGCCTTGCGGAACGCCGCGTACACGCACCGCCGGGCCGCATGGGCCAAGTCGGCGTCCTGGCACACGATGGTGCCCGAAATGTTGCCTAGCTCCAGTCCGGCCCGGCGCAGCCCCAGCCGGCTGCCCAGGTAGCGTCCGACCTCGGTGCTGCCCGTGAAGGCGTAAAACCCTATCCGCTGGTCCTCCAGCAACCGGTCCCCAACGTCCCTCCCGGAACCCACCACCAGGTTCAGGTAGCCGGGCGCCAAACCGGCCTCCTCGAACAGCTGGCAGAGCTTCACGGCCGTCACGGGCGTGAGGGTGGCCGGCTTGAGCACCACCGCGTTGCCCGCCGCCAGGGCGGGAGCCACCTTGTGGAGCACGGTGTTCAGGGGGGAGTTGAAGGGGGTGATGGCGCACACCACCCCCACCGGTACCCGGATAGTGAAGGCAAGCCGGCCCTCCCACCCCGGCACCCCTTCCACCGGGACCATCTCGCCTAGGACGCGCTTGGCTTCCTCGGCCGACCAGACCAGCGTCTGCACCGCCCGGCTGACCTCCACCGAGGCGTCCTTGCGAGTGAAGCCGGTCTCCCGCACGATGGTGAGCTCCAGCTCCTCCCGCCGCTGGGCCAAAAGCTCCGCCACCCGGCTCAGCACCCGGTAACGCTGGTGGGGCGCAAGGGGCTGCTCGGCGGCTTTCGCCGCCGCCGCTACGGCCCGCTCCACGTCCTCGGGGGAGGAGCGCCCCACCCGGGCGAACACCTCCCCTGTGTACTTGTCCAGCACCTCCACCACCTGGGAAGGCAGATCCCGGGTTCCTCCTACCCACAGGGGGTACGTGAGTACCTCCTGCGACGACTGCTGCGGCGGCTGCTGATGCTGCTCTGACGGTTGCGGATACACGGCCATGGGCACGTCACGCCTCCCTCAAGCCCGGCGCAGTCCCGGGTAGTTGGGTTCCGGGTGGGGGAGCGGCGGAAGCTGCCAGGTACCCACCGCCACCGGGGCGTCCTCCCTGTCCATAACCACGTCCACCACCGTGGGCCGGCCTGACCGCAGCGCGACCTCCAAGGCATCCCCCAGCTCGCCCGGCGACTCCACCCGCACGCCCTGGGCCCCGTACGCCCGGGCCAGCAGCGCGAAGTCCGGCGAATACAGCTCCCCGGTTTCCTGCCGGGCGAACATGGTGGCCAGCTCTCGGGGCCCGAAGGCCCCACGTTGCAGATCACGGATGGAGACGTACCCAAAGTTGTTCCACACCACCCACGTCACCGGGATGCCGTACTCCACCGCGGTGGCCACCGCGTGGGACACCATCAGGAACCCCCCGTCCCCGCATAGCGCCACCGCCGGCCGCTCCGGAGCCGCCAGCTTGGCCCCCAGCACGCCCGCCGCGCCGAACCCCATGGCCGCAAAGCTCCACGACTGCAGGATGGTCTGGGGGGAGTAGGATTCCCACAGCTGCACCACCCAGTTGTGGTGCACCCCCACGTCCACCGTCAGGATACCATCCCGCGGCAGCACCCGGCGCAGAGTTCGCAGCAGGTGCTGGGGGGAGACGGGCTTCGCCTCGGGCCGGTACCGCTGCTGCATGTAGCTGTGCCACTCCTGCTTCCAGGCCCTCACCTGGCCAAGCCATTCCGAGCGCGTGGAGGCCGCTGGGGAGGTTTGCCCCTTCGCCTGCCCGTCCGGAACGTCGTTGCGGTCAAGCCACGCCAACAGCTGCTGCAAGAACGTCTTGGGATCCGCGTACACTCCGAGGTGCAGCGGGTAGTTGCGGCCCAGCTCCTGCTCGTCCATGTCCACCTGGATCAGGCGGGTAGGCGGGATCTGGAAGGTGTACCCCGGGATCCATGCGCTGCTTTCCCGGTCGTCGAAGCGTACCCCCAACGACAGCAGCGTGTCAGCGCTGCGAGTGGCTTGGTTGGCCGGAAAGGTTCCGTTACGCCCCACGCTGCCCAGCCACAGAGGGTGGTCGGCGGGCATTGCACCAGCTCCGGAAGGGGTCTGCGCCACCGGAATCTGCAGCCGTTCCGCCAAGCGCACCAGCTCTGCCTGGCAGTCGGAGAGCGATGCCCCCCCGCCCACCAGGATCACGGGCCGCTGCGCCTGCTGGAGAAGCTGAGCCGCGCGGGCCACCGCCTGCTCCCCCGCTGCCGGGCGTCGGTCGATGCCCCACCACCACCGTTCGGGTTCCGGCACCTCGCCCTCCACTTTTTCGATGAAGACGTTCAGCGGGATGTCCAAGTTTACCGGCCCAGGCCGGCCCACCATCATGGTCTTGAACGCCTGCCGCAGCGCAACAGGCAGCATGTCCGTGCGGGTCACCTGGTAGCTGCGCTTCACGTAGGACCGGATGACTGAGGGAAAATCTGCCTGGTAATAGCGGTGAGTCTCCTGGAACGGCCCCCGGTTGAACTGGTTCGTCGGCACGTTGCCAGTGATGGCGAGGAACGCGGAGCCATCCATCATGGCCGTTGCCAGCGCGATCACCAGGTTGGTAGATCCCGGCCCGCAGGAGGTAAAGGTCACCACTGGCTGGCGGGTCACGCGGAAGTAGGCGTCGGCCATGAAACCGGCCACCTCCTCGTGATGCACCCCCACCACCCGGATGCGCTCCTGGCGGTCGTACAGAGCATCCATGAACCCGATGATTCCATGGCCGCAGAGGCCGAAGGCATACGGCACCTTCTCTCGGATCAAATACTCGGCGATGTAATCTGCTGACCGCATTCTGGACACCGCTGCGCGGCCTCCGGCGGCTCCGTTCACCGCGGCATGTCCTGGGCCGGAGCTGCCACTACCACGAACAGCAGGTCTTCGTCACCCGTGTTGTAAACGGCGTGCCGCACCCCCGGCGGGATGAACACAACCGTGTTGGGGCCTGCTATGTGCCGCTGCCCGTCCAAATCAACCACTGCCCGCCCGCGTAGAATGAAGTAAACATTCTCCGCCTCCTGGTGCACGTGTTCCTCTGCGTACCCTTCGGGTGGGTACAATGATATGCGGAAATCCAGGTAGCGGCTCCCCGTCTCTGGCCCCACCAGCAGCTTGGAGTAGGCTCGGTGGTGCCCCGGCGGGCTTGACCACAAGAGCTCTTCTGCACAGAACACCCGAGCCTTCGCCATCTCTGCCGTTCCGCCTCTTTGTGCGCCGTTACTTGATACTCAGCCCGCCATCCACTACCAGCGCGTGTCCGTTGATGTAGTCCGAATCCGGGCAGGCCAGAAACACAGCGGCCGCCGCCACATCCTCCGGGGTTCCTTTAAACCCCAGCGGGATGAGCTGCCGCACCTCCTCGTCGGAAAGCGCGCCGAGGCCCCCCGCCATGGGCGGCGCCACCGCCCCCAGCACCTCGGCAGAGGTCTGCCGCAACCGCGTGACCACCGGCCCAGGGCAGACAGCGTTTACTCGGATGCCCTGCGGGCCGTACTCATAGGCCAGCTGCCGCGTCAGGCCTACAACTGCATGCTTCGACATCGTGTAGGCCGTGCCGCCCGCACCTGCCTGCAGGCCCGCCACCGAGGCGATGTTCACGATCTTGCCGTAGCCACTTTTCACCATCTCCTGAAGCGCCCGCTTGCAGCCGAAAAACACGCCCTTCAGGTTGATGGCCAGCACCCGATCCAGCAACTCCTCCGAGGTATCGAGACACGTGGCATATCCGTCCAGTACCCCTGCGTTGTTCACTATGACGTGCAGGCCGCCGAACTGCCTCACCGTCTCAGATACCGCTCGGTCTACCTCTTCCCACCGGCTCACGTCCGAACGTATGAACAGAGCACGGCCGCCAAACCCCTGAATGCTGTCCGCGGCCGCGCGGCCCCGCTCTTCGGAAAATTCTGCTATTACTACCGCGGCGCCTTCCCGGGCTAGGACCTGCGCGATCGCAAGGCCGTTGCCCGAACCCGCCCCCGTTACCACCGCCACTTTCCCGTCAAGCCTACGCACAGCCTTTCCTCCCCTTCTTCCGCAGGGCGTGGGCATCCATCACATGCCCAAGTACGCACTGCGCATGTGCTCGTCTCGCGCCACCTCCTGCGAGGACCCTGCCAGTGCCACCTGTCCGTTTTCCAGCACGTATGCCCGCTGGGCCAGCCGAAGGGCCTGCCGGACGTTTTGCTCCACCAGGAGAATGGTCATGCCCTGCCGGTTGATAACTTGCAGAGCTTCGAAGATGGCCCGCACCAGGTACGGTGCCAGCCCCAGCGAAGGCTCGTCCAGCATCAGCAGCCGGGGCTTCATGGCCAGCGCCCTCGCGATGGCCAGCATCTGCTGCTCGCCTCCGGAAAGGGTTCCCGCCAGCTGGTAGTGGCGCTCCTTTAGGGTAGGGAACAGGCTATAGATCAAGTCCAGGGTCGACGAGCGCAATTCCGCCTTCGCCTCGGGGCTGCATGCACCCAGGAGCAGGTTCTCCCATACCGTCAGCATGGGAAACAGCCGCCGCCCCTCCGGAACATGCGCGATCCCCATGCGAGCGATAGCGTGCGGTCGTAGGGAGTCGATGCGCCTTCCGTTGAACCGGATGCTGCCCCGCCGGCACGGAACGATGCCGGAGATGGCCCGTAAGGTGGTAGTTTTGCCTGCGCCATTGGCACCTACCAACGCCACCATCTCTCCGCGCCACACCGCTAGGCTAACGCCGTGCACCGCCTGCGCGTCGCCGTAGTAGACGTCGATGTCCTCCACTTCTAGCAAGAGGTCCGGCTCAGCCACGATCCCCCACCCCGCCATGGCCCAGGTAGGCCTCGATGACCTGGGGGTTTGTGGCTACCTCCGCGACCGTCCCCTGTGCAATGACCTGTCCGTGATGCAATACGACCAGCCGGTCGGACAAAGACATCACAACGTGCATGACATGCTCCACCACTACCAGCGTCACACCAACATCGCGGATGCGCATCAACGCTTCGATGAGATCGCGGTGCTCCACCGGAGTGAGCCCCGCCGCTACCTCGTCTAGCAGGAGCAAGGACGGTTCCGTAGCCAGAGCCCTGGCCAGCTCCAGGAGCTTGCGCTCTCCCAAAGTTAGGCTGCCGGCATACACATCACGACGAGGGTATAGTCCCACCAGTTGGAGTACATGCCCCGCACGCTCCAGCGCCTCAGGAAGGGAATAGCTCCGCACCAGGGCCGCTGTGGCTACGTTCTCCCATGCGGTCATCCGGCTAAAGAGTCTTACCAACTGGAACGTACGGGCTAGCCCCAACCTGGCTACCAGATACGGTGCGAGCCCTGTGATATCCTGGCCACCGAAAACCACCCGTCCTGACTCGGGTCGGCAAAAGCCGGAGATCACGGATAACAGCGTGGTCTTCCCGGCTCCGTTAGGACCGATGAGCCCTACTACCTCTCCACGGCGAACCTCCAACTCAACCTCCCTCAGAGCCACCAACCCCCCAAAAGTCTTGGTGACCCCACGGACTTCCAGTAGCCGGTTGGCCGTTCCCCCGTGTGGTGAGGCGGTTACCCCCGAAGGCCGCATGGCGATGGAGACGCGCATCGGCAGGGACGACGAGAGGCTCCCCGGAACCGGCCCCCATGCCCCTTCCCGTGCAGGCTCATGCGGAGCTGCCACTCTCGCGATAACGCTAGCGCCTGCAAACCCACGCGCCCGCGCTCGCACAAGCAACCCCAGTAGCCCGCCTGGAAGGTAGCGCACGATGACAATGAGTAGCGCCGCGTAGGCTAGCAGGTGAGCCCCCCCGAGGGTGCTCCGCAGAATCTCTGCTAGGATGGTGACGACCGCGGCACCTACCACTGGACCCCAAACGGTGCCGATGCCCCCCAGGACTGCTACAACCACCATCGCAATGGATACTTCTCCCAAGGAAAAAACGATGTCTGGATCAATGTAACCCTGGTATGGCGCGAAAAACCCACCCAGGAGGCCCGTAAGGAAGGCGCTGATTACCATGGCCTGGAGCTTTGCCCACGCTGGCGAAACGCCGATCGCGCTAGCGGCCTCCTCGTCCTCCCGCACGGCCCGCAGCTTAAACCCCAACCGGCTGCGCAACACCCACCACGCCGCGCCCAGCGCCACTACTGCCAGCCCGACCGCTGCGTAATAAAAAGGCAGCTTTTCGTGGAAAATCGGGGGGAACAAAATGCCCACCGGCCCGCCAGTAAAGCTTCGCCAGTTGATTGCCAACAACCGCAAGATTTCAGCCACGCCCAACATCGTCAGCGCAAAGTACGGTCCCCGTAACCGGAAGCACACAAGCCCGACGGGAACCGAGATCGCCGCCGCTACCGCAGCACTCGCGAGCACACCCAGTTCAATAGGAAACCCTGCGCGCTTGTAGAGGAGGCTGACGGTGTAGGCTCCCACACCAAAGAAGGCCGCATGCCCGAACGACACCTGGCCCGCAAACCCGCCCAAAATGTTCCAGGCCTGCCCCAGTGCCGCCCATAAAGCAAACAGGATGACCAGGTGCAAGTGGTACGGGCTCCGGTCAACCCACGGAAAGAGAACGATCGCAGCCGCCGCCACGCCGTACACAACCCACAAAAGTAAGTGGCGCCGCTCCGCGTGGGCCTGTTTGCTCAAGATCGCATCCATGCCAAGGCCCCTCAGCGATTTCGTCCCACACCCAGGCCTCGCATCACACCCGGGTTCGACCTACCAAACCTGAAGGCCGCAAGCTCAAAATCAGCATGAATGCCAGAAACCCGATGATGTCTTTGTACGCCGTAGATACGTATACGGCACCCAGTGTCTCTGCGATCCCCAACGTAACACCGCCCACGAGGGCTCCCACAACGCTGCCCATGCCGCCTAGCACCGTTACGACGAACGCTTTTAGCGTGAACAGTCCGCCCACCGTCGGCGACAGGTAGTAAATCGGCAAGAGCAGCGCTCCCGCTGCACCCGCAAGCCCCGCTCCGACGCCGAAGGCGACCCGGTACACACGGTCACTGTCCACCCCCACCATCTCTGCCGCATCCCGATCCTGCGCGGTAGCCCGTAGCTCTCGCCCCATTTCGGTACGGGTCAGGACGAAGTACAGAGCAGCCGAAATCGCCGCCGCGATCAGAAACGAGCTCAGTAGCGCCACACTGAGTGACACCGGCCCTACTGAAAGAGTGGCTGTGGACAAAGATGTGTAAATCGTCCGGTACTCCGCCGTAAAAAGCAGCCGAACCACCTCTGTAAACCCCAAGCCTACCGCGAGAGTCAAAAGCAGCTGGTGCTCTTCCGGCGCCCGACTCGCTAGCAGGGGGCCCACAAGAGTCCGATACACCGCCCACCCTACCGTAAACAGAACTGGAAACGCCAGCATCACTGCCGCGAACGGGTCCAGTTGGGCAAGCCTGAAGCTCCAGAAGGCCAGGTACATTCCCAGCACCAGCATGTCCCCGTGGGCGAGGTTGATGATGCGCATCACACCGAAGATCAGGCTCATGCCTACGCCCACTAGTGCGTACAATCCTCCTAGTAGGACGCCGTTGACCAATGCGGCAGCAAGCGTCTCCAAGATCCGTCACGCCCCTCCGCGATTCCAGAGACCCGGGATCAGTCCTCGGCCACCGGGGGCTGAAGGCCCGCCAGACGCTTTCCCACCGCGACCTGCAAAGCGGCCATCCCTAGCCCCGTCTAACTCAACGCCGCATCGCCCATGCTGGCACCGGGTATACCGCTTGTGCCGTTGCCACTCCCCTCGGCCACACTACCTCGAACTTTCCCTTCTGTACCTGAATTACGAACGTGGGCAGCTGAGCCTGGTTGTAAAGGCCGCCGTAGTTGCGAAACCGGATGCGCCCGTAGGCCGTCATCAGGTCAGTCTCCGCTAGCGCGCCCACGATGTCGTCGGGCGTCAGGCTCGGCGCCCGGTTGAGCACGTCGGCAACGACGTACACCGCTGCGTACCCCTGTGCGCCGTGATACGAAGGTGGTCTTCCGTAGCGACGCACGTAGTTGTCATAGTACTGGCGCGCACCGCGGTAGGGCACCGTGCGCTCCCACATCGAAGACGACAGCACGTACTCCGCAGCTACCCCGGCACCCTCGATGAAGGGCAGAATACTGAATCCGGCTGCAGCCCCAGCGAAGGCCTTGGGGTTGAGATCCACCTCCTTGGCCTGTCGCATAAGCAACACCGCATCGAGCAGATACGACACCATGTAGACGACGTCGGGGTTCAGCTGCTTCACCCGTAGTAGCAACGGCTTGAAGTCGGGCGAGCCCGCGTCGTACGGCTCGTACATCAATACGCGCACCCCCGCCTTTCGCGCCCACTCTCGCATGGCTCCTGCCGTACTCGTGCCGAACAAAGTGTTCTCGTGTAAGATAACCATGCTGGACGGCTTTGCTCTCTTTTCCATGAAATCTTTCAATCCGTTGTCGAACTCGCTAGCAGGCTGAACCATGCGGAAGATGTACTTCCATCCCTGAGCGGTAATTTCGTCAGCAGCCGCGGTGGACACCAGGAAGGGAATGCCATACTGCTGCGCGACCTGGGCGGTAGGGAAGGATTCCGCGCTGGAGTACTGCCCCGTCAACATCACCACCTTGTCCTGATTGATCAGTTTCTCGGTGATGGTCCGGGCAGTCGCAACGTCGCTGCGTGAATCCTCAAAGAGCAGTTCCAAGCGGTAGCCCCCGCGAACTCCCCCCGCTCGGTTGACTTCGTCGGCCGCCAACTCGAAGGAGTTCTTGATGATTTGGCCGAAGGGGGCGTGCCGCCCCGTTAGCGGGAGGGGAACGCCCACCCTGATACTGCCGCGAAACTGGGCCGATGCGACGCCAGTGCCAAGCCACAGAACAATTGCCACCGCCACCGCGGTGTAGCCATACCACCGCCGTGCCACGCTCGCCTCTCTCAAACGTGCTGCCATCTAATTCCCCCCTTCATTAAAGAATTAGGAACGAGACATTAGCCCTCGAGCGAAGTACAATCGGCCAGGCAACAATCGCCACCAAATCATCGCAGCAGGCGTCGGACCAGAAGACGCACCCATGCCGTGGATCCCCATTCCTGCCCTTGCATCACACCCAACAGCGAACTTGGCGCCCCGGGACCTGGAGGCCCTCGTAGAGGAACTCCAGGCCTAACAAGCCATCTTCAGCCCCTACTCCGCCGGCGCGAGCAACGAGCCTGGGGGGGGTTGCATTACCTCCACGGCCAGTTGCCCGCACGGCAGCAGTTCATCGACGAAGGTGCCTGGGACGATGCCGCCATCCTCACCGCCCACCAACGGGTGGTCGCCGAAACCCTGGGAGATCCCGAGAGCGTGCTGATCGTGGATGGCAGCGAGTTCCACAAACAACGCTCCGCCTCGGTCGTCGTCGCCCGCCAGTGCTTTGGCGCCCTGGACAAGATCGCCAATTGCCAGGCTGGAGTGTTCTTGGCGTATGCGAGCCGGAAGGGCTACACGCTGCTGGGTCGACGGGTGTACATGCCAGCTGAGTGGTTCACCCTGGCGTATGCCCAACGCCGCCAACGCTGCGGGGTCCCGCCCACCTTGTGCTTTCGCACCGCTCCGCAACTCGCGTGGGAGATGCTGGACGCGGCGCACACCCGAGGGATTCTGCCCGTGGTTTGGGTGGTCTTCGACGAAGGTTTTGGTAAAGACCCCACCTTTTTGGCACACCTGGAACAGGCCGGCCTGCGCTATCTGGCAGAGGTGCCATGCCTCACGCGAGTGTGGTGCCGCCGGCCGATGAGCGAGCTGTCCGCTCCTCGCCGGATGGAGCGGCCGCGCAAATGCGCGCGGGTGGCCGTGGGGGCCCCGCGCCCTCAGCGGGTCAACGATGTGGCGCATCGCCTGCCGGCGCTGGCGTGGCGGGAGTACGTGATTAAAGACGGCGCCAATGGCGTGATCCGTGCGGCGTTCGCCTTCATGCGCGTGTTCCCGATCCGGGATCGGGTGCCGGGACCAGAGAGTTGGTTGGTGCTGCGCCGCACGCTGGACAGGCGAGCGGAGCTGAAGTACTACCTCAGCAGTACCCCGCGGGTGACCCGCCCCCGTGTCCTCGTACGTACCAGCGGCATGCGGTGGTCGATCGCGCGGACCTTCGCGGAGTGCAAAGACGAACTCGGGATGGATCACTGTGAAGCCTTGACGCGGCGCGCCTGGCATCATCAGACCATGACCCTGCTGGCTCATCACTCCCTCGTGCGCCTGCGGCTGCGCCTCAGCAAAAAAGCGGCCGCGCTCACCGTCCCCCACACCTGCCTGCTCCTCAAGGCAGTACTCCCCCGCCGTCCGCTCACGCCACCCGCCGCCATTGAACTCCTGCGTAGAACACAGCCCTGCAACTATGCCGCCTATCAATCCAACCATAAACGCCAACGGTATCGCCGGCGGCGACAACACCGATGTCTCGATGGCTCGCTGTAATATTAGGTCTCTTGAGAAGCCACGCTCGTTTCCACGTCTTGCCCACACAGTGCCCTTGCTTGTTGCTCGCCGGGCCGGTTGCCATCAGGTCACTCCCTTGCACGCACCTCGGCCGCGCCCGGCACCCACCAACGGGAAGAATGTCAACCACGCAGGGATGCCGCTGGCCGTCACCGCGACGAGGAGGGTCTCCGCTACCTCCTCATCGCTGGCCCCCGCTGCTCGGGCGCCCGCCACATGAATAGCAGCGCCCTTTTCGAAGAGGTGGGCGGCATGGCACGCAACGATGACCAGCTCCTTCAGCTTGCGGGGCAGCTGTCCGTCGGACAGCGCAAGGGTTCTTATGCGCGTGTATCCCTCAAGAAAGCCTAGCGACCAGTGCCGCAGCGCTTCCACCCAATCGGGCACGGAGCCGCTGTGGGCCCGGTAGCAAGCAAGCAATGCCTCTTCGTCCTCCAACGCGGGCGCTTCTTCGACGCCAGACCCCCGAGGCCCGGCCATCGCCGATGTCGCAGATGTACTGGCTCGCCGCTCATGCCCGGCAAACCCCTCCATTGTGTGGGCCTCACCGACCAAGCACTCCCAGGCAGCAAGTCCGTGGGACAGCAGAAGGGGCATAGCGGCGTCCATCACATCAGCCAGGTCAGCTCCCAGGGCGTGGGCTGCCGCAAGGTGAGCCCTTAGTGCGGACTTGCGGTCGAAGGTGGCGTGGACCGCAGCAGCCATCAGGTGCTTGTCCCGCGCCTTGAGGGCGGCATCCGAGAAGGCCTCTCGCCACATGGCCGCAAGACCCTCCGCGGCATCACGAAAAGCCTGTTCAAGCACGGCAACGGCAGGCCAGGCGAAGGACATCCCTAGCGGCAACGGCCTCACCGCTTCGTGTCCCCCCTTGCGATGCCTTCGGCCGAGCAGGTGCGATGGCGTTGTAGGGGCTCACTCAGCCTATCGAAACAAAACAGTTGTAACGCACTGGCGATGCGCGATGCAGCTTCCTGCACCCACGGAACCAGCTCCGGATCCCTACCTGGCGTGAGCCGCCACGCCGGGCCGGAAACGCTTACAGCCGCTACCACTGGCCCACCCGGCAGCACGATGGGTGCCGCTACACACCGCAGCCCATCTTCCACCTCTTCGTTGTCCACCGCGTAACCCCGCTCACGGATCTCCCGCAGGTGCCGCAAGAAAATCTGTGGGTCGGTGATAGTCTGCGCCGTGCGTGCCGGCAGTCCGTACCTGCGTACAAACGCCTCGATCTCATCGTCGCTCTGGAAGGCTAAGAGAGCCTTCCCCAAAGCGCTACAGTGAGCATGCGTGCGTTTGCCAACCCACGATCGCATGCGCACTCCCGCAGAGCATTCCACCACCTGCACGGTTACAGCCCAGCGTTCGTACAGCACCGCCGCGTGAGCGGTCTCACCGCAACGGGACGCCAGATCCTGGAGGGGGCCCAAGGATAGCCAGCAGATTGGCTCATGGCGTGCGACTACGTTTTCCAAAATGGCAAACTTGGAGCCCAGGCGATAACGCCCCGTGACCTCGTTGCGTTCCAGGAACCCCGAAGCGGCCAAAGTCGACACCAAGCGGAAAACCGTGCTCTTGTGCAGCGGAAGTTCCTCACATAGTTCCCTGAGGTTCCACTCCTGCCGGTAGGCAAAGCAGTCCAGGATGGAGAGAGCCTTGGCCACTGCCGCGACAACGTAGCCCTCCGACCGCCTAGGCGTCAGTGCAGAGACAGCTGGTTTCAGTTTTGTTTCACTGGGCGAACTTTGTATCACGATTCGAAGATAGCCCCAAAGGCAACGTTTGTCAAGGGGCCGGAGGCTCCGGAAGATCGCCAAGAATGTTGCGCTTCTATAGCTCGTGTCCTAACAACGAACGAACTACTATATATAGTCAGATCGCCGGTCAAGTGTCAAATTTCCTGTAAAAGTATCCGGCCTGGGTCATGCTACTTCACCTTCCTCCC
>FWPU01011002.1_pt1 | contig 12989 bp, 14 predicted proteins | sample 2228361 | NCBI WGS metagenome assembly FWPU01 (sample SAMEA103939777, study PRJEB20133) | metagenome | reverse complement strand
ATGTCGGCCAAACACGCAACTTCGCGCTGGCCACCCCAGCCGAACCTTGCCCTGGCGATCCGTCAAGTTATTCTATTATTAAACAAGCTCTCATAGGTGTCGGGCAGGGGCGCGCCATCGGGCCACGCACGGAGGAACGCGTCGTGATCGCCCCAGGTGTGGGAGCCCGGCACCATGTACATACAACCGTTGTCCAGGTCGGCGTCGTCCAGCGCCACCCAGGCCGTGATCTGCGCGTGTTTGGGCTGGAGCGTGGGCCAGGCCGGCGAATCCTGGTGCCAGTGCAACCGACCCCCGCGCTCCTGCGGCTTGTACTGGATCTGATCGTGCCAGATGCGCAGTTCGGACGCGCCGCTCAACTGTGCCGCCATGGCCGCGATCGTCGGATCGGTCACCAGCGCCCGAAAAGCCGGGCTGGCCTCCCAGATATTGACGATCTGCCAGATCGGCCGCGTGTCGTCGCCGGTCAGATTGCGCAGCAGCACCGGCTGCTTGACCTGCGGATTGTCGCGATCCGCGATCACGCGCAGCACTTCAGCCCGCAGTACCTCTACGGTGGCATCATCCAGCACAGGTCCGCCGTTCACGAAACCGTTCCGCCGATACAGGTCAACCTGCAAATCCGTCAGCCTCATGCGGTCCTCCATGGAATCGAAGTCTGCCGCAGAGGATAGCCGAGATGAGGGCGTTTGTATGTAAGCTGTATCGGTTTTGTGGTCTCAAAGTTCTTCGCCGCGGAGGAGCGGCCACAACGCATCGCGGAGCGCACCTGTGGCGACCAGCGCGTGGACGGCGTTCATCAGGGGATACATGACCGTATCGCGTTCCACAAACGGCACACACGCCCGGATCATGTCGTAGGCGATCTGTGTGCCCTCGCCCAGCCGGCCGTCGGGCTGCACTCGCCGCCGGAAGTCAATGCCCTGGGCGGCGGCCAGGAGCTCGATGGCGAGGATCTTTTCCACATTCCGGATGATGCGCCTGGCCTGGCGGCCCGAGATCGGCCCGTTAGAGACATGATCCTCCCAATTGGCCGAGGTGGGGATGGTGTCGGCGCTCGACGGATGGACGAGCGACTTGTTCTCGGAGGCCAGCGCGGCCGCCGTGTATTGCGTGAGCATGAAGCCCGAATTGAGGCCGCCGGCTTCGGTGAGGAAATCGGGCAGGACATGACGGTTGCTCGTGCCGTCGGTCAGGCGGGTTAGCCGGCGCTCCGAAATGTTGCCCAGCTCGGTGACGCCGAGGCCCAGGTAGTCGAACGCGATCGCCAGTGGTTCGCCGTGAAAGTTGCCGCCGCTGATCGCCACCGGCCGCTCGCCATCCCAAAAGATCAGCGGGTTATCGGTGGCGCTGTTGAGTTCGATCTCCACCACCCAGCGCGCATATTTGACCGCATCGTGACACGCGCCGTGCACCTGCGGAATACAGCGCAGCGTGTAGGCGTCCTGCGGATCGAGGTCATCGGCCGGGCGGACGAAGGTGGAGCCGCGCAGCAGTCGCCGCATGCGTGCCGCGCAATCCATTTGACGCGGATGCGGCCGGACGGCGTGTACGCGTTCGTCGAAGGCCCACAGCGTGCCGTGGAGCGCCTCCAGGCTGAGCGCGCCGGCAATGTCGGCCACGGCCGCCACGTTTTCCGCCTCGATGACGGCCAGGCAACCCAGCGCGGTCATCAGCGCCGTGCCATTGGTGAGGGCCAGCCCCTCTTTGGCCTCAAGCGTCACCGGCGTCAGGCCGGCACGCGCCAACGCCTCGCCGCCCGTCATGCGCCGGCCGCCGAATTCGGCCTCCCCCTCGCCGATCATTACCAGGGCCATGTGAGCCAGCGGCGCCAGGTCGCCGGACGCGCCCAGCGACCCCTGCAGCGGCACGATCGGGTGGACGCCGGCCTCCAACATGCGCAGGAGCAGGTCGAGCGTCTCGGGCCGAATGCCCGAATGGCCCTTGGCCAGCGCATTGGCGCGCACCAGCATCATGGCGCGCACGACCGGGGTCGGGAATGGCTCGCCCACGCCTACAGCGTGGCTCATGAGGATGTTGCGCTGGAGCTCGCGCACCTGGTCGGCCGGAATCACCCGATCTTTGAACGCGCCGAAGCCGGTGGTGATGCCGTAGACGATGCGGCCCTCGGCCACGAACTGCTCGACCGCCTGCCGGGCCCGTGCGACCTTTTCGGTGGCGGCCGCAGTCAGCCCGAAGGTGATCTCGCCAGGATCGGCATAAGCCGCCTCGACCACCTGTTCGATGGTCAGATGTTCGCCGTCGAGCAGGATGTGGCCGAGTGTCCCGCGCTGTGGCCGCGGGATATCAGGGGTTTGCTGGGTGAAGCCTTTCGTCATGGCGGCGTCTCTTGTGGCTTTCCGACAAGCGCCAGCGCTCGCGCGATCATGGCGGCTGTGGCCGGACTCAGATCGTAGTGTGGCAGGTCGGCCGGCTCGACCCAACGCACTTCGGCGGCGTCGTCTCCCGCTCGCAGTTCGCCGCTGCGATAATGTGCCAGGAAATCGAGGATGGTGTAATGCGAGCGGACGCGGCCGTCCTCGTCGCGCTGGATCGGCTCGAACAGGCCGAGCAGCGGGCCGACTTCGATCTCGATCCCGCACTCTTCACGCACCTCTCGGCGTACGGCAGCGGCAGCCGTCTCGCCGAGCTCGATCAGGCCGCCGGGGAGGGCCCACCGACCCTGCCCGGGCGGCTGGCCGCGGCGCTCCAGCAACACCCGCCGGCCATCCCATACTACGGCGCCCACGGCCACGAACGGCCGGGGCGGATAGAGGCGCGCGACGCGTTCATCGGCCATCGCCCTGCCACCTTTCAAGGAGAGGAATGAGATCGGCCAGCGCACCGATCTGCGCGTCGGGCCGGACGTCCGCCGCGACCGGGGGCCGCGCGATCGGCGTGGGCCGGCCGTCGGCTGTGCGCATGATGAAGCCCTGATCTTCCGGCAACGTGACCAGCACCGTGCGCAGCCCCAGCGCCTGCGCACCGACGATGTCGTGCGCCAGTGTGTCGCCCACCATCACGCCGCGGGCCGGATCGTGCAGGCCCAGCCGTTCGAGGGTTGCCAGGAAGATTTCGGGCCGCGGCTTGCGGATGCCCAGCGCGTCGGATGTGATCACGACATCTACATAGGGCCGAAAACCATGACTGTCGGTCCACCGCTGCACCCAACGGCCGCCCGGTGTGTTCGAGAGGAGGCCCACCCGATAGCCGGCCGCCTTGAGCGCTGCCAGCAGCTCCACAGCGCCTGGAGCCGGGACGCGCAGGCCATCTTCCACCGTGAAATAGCAATCGGTCGCGGCCGTGAGCCAGTCAACATTGCAGTGGTCATAGCCCTGGGCGGCCAGCAGTTCGGCCAGCAACGCTTCGGCCGAGACCTCGACTCCTTCTGTCTCCCCGCGCCGATTCGCGCGGCGCAACGCGTCGGCCCAGTGCTGAGCAAAATCGTCACGCGGGGCCAGGCCGGCCTGGCGCAGCCAGGCGGCCATTGCCGCGGCGCCTTCGGCAATGATGACAGGCCAGGCGGCCCGCGTGATGGAGAGGGTGCTGCCGAAGTCGAAGATGATGCCCTGGATGGGGCTGGAAGGGGTGATCGGTTGCATGGGCAGTGGTTGTGTGCTCGGAGAGCGATGGCCGACGTTTTTCAGGCCCGTGGCGGATAGCCGGGCCCGGCCCGGAAGTAGCGCGCGTTCAGCTCTAGCGCGGCCGCGTATTGAGCGGGCAGGTCCGCGGCCGGGCAGATAGCATCCACAGGGCAAACGGCGACGCAATCCCCGCAGTCAATGCAGTTGTCCGGGTCTACGTAGTACCACGGCCAGACCGCCTCCGGTGTCCCCGGCACGATGCAGGCGACCGGACATACGTCGGCGCAAGCCCCGTCGCGAATGCAGGGATCGAAGATGACATGAGTCATCGAGGTGGTCTCCTTCCGATGACCGCGAGCCAAAACTTTAGCCGGCCCTCGCGCAGGGAGAGAGCCGGCTAAAGAGATACGTTTGGATGCCGCTGCAGGTGCTGACGCCCACCGGGGTAGGTACCAGCGCCGGGGCGACGATCCGCTCAGTCTTTGGCAGAATAGCCCGGGCCCTCTTTGAAGAAGGCGTCGTTGAGTGCAATCGCGGGCGTCAAATCCACGACTTCGCCCTTCTTCAAGATGCGCGTGCCTTCGAGATGGACGGGTTCGCCCCGGCTGTTCGTGCCGTCGTAGACCTGATCGAAGCCCGGAGTGCCCTTCGGCTTGTTGAGCCGCTGCGGCAAGTCGGCGCCGCGCACATTGATGGTGCCTTTGGCGACGTAGGCGCTGGGCACATCCTCCTCCGGGAAGATGGCTTCCCAGGGGCATTCCGGCACACAAGCGCCACAGTCAATGCAGGTGTCCCGGTCAATGTAGTAGAGAGGCCATTCCTCTTCCGGCTTGCCGGGGACGATGCATTCGACCGGACAGACTTCCGCACAGCCGCCATCGCGCAGACAGATTTCGGTAATGATGTGCGTCATTGGAGCTCCTCCTCGAGACGTGGGTAAGTACCTTTGCCAGCCACTTGAGGACGTTGGCTGCAATCTGCTGGCCTGACAAAGTCCATTCTACAAGCTGTTCAGGCGTTTGTCAAACCGATTGCTGGGCCGCTCACCTTTCGGCCACCTTGCGCAGTCGCTCGGCGTCGAGGATGGTGATGCGTTTGCGGCCGATCTCGATGAGGCCCTCGTTTTTGAGATCGTTGAGCACCTGCGTCGCGGTCTCGCGGTAGGTGCCGATCGTTTCGGCGAGGTCTTGATGTGTGAGGCCGGTGATGGTGACACCATCCTGCTCGGCGGCCAGGCGCAACAGCAACGAAGCCAACCGCGCCGGGATGCTTTTGAAGGCCATGTCCTCCAGCCGCGCCTCGGCGTCGCTCAGCCGTTTGTGCGTGAGCGCCAGGATGCGCCGGCCGAGGCGGACGTCGTTGAGGATCAGCCGTTCCAGATCGCTGCGGCTCATCACCATGATCGAGCAATCCTCCATGGCCTCGGCAAACGCGTTGTGCATCTGCTGCCCCAGCAGCGCCATTTCGCCGAACAGGGCGCCCGGTCCCAGGGTGGCGATGATGAGCTTCTTGCCCTCCGGCGAGATGCGATAGAGCTGCACCCGACCCTGGCGCAACAGGAACAGCCGTTCGCCCGGATCTTCGGGCCGATAGAAGACACGGCCACGCGGCACATTCGTCAGGGTGGTCACCCGTTCCAGATCGGCGATGTCGCGCGGCGAGAGATCGCGAAACAGATCCGTATCCTGCAGGTAGTCTCGTTTGTCATCCATGTTCGCCCCATTTCTATTGGGTCCACTCAGATGATGTATGGACGTCCCACCCACCCCACAAGTTGGGAATGAACGTGCCGTTTGTGATCCGGGCTACATTATAGCCGATTCAGGCACGCCAGACAAGGCGGGTTCCGTTCTGTTTTTCGCCTCGAAACGGCAAAGCGAATCCAGGGCACAGCGGCCACATTGCGGCTGCCGGGCGCGGCAGACCTCACGCCCGTGGCGGATCAGGTTTAGGTGCAGGGGATAGAACCAGGCGGAAGGCACCAGGGCCTCCCACCGCTGTTTGATCTGCAGTTCGGACGCGCGCGGCCCGACCAGCCCCAGGCGTCGCGTGACGCGGCCGACGTGCGTGTCCACGGGAAAGGCCGGCTTGCCGAAGCAAAAGAGGAGGACAATGGCAGCCGTCTTGTGGCCGATGCCGTCGAATGAGGTCAGCCAGCGCAAGCCCTCTTCTGTGGGCAGATCGGCCAGAAAATCAATGTTGAACTCCCCGCGTTCGGCCAGGATGCGGCGCAGGGCTGCCTGGATGCGAGGCGCTTTGCGCTCGGCCAGGCCGCCCGATCGGATCGTGTCGGCCAGCTCGTGCGTCGGTGCGTCCACGACCGCCTGCCAGGTGGGATAGCGCGCTTTGAGCGCGGCAAACGCCCGGCCCGAGTTGATGTCGCTGGTATTCTGGCTCAGAAAGGTGAGCACCAATTCGTCCATCGCCGCGTAATGTGGCCGCCAGGTCGGCTCGCCATAGGTCGCCAGCAACCGCTGATGGATGGCCGCGGCCCACGCGCGCACCGCGTCATCGGTGTTCGGGTCAGACATCAGGTCATCGCTCCTTCGACCGGTGGGATGTGCTCCTGACTGGCATGATAGCGGGACGCGGCCTTGCTGTCAACCCGCCTGTGCGGACATTGACACGTATGCACAAATCGCATACAATCCGACAGGCTGCTGGAATTGAAATGACGAGAGCGAGGTATGAATCATCTTTACCTGTCGCCGCACTTTCCGCCCAATTATCACCTCTTCTGCATCCATTTGAGCCGGCTGGGGGTGAATGTATTGGGTCTGGCGGACGAGCCCTACGAGTGGTTGCGGTCGGACCTGCGCGAGGCGCTGACCGAGTATTATCGGGTGAACGACATGCACAGCTACGATCAACTGCTGCGCGCGTGCGGCTATTTCACCCACCGCTACGGCAAGATTGATCGGATTGATTCGCATACCGAGTACTGGCTGGAAACCGAAGCACGACTGCGCACCGATTTCAACGTCGAAGGCCCGAAGGTGGCCGATCTGGCCATCATCAAGCGTAAGTCGGCCATGAAGGAGCTGTTTGCCCGAGCGGGCGTTGCCGCGCCGCGCGGCCGGCTGATCGAGACGGCCGATGATCTCTGGCGGCTGGCCGATGAGGTGGGCTATCCCCTGGTGGCCAAGCCGGATGTCGGCGTCGGCGCGGCGAACACGTTCAAGCTGCACGGCCCTGAGGATGTGACGCGTTTCTGGCACGCCAAACCTCCGGTTCCCTATCTGGCCGAGGAGTTCATCCAAGGCCAGATCGTAACCTTCGACGGCCTGGCCGATCGGGAGGGCAATCCTGTCTTTTACACCTCGATGATCTACAGCCAGGGCGTGATGGAAACGGTCAACGAGGATCGTCATATCTACTTTTACAATTTGCGCGAGATCCCGGCCGATCTGGAAGAGGCCGGCCGTCGCATCCTGCGGACATTCGGTGTGCGCGAGCGCTTTTTCCATTGCGAATTCTTCCGCGCCGGGCATACCGGTCAGGTGATCGCACTCGAGCTCAACTTGCGGCCGCCCGGTGGGCCGATCATTGATCTGTTCAACTACGCTCACGACATTGATCTGTACTGGGAATGGGCCAATATCGTGGTGAACAACCGATTCGTCGAGAACTATACGCGCAAATATCATTGTTGTTTCGTCGGTCGCAAGTTCAACAAGAACTATCGCCATACCCACGAGCAGATCATGGACGCGTTCGGCTATTGCATCGTCCAGCATCAGGCCATGCCGTCCGTCTTCGCTCTGGCCATGGGGGATTACTACTACTTCGTGCGCTCGCCTGATCTGGACGAAATCATGGCCGCGGCGCGTTTCATCCAGGAGATGGCATAGCCGATGCACACGGAATATCACAAATGGTGGAGCCCCCATCTGGGGCAGGATATGGAGATGAAAGTCTATGGCCATGCCGGCCGGCCGATCCTGGTATTTCCGGCGCAGGGAGGGCGGTTCTACGAATACGAGGACTTCGGCATGATCGCCGCCATCTCTGGCTCCATCGCGAGCGGCCGGATCCGGGTCTTCACCGTGGATAGCATTGACGCGCAGTCATGGGCCAACTTCGCCGCGCCGCCGGCCGAGCGCGCCCGTCGCCATGAAGACTACGATCGTTACATCGTGCGGGAGGTGGTGCCGTTCATCCGCAGCTACGGTTATGGCAACGGCAAGGCATTGACGACCGGCGTCAGTATGGGCGCGTATCATGCGGGCAACTTCTTCTTCCGCCATCCCGACTGCTTCGACGGCTGCATTGTGCTCAGCGGCCTGTTTCGCCTGAACTATTTCATCGGCGACTACATGGATGACAACGTCTACTTCAATACGCCGCTGGCGTATCTGCGCAATCTGGAGGACCCCGCTTATCTGGACCTGTATCGCCAGAGCCAGATCATCGTGTGCGTGGGCCAGGGCGCGTGGGAGGATGAGATGCGCGTGGATGCAGCCGAATTGGGGCGCATCCTGGAAAGCAAGGGCGTGCCGGCCTGGATTGACTTCTGGGGACACGACGTGAACCACGATTGGCCCTGGTGGCGCGTCCAGATGCCCTACTTTCTCAGTAAATTGGGATTGTAGCAAGTGTGCTGAAGACGGAGAAAAGACATGGTCAAGCAAATCGTCCTGTATGGGATAGGTGTCGTCCTGGTGTTGTTCGTGGCCATTCAGTTCGTGCCTTATGGCCGGGATCACACGAACCCGCCGGTGGTCTCCGAGCCGGCGTGGGACTCGCCGCAGACGCGCGCCCTGGCCAGGCGCGCCTGTTTCGACTGCCACAGCTACGAGACGGTCTGGCCGTGGTACAGCCACATCGCGCCGGCCTCGTGGCTGGTCTACAAGAATGTTGTCGAAGGCCGAGACGAGTTCAGCTTCTCGAATTGGGCCGCGCAACCGAAACGGGCCCGCAAACTGGCCGAGGTGATCACCGAGGGGACGATGCCGCCACGGCAATATCTGCTGTTGCATCCGGAAGCCCGTCTCTCGGCCGAGGAGAAACAGCAGCTCATCACGGGGTTTCAGAAGTCGGTGCCGTGACCTGTGCCGGGCGTATCCTGGCCGCGCGCCACAGGTCGGCGCCGGTCAGGCCGCCGATGATCACCAGCGCGCCGCCGACGAGCTGGCTCAGGCCCGGCGTTTCGCCCAGAAACAGGGCGCCCAGCAGCGCGCCGTATACCGGCAACATGTTGTAGAAGGCCATGGCGCCGCCGGGCCCGGCCCGGCGCACTCCTTCATTCCAGGCCAGAAAGGCCATGAAGGCCGGAAAAACGCCGATGTAGAGCAGCGTTGGCCCCAGCAGCGGGGTGAGTGTCGGGGGCATCGTGCGCCATTCGGAGAGCATGGCCGGATAGAGAAATGGCAATGCCAGCCACGTCGAGAACGCGGTTGCCGAGATCACGTGGCGCGTTCGCGTGGTCAACCGTGTTAGCACCGAGTAGAGGCCCCACAGCGCGACATTGCCGATCATGAGCAGGTCGCCGGGATTGAGTGCGGTCAGCGTGCCGTTGCCGCGGATGATGAGAAAGACACCGGTCAGCGAGATGACGGCGCCGAATGCTTGATGGCTGCGCAGGCGTTCGCGGAGGAGCACCGCGGCGAGCACGGCGGTCATCAGCGGCCCGGCGCCGTTGATGAGCGATGCATTGCTGGCCGTCGTGTAGCGCAGCGCCAGATACAGCAGCACCGGAAAACCGAAAACGCCCGTCACGGCCATGCCCAGCAAGGCCGGCCAATCGCGACCGAGCCGCCGATCGGCCGGCGGCAAATATCGGATCAGCAACAGGAACAGCAGCCCGGCGATCGTCACGCGCGCGGCGGTCAGCGTCAGCGGGCCGATCTGTCCGGCCAGCGCCCGCCCGAGCGCGATATTGCTGGCCCACAACATCGTCGCCAGATTAACCAGCCCATATGCCAGCGATGCCGACGCCCTCTTCATGCCTCACCCACCTCGGGCCCCACATCTCGCGTTCCAGGCTTGACGCTTGACGTTTGATGCCTGATGCCTGACGCCTGACGTTTCACGTCTGACGCCTCACGTTCTCCGCCTCCTCCAGCATCGCCCACACGTTCTCCGGTGGTACGTCGTCCTGGACATTGTGCACTGCGGCGAGCACATGGCCTCCCTCCAGGCTGTGCATGGCCGCGATCGTTTCGCGCACGGCCTGGCGCACCTCATCTGGCGTGCCGCGCGGCAGGAGACGCTGGGTGTCAATGCCGCCCCAGAAGGCCATCCGCCCCCGGAAATGCGCGTACAGATTGGCCGCGGACATTTTGTTGGCGGCCACTTGCATCGGGTTGAGCACATCCACACCGATCTCGATGTAATCCTCCACCAGATCGAAGATGCTGCCGCAGGCATGATTGTGGATCCTGGCGCCGGTGTGCTGCCGGATGGTGGCGATATAGCGGCGGTGGAACGGCTTCACCATCTGGCGGTACAGTTCGGGCCGGATGATCGGCCCGCGCTGCGTGCCCATATCGTCGGAGATGACCAGCACGTCAATGTATGGTCCCACCGCGCGCAGAAACGCGGCCTGACGCCGGCACTGGATATCGGTCACCTTCTCCAGCAGCGCGAGCGCAAACTGCGGGTCGAGCAGGAGGTCGGAGAGGAACTGCGCCATGCCGCGCAGCATCCATGCTTTGTCGAAAATGGTCGTATCCGCCGTGGATGCGCAGACCGCGTAATCGCTGTGCTCGTGGAGATCGCGAGCCAGATCGCGCAGCCCGGCGTAGCGCGAGGGATCCTCCACATCCGGCCCGGTGTAGCGGTCGAGATCGGCCAGCGTTGCTTCGGCCAGCGGATGGCCGACGGGATCATAGTACGGCACGCCTGCTACGGCGCGGCGGAAGGTGACCCCCCACTCGTCCACGAAAGTGTGTTCATCGAGCCAGCGCGTCTGGCTCACGGCCGGGGGCCGCGCGAAAACCGGACGCGTGTCCACCGGCAGCCGGCGCAGCACCGCCTCGTCCATGATCACGGTCGCAAAAGCGCGGCTCAGCTCGCGCGTGGGTGCCGCCACACCGAGAAAACGCTTGAAATTCTCGTACGCGCCGGCGCACATGGTGCTATTCTGTGTGCCGCCCAGATCAATCGGCACCCGGTCTACTTCCCGATGGGTGAGCGCGCGCAGCACTCGTTCGCGTGGCTTCATAGCGCCTCCTGCTCAAGATGTCTCGGCTGTACGGCCGCTGAACCGTTGCGAGCTGCCTTCTGGCGCCGACGCGCTCAGCCTCGCGCGGAGAGTGGCCCGGGATGCAGCTCTTTTCGGCCATCCACGAACACTGCGACCCACTCGGCCAATCGCCGGCCGAGCCGTCGGCAGGCGGCGATCTCCTCGTCGGCGCGCGGTTCGCGCGCGGTGACTGCGCCGTAATGCAGCGTGAGTTTCTTGCCCACGTAGTCGGTCACACCGAAGACGAGGAAGCCGAAATTCATCAGCATGATCAGCGTGGCGTTGCATGCCAGCTCGGCGCCGCCGCCCCAACCACCCGACGACGAGAACGCGCATGCGATCTTCCCATCCACCTGGCCCCAGATGTCATGTGAGAGCTCATCCCAGAAACGCTTCATCTTCCAGGACGTCAGGCCCAGGTTGGTCGGCGTGCCCACGGCCAGCCCGTCGCACCAGATCACATCTGCGCGCGTGGCCTCGTCCACCGAGCGCAGGCGCACCTCGTGGCCGGGGATCGTGGTGGCGCCTTCGGCGACGTATGCAGCCATGCGGGCTGTGTTGCCGGTGGCGCTGTCGTAGAGGATCAAGATGTTGCCCATGAATCTTCAACCTCATCTCTCAATATAACAGATTACCGGACTGTTCGCCAAACCTCGACGCCATGCATCCTCAGAGATGTTGGCGAGTGAGGCGTGTGGCTCCACAGAGTTAAGCCCAGAAAGGATCGAGGAATGTGCCGCATCGTAGCATCAGGAAGATGCCATAGCATATTTGCCAAAACCGCCGAAATCGTTTACAATAGAATATAGTCAAGATGATTGGGTTTCTTCACGCGTTTCTCCGGTCGCCGACCGCGTGAGGAGTGTCGGTGTCAGTGACTGTCTTCTTTTTGTTGCCGTGGAGAGCCACGGTTGGATTGTGTCCAAATACCAACCATATACTTGCTCCAGGAGGGTAAGCATGAGTGAGCTCCGCTTCTCGAGACGCCTCTTCTTGAGGCACATGGGGTTCATCGCTGCTGGTGGTGCATTGGCTGCTTGTGCGACGCCTGCCCCGCCGGCGCCAGCGCAACCGGCGGCCACGACTGCGCCTGCGGCGCCTACTGTACCGGCGGCCACATCTGCACCGGCGGCGGGTGTGAAGGAAGTTGCACCAGGTGTTCCTCGGCATGAATGTTTGATCCTCGAGAATCCGACGGGACGCGTCGTACCCGCGGACGACTTCAATCGTTGGCGACCCGGCATCCAAAGCGCCTCGACCGGCCTGCAGCAGCTGGCCCTCGACACCCTTTGGTACATTGACCCCGATGCTGGCATCAACGGCGTCTGGGATAACTCGTTGGCCGAAGAGAAGCCAATCTATAACAAGGACTTCACTCAGATGACGGTGAAGCTCCGCAAGGGCATCTACTGGAGCGACGGTGTCGAGTTTACAGCCGACGATGTCATCTATACGGTAGATATCCAGAAGAACACCCCGGGTCTGGCCTACACGGGGCAATTCTCCACCTACGTGGAGAAGATGGAGAAGCCGGATAACTACACCGTCGTCTTCTATCTGAAAAAGCCCAACTCGCGCTTCCACGGGTTGTTCACCGTGCGCTGGAGCGCATGCTGGATCATGCCCAAGCATGTCTTCGAGAAGGCTGGCGATGTGGTGGCGTTCAAGTTCAACCCGCCAGTGAGCCTGGGGCCGTATGTGCTGAAGGATTATGATCCGAACGGCAACTGGTATCTTTGGCAACGCCGCGAGGACTGGCAACGCACGACACTGGCCCGGTTTGGCATGCCCGGACCCAAGTACGCGATGTATATTGCGCCTGGGCCGAGCGATAAGAAAGTCATCGCCCAAACCGCCAAAGACCTGGACGTGATCCATGATATCGCGCCGGAAGGCATGATCACCCTGGCTAAGACCAACCCGACCTCGAAGGGCTGGTTCAAAAGCTTTCCGTGGGCACACCCTGATCCGACCTTGCCTTCGATCATCTTCAACCTGGAGAAGAAACCGTTCGACAACCGCGATGTGCGCTGGGCGCTAACCCTGGCGCTCGACATCGTGCGGATTGCGATGGCCTCGTATCGTGGCGCTGCGACCATCTCCGCGATCCATGTGCCGCCGACGGGCCTCTATCCGAAGTATTACTTTGAGCCGATGCCGCTCGGTTCGCTCATTTTTACGGCGGGTTTTCAGAATGGGTCGCCAGAGCGGTATAGATC
>FWPU01011001.1_pt1 | contig 12989 bp, 10 predicted proteins | sample 2228361 | NCBI WGS metagenome assembly FWPU01 (sample SAMEA103939777, study PRJEB20133) | metagenome | reverse complement strand
CACGCCCATGTCCAATCGTACGCATCCGCTTCTCCTGAGAAGTGCCAGGTTTGTCTCGCTCATCCGGCGTATCTGCTCGATGTGGGCCCCCTGCACTTGATAGGTGATCGGGATGTTCATACGTACGAGTCCTTCTGCGATTGCCAGGGCCCTGCGCGGGTTTCCAAAGAAATTATCGTCAACGAGGGAAAGGTGCCTGACATCTGGGAATTTCCTTGTTAGGTCAATGATCCTTGAAAGCACTTTGTCTGCTGATTGTGCTCGCCATCTCTTTTGATGGTAGGCCTGATTGTAGCAATAGGTGCACTGACTGAAACACCCTCGGCTCGTCTCGAAATAGAGGGTGGGCTTCCCCTCTGTGAGAAAATAGACAGGTCCTCGTATGAGTTCATACGGGACCTCTGGCAAACTCTCTAGGTCTACCCATGCGTGGTCTGGATTATGAACGATCTTTCCGTTCGTCCGGAAGCTAATGCCGGAGACGGTGCTTAGGTCGCTGGCTTCTTCGATAGCTTTTATGACCTCGGGGAATACGTCCTCGCCTTCCTTTCGCACAACTATATCGACGGGTGCTTCCTCGAGCGTCACCTCAGGGAATAGGGTGCCATGGATGCCTCCCCACACAATAGGGACATTTTTTCGCCTTGCTGCGAAGCGGACTGCCTCCAGCGCTGAGTATACTTGGTTTCCTGTGATCGAGGTTGTACCAAAACAAAGGACAGAGGGCTTGGCAAGTTCCTGAGCAAGTAGCCTTTTCCAGTCAGGAGTGCTTACTGCATTGATGAGTACTATTTCGTAGCTTTCCTTGAGGCGACGGACTGCGCTCAGGAGCGAAAGGGGTTGGGTGGGAAGGGCCTTTCCTCGGTCGAAGATATTCGTCAACGGTTGAAACAGAACAATGGTCCGCAGAATCGCTTGTCCTCTTGTCTCGTCCACAGGTTGGAGGTATCGGAGCAAAAGCCGATCAGCACAGCAATGTATGCTACTTCTTACAATATCACACTCACGGCAGCATGAGAACAGACAATGATGACTCCCGCAGGTGCTGGCACGTGTTGATGTTCCCTTTTAAGCCGACCGCTTTGGTAATCAAAGGAAGCGAATACGAGTATTTCAGTTTGAGTGTCCTAGACGCCTTTAGGGGGCATTGCTGCCTTTTGGGCTCCTAGGTCATTGTTATTCTCGTGGCGTAACGGGAAGTTCGCGGAGATCACCATAGTCAAGACCTGCCCATTCAGCAGTGGCTTCTGTCAGTGCTTCCCAAGACCATGGAAACCTGGTGCTTTTCTCGTACAATGACAGATGAACCGTGCCCTGGAGGCTCTCCCAGGTCAGGGGATACATCCCATATGTAAGGGTCGGGCTAAGTAGATGCAACAACGTTCGTTCTGGTGCAGTTCCATATACCTCGAGTCTGTTTTTTGCATTTTCAGCAACGAGCGTCCACGGGGTTCTGGTAAATGACCCGCGTATGTGGTCGAGATGTGGCGTCCGAAATGTATAAAGTGTCTCTCCATAATGGACAGCAACCAAATATGCCCTGATCGTACGTTCGGAGGAAAGAGGCACATCGCCGCCGGCAGCTACAAAAGCTAGATACGAATCCGGAAAGTGGTTCGCCCGCAACCACATCCAACACGGCGGAAAGGCCACACCCCAATTGTGATCATTAAACCCATAGGCATTGTCAAGATCGTACCTGGTCTCGTTCCACAAGATGAATCCTGAGGCCCACGACTTGATGGCATTGACGAACCAATAAATGGGAAGATTGACGGCGTGTCGAAGCCAGCCCATTATTTGAGGAAACTCGATCTCGATGTCGAAGTCGATACTCCATCTGGCAGAGATCCCGCCTTCCTCTATGCTTCCTGCGATTTTGACTTCAGTTGCACGATTGCCGGCAATCACAACATCGCAGTATTCTCGAGACGCGCTGAAATCAGAAACCGGATAGGATTTGAACAATTGCTCACCGCTAACGGCGTTTACCACATATACAAAGGCCTGAGATGTGTCGCAATTGTGGTCCGCAGGATTGATGATCCCGTATATGAACAAGAAGGCAATGGCTTGCTCAGGATCCTTTATGTTGAAGTACCAGCCCTCGAAAAATGGGTCTTGAACTCCATCCCAATGATATCCATTGTCAGGATCTGGCTCGAATATGGTGGCGAGCTCATCAGCCTGAATCGTGTCGATCAGGCGATCTTCGTCACTTGAACAGCCCACTACCGCAATGGCAGCACTCAACAATGCAAATAATATTGCAAACCGTCCAAGAGTCATTTTGCGTCTAAAGAAAAATGTTGGTGCGGCACTCCACTGAAGCAATCAACCGTAAGAGAGGGCTGGGCCGTCTTGCACAGGGTGGTCTTTCCTGTCTCACATTGTATAGTAGCAAAATTCAGGCCCACGCAAACAAAAAAAACGAGATAGCGCAAAAGATCGATTTTCAAAGGCGGAGGCTAGTGGCTTTTGTAGTGGGCCGGAGAAATAGTATTGTAATGCGAGTAGTACGTGAAGGGGCATTAGGCGTAATCCCGACCTTACATTCTTTGGCTTTTGGATCTTCTAGCTGTGTGGTTGGTTTCAAGATCTACAACAGTTGAACTCCATATCGTCGTGATGTAAGTGGGATGGCCACACGTTCCTGTGAAATAAGTAGGGAGCATAGGTTGAGCAAATCTAACAAAGTACATTAATAGTTATATGCTAACTATTTGATTATTAATGATATTTTTATGCAGGTGATTCAAGGAGTGACTAGGGTTGACCGGTACCTAGCTCGAGCCACTACCACACAAGTCGCCCTTGGTCAGGGGAAAGAGTGTAACGGATCCCAGCCATTGCCATGGTCCGTGGCTAGGGCGATGACAGAGAAGAAAAAGGGGACAGATGTATCTTTTGTGTCCACTCTTCACGTGTAAAGAAGTGTTCACTTTCTCGGTTGTTCTCAAACCTGTTCCTATCGCTCAATAGGAACGCGGGGAAATAGAAGTGTTCACCTTTCTTGTCTAGGTCCGATGAAGTCGCCTCGACTTCATAGAAGATGCCATTCTAACGAACCGCTAAACAGCCGGCCCTATTGCTCTGTCTGCTTCTCTGATCCCATATGAGCATTTGCCGGACTGCTCCTGCGGGATGTTACCCCTAAGACCCCATTGGTGTTTGAGTTCCCGCTCGGCGGTTGGCTTCCTGATGTGCCATGTCCCCAGACTTCTTGAAGAACTCGATAACCTCAGCGTGTGATTTGCCTTTCAGGATACCCGCCAATTCATCTCGTATACGCCGAACCATCTCGACCGATTTGATTTCAGTCTCCTCTTTCATAGGTCGTAACCTCTCGAGGCGAGTAGATCGCCAAAGGTTTATAGCCAAGTTCAAGATTAATCCCATTGAATTGCTGTATCTTGTCCAACCGTACAATATGTTGGAAATTCCAACTGACCAGAACATCAACCTTAGCCACAGTGGCAAGTGCAATATGCAACATGTCGCTTCGAAAGCGAGTATCGAGTACGCCATGCGCCTCGTACGTTTCTAGCAGATCAAGAACCTCATCGGTGACCGATAGAATTTCCGCAAAAGAGACAATCTCACGATACAGCTCGCGTACCACATCCGGTGCCCGCTCAATTTCGGCTGCTGTGACGTCCGATACGACAAGACGGAATCGCTCACTGCGAAAATCATCGATCAACCCGTTTGACCATATACGGAACTCTGGCTCAAAACAACCACCGATGACGGAAGTGTCTACGTTGATCCTTACTTTTTTCATATAATTATTACACCACGAACTCGATTACTGGACGGATGACGTTGCGCATAACCAGCTGGGGATGGGTCGCAGTGCAATTGCCATTCCGTGTTGAGCCGCTTGTTGGCCGATTCTGGTCGCCCGTCAATCGGTTGTAACCCGTGCTACGGTCTAAGGCCATTTAGCCGCAAGATCCTTGAAAGCGGGTTGCCGATTAGATTCGTCGAGTTCCTCATCTGAGACGGCAAGGCCAACAGACTCCTTTTCTTTCCTTGCATATTTCCTCCCCGGTCAAAACGACAGGCACTCTGATTGGTCTATTCGTTCAGTAACAGCTCGGGGAAAAAGATCTGTCCCCTTTTTGAGCACGTTCACGGGGCGATGCGTTGAAAGACCCGCACGTAATCCACCTCCATGCGCTGGGGGAAAGAGGTGGAAGGGTCTGGATTGCCAGGCCAGTTGCCGCCGACTGCTACATTAAGGATCAAGAAAAAACGCTGGTCGAATGGTGCAGGATATGGATGTCCCTGGGTCGACCAGCTAGTTTGGGTCTGATAAGGTACGCCGTCTATGTACCAGGTTATACTGGTCGTATCCCATTCGAGTGCAAACACGTGGAAATCAGTCGCAAAGGTTCCCTCGGATAAGCCATAGGTCCCACCAGATTGCAGGTGGATAGGATAGACGCCACCGTAGTGAATAGTGCCGTACACCTTGTCTGGTTCGTGACCGAGCAGCTCCACAATGTCGATTTCGCCGCTGGCAGGCCAGCTCCCATAGCGGCTTTCAGTTGGCATCATCCAGATAGCAGGCCACAGGCCCTTGCCATATGGCAACTTGGCACGAATCTCGAACCAGCCATACGTCCAGTCCCCTTTATTGCGGGTATTGATCCTGGCGGAGGTATAGTCGCGCGTACCTTCTGGACCTGTATAACGCTCCTGTAGGGCTTGGAGTATAAGAAAACCATTTCTGACGTAACAATTTATGGATCGATCAGTATAGTATTGCAGTTCGTTGTTGCCTCCACCCTCAGCACTGACTTCGATATTCCATTTGGTCACGTCAAGGGTAGACCCATCGAATTCGTCGTGCCAGACGAGCTCATATCCTTCTGGTGTGGGGATGGTTGTTTGGGGTTGTTTGTCTTCAGGAGACTTACCTGCTTCACGACAGGCCAAGGTAAGCGTGAGCGCCACGAGTGCAAAGGCGATAAAGATGAAGCATGTCCGCACCGTGTTGTTCGCTAGCACTTCACGTTCCTCCCTGATGAGGTCTGGGGAGCTCTGTCCACTTGCTGTCCATGACAATACATGGCCGGCTTGGAGCACACGAGGTCTGTGTTTTGTTGCCAAAGGTTACCTCACGTTGTGTGGCGGTGAAGTGACCTGTGCAGGCGCACAAGTATTTGAACGCACGCGCCGTTTACTGCCTTTGGTTTGAAAAGCGATGTTCGTCACATCACCAGCCGCGTCCTGCCGTAACACTGAACGAGGTTCATCCCCTCATGATTGGGAATTTCGGACAGCAACAGAGTAGCAGGAAGGGCAGCATGCTGTAAATGTCGATTCTGGGTCGGTCATGATTCCAGTATCAAAAAGACGGGCGTGATTAAGAACGGACATTCCAACGACCCTTTTTTCTCTTGATGCTGCCGCGCTCACAGGTATCCCAGCGACTTGAGCTTGTCCATGAGCTCCTTTGGTGAAAGTTCTGCTTCTGTGTGGTAAGCCTTGTCAAGAGCATTGCGGAGTCGCTTGTTGCTCATGTAGAGTTCGAAAAGCATCTCTCGTAGTTCTTGAGCTACCTGTGGCTGCTCTCTGACAATATTGTTACGTTCTTCAGGATCATTGGTGAGATCGTACAGTTCATCTTCCCCTGAGTTCAATATAGATCGCAAGTTTGATATGGCTAGCTTTGGGAAAAGGATGCGACTGGGCGGATAGGCATTGAAAATATACTTTTTGCCTTGGTACAGGATTGCCTTTTTGTTCACGAAGAGACCGCCTTCGAAAAGGACAGCTGCGGATCTGTCCGATAAGCTCGAGTCTGACCGTAGCAGAGATTTCCCTTGAAACTGATCAGATAAAGGCAACCCTACGGCGTCCAAGACGGTTGGTACGATATCTAGCGTCGTAGCTGGTTCATCGTAGTACCTGCGATGAGGGACCATAGTGATCGGCAATTTAAAGAACAACGGTATTCTCATGACCTCTTGATACAAGGTGAAGCCGTGTCCCGTTCCACCATGTTCCCACAATTCCTCGCCATGATCTGAAAAGAGTACGATGACCGAGTTGTCGTATAGTTGGTGCTGTTTCAGGTATTGGATGAATTTTGCGAGGTGGGAATCGAAATACGCGACTTCGCTGTCGTACAAGCACCTGAGGTAGGCGACGTCGTCATCGGACATGCGGTAGAACCCGTTTGAATTGATGTGACGGGCAAGGTCAGGCATGTCCTTGAGCCTCCCGTGGTACGATTCGTTACAACGGTATGCCGGTTGCTTGGGAGCGTAAATGTGCGGTTCCCAGAAACGGAGCAGGACAAAAAAAGGTCTTGAAAGGTTTTGCTCGATCCATTGTTCAGAAATGGAGAACACCTCTTCGCAGCGATTCCCTCGAGGATGGTTGACTTCTTGGAAGCCAAGGCTTTTTCCTACCATACCAACAGCACTGGACGCGAAAGTACGGTAGCCTTGGGCCGTGAGTATCTTGGGCAACGTGGGCCGTGTAATACAGGTGTTTTCCGCGTACTTAAAGAAGAGCAGGTTCCATCGTTCACACCCGTGCACAGAAGGATAAAGCGAGGTGAGGATCGAAGGGAGGGAGGTTATGGTTTGAGGAGCCACGGTGTACGCGTCAGTTGCAACTACGCTGTCCCTGGCGAGTGCATCCATAGCAGGGCTAATGTCTTTCCTGTAGTACCCATACGTGCCAAGGCGATCGCGGCGTAGCGTATCCACAAACAGGAAGATGATATTTGGTCTCTGGTCGGTCCATTGCACCTTGTTCGGGTTCGGCCGAAGTGTACCGTTGGGCTCATAGATCACCCTGACAGACGTAGATTCGTTGGTGGAAAACCTTGTAGCTACGATACGTTCTTGGAAGAGGAATAGTACCATGACGGCAATGAAGCCGGCGAGCAGATAGCCATACATGAAGAGTTCGCCAATTCGGCCTCGGGGATCGAGCGACCACAACCAGGATCTTCGGTTGAGCACTACAGCACCTGCGACGACTGAGAGCACCATTAGAACTATGAGGGCAAGGTTTACAGATCTGGAAAGCAAGGAGTGGTAGTATCTTAGAATGTTCATATTGACATAGAGACCGATCCAGAAGGAGAGATTCGATACGAGGATCGAGCTAATTGTCAATGCCAGCACGGCGCCAGTGGTTATTCGCTTTATCGGTTTAAGTAGAAGGACTAAGACCCAATAGAGAAGGGAAAAAGCTGTGATGAGCACAAACGAATAAAGAGCCCCGAAGGAGAAGAAGATGAACAGTCTTTTCCAGACCCCTTCGAATAGGTAAGGCGAAACGAGTGAAACGAACACCGCGAATAGACCGGAGGCTGTAAGGCCCACAATGATACAAAAGGCAATCAGGATCTTCTGACTTTGTGCATGGGAAACAGTAGCGGAATCGTAACGAGCCATACGTACGTCTTATGCCTCTCTTACAGGGTTCCCCAACTCGGATTTGATGCGTTTATAGCTGAATCGTAGGCCTCAGCAGAACACTGCTACCTTACCATACGATGTCGCGTGAGGTCCATTCCAGCCAATGGTATCCCATTTATTTTTATGTTGAACCATGGATAACGCTCCACGTATAATGCTGACGAGTCCTCGTCAGGATCCGTCCGTTCAGGCTTACTTGCCTCCGTCGGGATGTGGGCAATGGAACGGCTCGTACGGTTTGGCGTTCCTATCACGATGCTACTTGTCGTACTCGTTTCTTGCGGCACATCTGAATCGCCCCTCGATAAGATCCATGACAGATCGGCCCAAGTCCCTTTCAACGTAAGATTCTTAGAGCTTGAGGAAGATGCCTCGCGCAGGCGCGACGAGCCTGGTCAGCACGAATGGTGGAATTTTTTCGGCCAAGACCAGGAATCCGGTTTGGCCATTTCAACGATATTCCTAAACGGGAACATGTTCGACGTGAGGTATCGAAGTGCCCTTGAGCGCTATCGGTCCGATCCTCGTGCACAACCGCCTCCCGACCCAGGAGACTTTTGCCTTCTGCAGCTAAACGTGCTCGCACACGGCCGAAAGATCTTTAGCGCTCTTATTGACAAATGAGTGTGTGAATTGATAGCTTTTTTAGCATTGTTTAACTCCCTCATACTTCTACTCCAGACTGCATTATCATTATGGAGAGGATCGCCCCGGGCTTGCTGCGGTACCGAAGCGGCCTCTTTGTCCTCATCGAACTGCTGTCGGCTATTTCCGCTTACCAGCTCCGTTATTTCTCCGCTAGAGCAAACATTGAGAGCCTTTCCAAAAACGATCCGGAGATTCGGACCTTCGAGCAGTTCATCGTGCACTTTGAAAACGCGGATCTTATTATCATGGGATTGGCCTTCGATGATGTATTCCGCAAAGAGCACATTGAGTTCATCCGTTACCTGACCCGAAAGATTGAGTATGTATCAGGCGTCCTCCGCTCCGGGCGATCAGCATCACCAATATTCTTACCATACGAGGTACAGAGGAAGGTTAGGGGGCTTCTGGATCCTTTGCTTGAGCAAGTTCCGCCTAAACATGTACTTCACCACTCTCACCGGTGTGGCCATGGCCACTGTCCTGTTGGGGAATTTGTTTCTTCTGCCCGTGTGTGTAAAGCTTTTCAAAACAGGCCGGTGAATGTTCACCATTGTGATCAAGGAATTGGGTGCAAGCATGGAAGAAGTCGGAGTAGGAATGACCATTACTGATCACCCCCTCCACAGATCCCAGCGAGGGGGATTACCGCACTGGGCTCTTGCCTTGGGTCATAACGAGAAGGCGCTGTTCAGGGTACGGTCGAACGATCCAGAGAGGAGGCACACAGCGGAACCAGAGTTCTTTCATGCGTTGCCATGTCAACCGGTTTTTCTGACTACGGCGTCTGAGGGTCCGGTACCAGTACCAAATCAGGCTGCGGATAAAGGCACACAGGGCTGGTCCATTGCGCGGCTCCCCGTAGTGCTGAAGATGTCCCTGGAGGACGGGGCGGATGTAGAGACCTTGCTGAGAAATGGGCTCGTGCATCCGGCTGCAAAGTTTCTGTTTGAGATCTTTGAGCTTGCGCCGCATGCGCTTCTTGTTGAGTTGCCTAAGCACGATGAATTTCCCCTTGCGCGTCCTGTCGCAGCTATGGGCAAAGCCGAGAAACGTAAAGGTTTCAGGTTTCCCCTGCCCACGTCGACGCCTGTTGTCCACTGCAACACTCCCAAACTCAATAAGCCGTGTCTTCTCAGGGTGTACGTTCAAGTTGAAGTCTGCCTACGGCCTGGTGGTCAGCGCATTCAGAAACTGCTCGGCATCCGCCTGGTGCTGGAACCCCCAGATGATGTCATCGGCATAACGCACGATGATCATGCTCCGGTGTGCATGCTCCTTTCGCCATTTGCGAGCCCACAGGTCGAAGGCGTAGTGAAGGTAGATGTTTCCCAAAAGCGGGCTAATACCTGCCCCTTGCGGGGTACCTTCTTCTACGGGTATTCGCCTGCCTTCCTCCAGTACGCCTGCATTGAGCCATTTCTTGATGTGGCGCACTACCCGCTTGTCGGCAATCCGGTGCCCGAGAAACTTCATGAGCCATTCGTGGTCAATGGTATCGTAGAATCCACGATTGCCTATGTCGAGCACCCAGTTCACGTCCCTGGTTCGGATTCCTACCGCCAAGGCGTCCTGGGCCATATGGGCACTTCTGCCTGGCCTGAATCCATAGGAGAACCCAAGAAAGTCGGTCTCATAGATTACCTGCAACACCTCGACGGTCGCTCCCTGCACTACCTTGTCTTCCAGCCTCCTCATTCCCAAGGGGCGGGCCCCTCCTTCGGGTTTTGGGACGTACGTGCGCACGACCGGCTTTGCTCAGTACGCCCTGCGCTTGAGCCTATCGGAGAGGTTTCGGAGGTTATCCTCAAGGTGCTCGCCATAGGGCTTCCACCTCACTCGGTCTACCCCAGGCGCAGCCTCTCGCTTGAGCCTGTAGTAGGCTTCTCGCAGACGTTCCACGTTGTAGACGTGATGCCAGAGCGTCGTGAACTTACGCCCTTTATCTCGAACCGCTTCCTCTCCTACCCGTTCGAGTGCGTGTTGCAGATCCTTCCGGTACTACGCCCGGGATCTGGTGCCCTCGCTCGGGTTCCCCTTGGCCAACTCCCCTCCCTCGATCTCCTCAGCTGGTGGTCGAGCGGTCTGCCCCCCATTGCTCAGAGACTTGCCCGGTACCATGGAGCTGTCCGACTTCCTATCTGCATTCATCATTGGCGTGCCCCCTTTGGGTTCCCCATGCGGACCACACTAACATTGACGTGCCTGGCCAGAGCCAGGACCTCCCGGTTCCCGTACGAAGTGCGTGAACGCATGCACCGAGCCTTTGACCGGACCTGGCTCGCTGGAAACTTGCGATATCGTTTCCCGCGATGTGGCCTTCCCCGACCTCCTAACGGGTCGGGGTCCGAGAGTGGTTCATTTCATTCGCGGCTCAATACCGGATTTGCGTCTTCGCCTGTCAACGCTTTGCCTACATCGTTACCGATGCCTGTGCATGACGTGGGGCCGTTGTGGGTCGCTACTCCTTCAACGTCAAGAACTTTCATCTTTAAGACTTCGCCGGTGTAACCGGCGCACAGGAGGGATCATGGGACCAAAGAGCCGACAGAGAGCCTTCGTTGGAACAGTGGTGTTTCTATTTTGTGCGGCGCTGCCTTTTCCGGCACAGGCCTGGGTAGTGCCCGACGACCCCGGCTGCGAAACCATTCAGAGCTGTATCGGTCAGGCCATTGACGGCGATACCATTACGGTAAAGCCTGGCACCTACCAGGAGCACGTAGACTTTTTGGGAAAAGCAGTTACCCTCAGGAGTCAGGACGGTCCTTCGGTCACCGTTATCGATGGAGGCGCTACGGGAAATACCGTAACCTTCCAGTCTGGAGAGGGAGAAGGATCGGTTCTTGAGGGGTTTACTATTCAAAACGCAGCGGGCTCTGATTTCGGCGGAGGCATCTATTGCTCCGGCGCCTCACCCATTATCAGGGGCAACATCATCACACAAAACAAGGCAAATATCAGTGGCGGAGGCATTTACTCTTTGAACGGTTCCCCGCTTATCGAATACAATCAGATCAGTCAAAACCAGGCAAGGTCCAACGCTTTCAGTGCGTACGGCGGCGGAATCTATTGTGAGGGAGGCTCCCCGGTCATTCGAGACAATGTGATCTCTGGCAACCTCGTAGGTCTGTCGGCTGCAGCCTTTGGGTCTGGGATTTATTGCAAGAATTGTACACCCACCATCGTAAACAATATGATCTCTCAAAACGAAGCACGCGGGATGTATATCGCCCAGGGAGGAGGTATATCCCTCTACAACACCCTGTCGCTTTCTTCACCCATTCTGGTCGCAGGAAATACGATCCTGGAAAACTTGCTGCGGGCCTCCAGCTTTGACTTTGCAACCGCGGACGGCGGCGGTATTTTTGTCTATCAGTGCGATCAGATCTCCATCTTGAACAATATCGTAGCAAAGAATACGAGTGCCGCCTCGGGGAATCCCAAGTGGGCTTATGCGAAAGGCATCCACGTGCGTCAGTGCGACAGTTGCGTTATCTTGAACAACACGGTTGCCGACAATCAGGCAGCCGATCACATTTACGGTATCTATGTGAAAGCAGGGACAGCAGCCGTGGTGGAAAACAACATCACGACTCAACACACTGCGGCTCCTACGTCAGTGGGACTGTGTGTGCGAGGCGACGGTTTCCTCGCCTCCGATTACAATAATGTATGGGGGAACCTCCTCAATTACTGTGCAGAAATGAGCCAGGGCAGCCATGACATCTCGATGGATCCTCTCTTTGTGGATCCCGGGGCCGCTGATTACCATCTCCAGTCGGAATCACCCTGCATTGATGTGGGAGACAACTCGGCCCCAGAGCTTCCTCCCACAGACAGAGACGGTGACATCAGAATTCTGGATGGGAATTGCGACGGTGTGGCGGTCGTGGATGTGGGCGCTGATGAGTTCACCAGGAGCTGCTGCAAAGATAACGACGGGGACGGCTATGGAGATCCTGCGAGCTCGTTGTGTCCGCATCCCGAGTTGGACTGCGACGACGCCAACCCTGACGTCAATCCCGGCATGACCGAGATTCCCGGCAATGGAATAGATGACGACTGCAATCCAGGGACGCCGCCCTGGGGCACACCAGCCGCCACGATGGCCGGTATTGCAACAGAGGAGACCCTCTCCGGCATGGTGAATTGGGGTCTTCTCCTTCTTGGTCCGGTCGCCGTCATTTTCCACTTTCTCAGGGCATCGTTTTTCCCGGCCGACTCGTGTTCAAGAAGGAAAAGAGGTTCCGGACCTTAGAAGTAATACCTAAGCCCGCACAAACCGGTTACTCCACTGGCATCGAACCCGTCTTTCAGTTTGACCTTTGTCGTGCATCCGACTCTCGGTACGCGCAAATACGCGCAAATAGGCCCCGCCCTTGTCGTATTTCTAGCCCACTTCGAGATTGAGCGCCAGGTGATCGCTGAAAAACATGTCCCATCCACACCACCCTTGCCACCCTTGAACACAATGGTGTCGTTGATCTCCAATTAACCCGAAAAATGCAATTCACCTAAAATAAGGAGGCATCGTTTCCCCATTTTCCATGGGATCTCCTCTACTTGAGGCTCTGCAAGGACTCAAGAAAGGAGATACGAAACGATGCCATCAAAAAGTATATCATATCTTTTGTCCAAAGACCTTCCTGTTGTGTTCACGAACAAGGCAATTAGTGGCTTTGGTGGGTTCTCGATCGTGGCGAGATTTTGTCGCCGCATTGGTCTTATCGAGACCTTTCGTGAGGACTTTCCTGACAGGAAGAGATCGAACAACTCGATCCGTTCAGTTGAGATCGTATTCGCCTTTCTGGTGGGGGTACTCCGGGGGGAGCTAAGCGCTTTGCCCATGTGTCATGGCTCCGCCAGGACGTTCCTTTGCAGAGTCTCAGTTCACCT
>FWPU01008082.1_pt1 | contig 12989 bp, 9 predicted proteins | sample 2228361 | NCBI WGS metagenome assembly FWPU01 (sample SAMEA103939777, study PRJEB20133) | metagenome | reverse complement strand
CTAAGAGAATTTATTTCAAGCACACTATCCAATATGCAATGGAAAAAGACTGTGGCCCCTGATATAATTTTTCCCCTTAATATGGCAAAGGTAAAGATTAAGGTCAAACAAGGTACTCTCCCCAAAGAACCCTGCGAGATAGGGGCGTTGTTTCTCTTTGAGGAGGCCCCTCTCAGCCCTATCGCGAAGACCCTGGATAAGGCCCTGGGTGGGGCCATCTCTGGCCTACTCAAGAAGAGAGAGTTTAAGCCAGGATTAAACAGGATGTATCTCTTACCAACTTATGGTAAGGTTCCTGTAAAGAGGCTACTGCTAGTGGGTCTGGGTAAGGAAAAGGATTTCTCCCCAGACAAGCTCCGCCAGGCCTCGGCCACTGCTGCCCGTGAGGCGAGGGATTTGGGGCTGAAAGGGCTAACCCTGCCCCTTAATCCGATAGTCCTTGACGATATCTCTAGAACCTCCCAGTCTCTTGTGGAGGGCGTACTTCTAGGGCTCTATCGCTTCCAGAGGTTTAAACACCCTGAGCCTGAGGAGAAAAAGGAGCTTGAGTCTGTTACCCTATTGGTGGAAGAGGAAAAAGTAGCCGCAGGCTTAAGCCTGCGCCTACAAAGGGCAAGAGAAGGGGCGAGGAAGGGGGAAATTGTCTCTGAGGCGGCCTGTTTCACAAGGGATCTGGTGAACCTGCCATCCAATGAGGCCACTCCTGCCGTGTTGGCCCGGACCGCCAGGGACATAGCCAGAGAATTAGGATTGAAGGTGAGGGTGTGGGGTGGGAATGCCTTGAAAAAGTTGGGGATGGGCGGAGTTATCAACGTGGGCAAGGGGAGCAACAACCCGCCACAGTTTGTAGTACTTGAGTATGGTAGAAGAGGAAGGGGCGACACCGTAGCCCTCGTGGGTAAGGGCGTCACCTTTGATTCGGGCGGTATCTCTATAAAACCTTCAAAAGATATGGACAAAATGAAGGGCGATATGGCAGGGGCGGCCGCTGTTATGGGTGCTATGAGGGCCCTGGCCAGGCTAAGAGTCCCACTCCATATAGTTGGACTGCTTCCACTGGCTGAAAATATGCCAAGTGGTGCGGCTTATCGTCCGGGAGATATTGTACAGTGCTTTGGTAAAAAGACCGTAGAGATTATCAGTACGGATGCCGAGGGCAGGCTCCTCGTGGGGGATGCCCTGGCCTATGCCCTACGCTATAAGCCCAGGGCAATAATAGACCTTGCCACCCTCACCGGGGCCTGCGTGGTGGCCCTGGGTAATTTTGCCACAGGGATGTTGGGGAATAATGAGGAGTTGAAGAAGAGGGTAAAGGAGGCGGGAGAGGCCTCGTGGGAGAGGGTCTGGGAGCTTCCCCTGTGGGACGAGTACGATGAGCTTATGAAGAGCGATATAGCAGACATGAAGAACGTGGGCCCGGGGGTGGCGGGGGCTATTGTAGGGGCCTGTTTTCTCAAGAAATTCGTTCAGGACATCCCGTGGGCGCACCTGGACATAGCTGGTACTGCGTGGGCGGATAAGGGCGGTCCGTACTGGAAGGAAGGGGGTACGGGTCTGGGGGTGAGGCTCCTGGTGGAGCTACTCTCCAGTTGGACTAGATTCTCGGGTAAGAAATAAGGGGCAGGTTGTAGTGTATCGAGTCATACCAGAGGCAGAACCGCTTTTGGCGGATTTTCTCGGCCATACAAGGAGTTCCTGTTGGAAGAGATACAAGGATTAAAGACGGCGGCAGAGCTGGCGGCCTTATCGGCAAGGACGGCTCCGAAGTCTAAGGGGGAGGATTTCATAAAGATGAGGGTGATAGAGGGGGAGGAACTGTGCCGCCTGGCCCAGGCCATGGTGGAGTATGGACAAAAGACCGGGCGGAGTAACTTTGATAGAGATGGAGATAACGTAAAGAACTCCTCTGCAGTGCTCCTGATAGGACTAAAGGATGCCACCAACTGCGGCCTTAATTGTGGGGCATGCGGGTTTGACACCTGTAAAGATAGGGTAGCCAGCGAGAAGGAGGAGTTTAAGGGTCCTCAATGTGCCTGGAGGTTACAGGATTTGGGCATAGCCGTTGGGTCGGCCGTGAAGACCCTGTCCATGCTCAACGTGGATAACAGGATTATGTACCGCGTGGGGGTAGCGGCAAGGAAGACAGGGGTATGCGATTGGGACGTCGTGGTGGGAATTCCCCTCTCGGCCACTGGGAAAAATATCTTTTTTGACCGAAAATGGCCCAAGTGAGGATAAATCAAATTTTTTCTTTTAACATGTAAGGGGGCTCCGCCCCTTACCACTCCGCCTAAGGCGGATAGAAAGAAGAGGCATGCTAAGATAGAGTAATTGTCATTGTGAGTGAACCGTAGCCCTGGTCCGCCTGAGGCGGAGAAGCAAGCCCATTTTTTCTTGTAGCCGCAACCTTTGGGTTGCGCTAATCCGCCTCAGGCGGACTAAAGCCTGCGGCTACTCAGCCCTTCGGTCTTCGCAATAACCTTCGGATCACCCTGAATTTATTTCAGGATCTTCGGGACTACGTCCCTCGCAATGACAGTTTGGTCTACGGAGTTACAAAGTTTTTTTCCCCCTCCATTGATGAGAGGGAGTAAGGGGAGGGTGAAATCCACCGCAGGCTAAAGTTCGCCAAGGGCGAATCTGCCTCAGGCACGACCTGCGGTTACGCATCTTGCAAAGGTCTTATATTCATGAAAAAGATTAACGTCCTCATTACCTCAGGCCCCACCAGGGCCCCGCTGGATGCCATCCGTTTTATAAGTAATACCTCAACGGGCAGGCTGGGGAAGGAGATTGCCTCTGAGTTTATAAGAAGGGGGGCGAAGGTTGCCTTTGTTTATGGGAGAGGGAGTGAACGACCCGAGAAAAGGGCGAAGATCGTTGAAGTAACTACGATAGAAGACCTCCTCCACGAGCTAGAGGGTCTGAGGGGTCAAGATTTCCAGGTGATTGTCCATGCGATGGCCGTCCTGGACCACGCCCCTGAGAAGGTTGTAGAGGGAAAGGTGCCGTCAACGGAAGATTGGACAATAAAGCTGTCGCCCACCCCCAAGGTTATAGACCGAATCAGGGTCTGGTGGCCGAATTCTTTACTTGTGGGTTTCAAGCTGGAGGTAGGTAAGAGTAAGGAGGAACTGCTTGAGATAGCCAGGCAGGCCATGAACCAGTGGAAGGCCGAGATTGTAGTGGCTAATGACCTGAGGGATATTGCCGCTGAGAAGCACCTTGCCTACATCCTTGGCCATGGGGGAAAACTGGAAGCCATAGCCAATACCAAGAAGGAGATTGCTGAAAGGCTTGCAGAATTGATTCATAGCTCGTTGACCGTTGATGCGTCTTAGCATGCCTGTAAGGCTCCCCTGCTCCAAAAAGTAGATATTTGTAATCATTTAATACACTCATCGTGTAAGTTTCTTTTACATTGGGTGTCTTTAGGCTAAATCTCCAACATCTGAGGCTTGTATCCCGTCTAATCCAATCCGCCGTCCTATTATTCGTAATATTTTTGAACACTAATGATAATTGGCATAATAATTTTCTGGTCCAGCCCTAAGTCTTTTTAGACTAAGGTCTTTCACACCTTTTTCCTTCCCTCAATCTCTTTGGTATCTAGCTTGCTTTTTAGCCTCTCGGTGGCAAGTACGGGCTTAAGCTACAAAGGAGGTGATCCATGCTAAACAATCCTATTTTGCTTTTACGAGCTTTTTTGTGTCTGTTTCTCTGGTGTATCCCTGGGCGGGGCAGGAACCTCACTCTGAAAAGCCCGAGGGTATAGAAAGGAGTGAATGAGATGAGGAAGGAGTTTCTTATTCTAGGAGTATGTGTTGCGTGCCTGTTTACAGTGTTATCCCCCTTTAGTATAAGTGAGGTTCAGGCTACGAATGGAAGGGACTATGCGACCCTGGCGAATCATCTGGCAACCCTGCTACAGTCCGCAAGGCTCGTTATGGCCAGGAACCAGGACATTATAAACACCCATGGGGCCAGGGTAGGAGAGCCCATCCCTGAGGGGGTTCCGGTTTCCTTCAAGGGTCTGGTGCCGGCGGTGTTCGGCAGGCTGGTGGCAGATGATTTTATGGGTAAAAGCGGGATTACCTTGAAGCAGACAACGCTGGGTAAGGGGCGACGAGGGCCTCGCAACGTTTACAATGCCCCTGATGAGTGGGAGAAGACAGTGCTGGAGAAGTTTAATTCACGCTCCTATCCCAGAGGAGTGGGCTTTGGGGAATTCGCTAAAAGTGAGGGGGCCTTCGGGGAGGTCTATCGCTACATGCTACCAGTTTACATTGAGGCACCTTGCCTCAAATGTCACGGTGAACCGGCAAATAGCCCTACTGGGGATGGCCTTGATGTGGCTGGTTACCCAATGGAGGGCTATAAAGAGGGAGAACTCCGAGGTGGTATAAGCGTGACAATCCCTCTCAAGGAAGTGCAGCACTTCTCTGTAAACTCAAAATTCTTCCCTTCTTTTACAGGTGAACCTGTAGAGGGGGAGCGAGAACAATGAAAAACATACCTAATCTCCTGGGACTGGGATTCGCATGCCTTGCAATATGGGTCTATCTCTGGCTAGGGAGTCCCAGTCTCGGCCCCCGCCGCTTGTAAGTTTTCCTCCGTGATATGGGTATCATTAAGTGATAATCTCCATTGTGTAATTAATTAGTACACCATTTTTGTAAGACGCATTTAAAAGGAAACTTTTAGTTAAGAATTGCCATTTCATACACTTACGTTGACAAATCTGGCTGACAAAATCTACTACCTCAGGTTTTGTAATATTTTTGGACACCCGCAATGATTGGGCAAGCCATGTCTACATTGTCGTAAGCTTTTTGAAATCAAGGCCTTCGCAACGGTCCTCTTTAATTTGACCTTTTGGTATCTAGTTTGCTAAGGGGAATCTAAAGGCTGAGTATGGGCTTGAGTTTAAGGGGGAATTTTGTAGTACTGGAAAAATTTGATTCACATTCCCATCCAAAAGATGTAATTTACTAATAGCGAGGGGGTATCTCCGGTGGGGTTCATCACTACTTACCTGGCTCACCGCAGAGGAGGGCTGATGTGAGAAGCTTTTATAGTTTTTTCTTGCCAATTTTTATCAGTCTCGTTACCGTGATGGGGGAGGAGGTAGGGATTTCAAAAAAGTTCGGTACATCGTCTCTAGGGGCGGAAGAATTCCTTTCGAGCTTTGGAGGGTATGTGGGGACGCGGGAGGCCTGGGGGATCATAGATAGAATTCACTTTATAGAGGAACAGACTGCACAGGTAGAGGCCGATAGGCTTGGTAACCAATTCCTTTTAAGGACTCCTTTCGGTGGATTTTTATGGGCGTATCAGAGGACAGAGGGGGAAGCTGCCCTATTCCCGCGCAGGGATAATGTCTTTGGTGGTCGGCTTCACAAACAGCCTTTTGTATCTGGCAACCAGGATAAGAGGGAGTACGGGTATTTTATTGATACAAGGAGGCTCAGAAAGTGGCTTGAGGATGAGAAGGAGTCCGAGGACTTCCTATCAAAATTAGATATGGATGCCCAGGGCCATTTTGTCTTTATCGACTCGGATGCAGCGGTAGGAGACAGGAGGTTTGTCAATTTTGGCAGTGAGAACTTTGAGTCCATTGAAGCCGAACTTCGCACCTTTGTAAATAAGGGAAGATGGTACAACCTCGGTTTTGATTTCATGTACATACGCCATAACCCTGTAACGTTTGGCAGGTTTACAATAGTTGATCAGAAGGAAACAGTGGATAGGGATCTGTGGCTCGGAAGGATAACTGTACCGGTCCTTGAAAATATCCATATCTCCGCTTATTACGATGAAAACCACGACGTGCATCGTTTTAAAAATACCAATATTCCCTCCGTTGCCGGCCTCCCAACCGCGCTTATTCCTAATAGGTCCATGCATCCTACCAGGAGAAAATTTGGGCCTGAGTTGGAATACTTCTTTGGTGATGACCTGTACAGGGAATTACTTGTGGGGTTTTACAGATACGAGGGAGAGAATGCAGGTTCACTGGCAGAATACGGTCTAAACAGGGCCTTCCGTGTGGACAGTGCGGGACAGTTCAGTTCTTTGGACCTCCATAATAGTTTTGGCCTGCGCATAGGTTATCAAGAACTTTATAAAGACAAGAACGATATAAAATGGGAAAAATGGGGTTTAGATTTTGAGGCTGCATTTCTAGATAGTGACGAGGTCTCGGGTCCCTTTTCGGGGACCATCTTTTTACTTACGTTACCCTCCGGTGCCACATTCCGAAGGCCAACCACTGCAGTCAGACAGTTTAATGAAGACCTGAAGGAGTTCTTCTTTAAGGGTAATTTTAAGTATCGCTTCGATCCCAGGGTGAAAGACCACCGTCAATCCACGGGCGAAAAACACCATACTCTCGCCGGGGTGCTAAATGTAGATTTTTCCTTCTGGAATATTGAGAGAGAAGGCAAGCAGACCCAAAGGTATCCACTTTTGGGCCTGGCTGAGACTATCCGCAGCTTCCGTGACGATAGGAGGATACTGGAAATTGGAACAAGTTATGAGCTTGATAGACCCAGGCGCCACTTTGGGGGAGTATACTTCCTGGGACTGGACTTTAACTGGGACGTACATACATCCGATAAAGCAGGCGGCATAAATCTGGGGTTCTACTACTAGCCATTTAATTCCTGGATTGTTTAGACAATACAGGGGAGGTAAGAGACATGGATACCGTTGCCAGTGGCCTGCTAACAACAAGAAGATCCCTCTTAAAGGGTAGTATTCTCGGTATCCTGGGTGCTGCCACAATGCCAGGTGCCGCCAGGGCTGAGGAACCCAGCAACATCTCTGGGCATGAAGTTAATAGGGCCGTGGTGCTTACAGATATTCACATTGGCTGGGGCAAATCCAATATAGAAGAAACACTGGAGAATGGAGTATGGGATGAGATTGTCAAGAGACACAAGCCCAACGAGATGATCTTCCTTGGAGATGTGTTTGACCTCTGGAGAAACAAGAAACTAGAGAAGGTTCCTTATAAAAAGTTTTTAGAAAGATTGGATGCATTCGGTGGAAAAATCTCTTATGTAATAGGGAATCATGACTATCATCTTTTAAAGGTACTGGAAGGTGATAAAGATGACCCGGAAGGGATTGGAGAGAGACTTAGAAAACGTGGAGTCGTTTTTTACCACCCTTTCTATCAGTTTCAAAATAATGGCAGAAATTTTATCTGTACCCATGGGGACAACTTTGACTTCTTGTACTGGTTCGAGGTGTTAGAAAAACCTCCAGAGCCTGTACGCGTTTATGAGGAGTTCTACGAGGTGGTGTATGGCGACAACGAAATTGCCAGGGAGTGGGATCAGCAAGGATTTATTCGCGGTGCTTTAAGGTGGTTCCATAAGTGGTTTAAGAGGCATTTCGGGCTGCCGTCTTTCCTGGCATTCTTTGAGGAATTTCAACAGTACCTGGAGGATTTAAAGGATTTAGAAAGTCCGGTGGAGCGCAAGGAGGAACTGGAGGTTCTTGGTTTAAGGACAAAAATTCGTGAACGTTATTTAGATCTTCTAGAATTGTTTCACAAGAAAGATTTAGACCTGAAAAGGGTTCAGAACCACAAACTCCCAAAAAGCATTGGATGGAAAGAGAATGCGAAAGGGTGGAAATTTTATCATCCTTTTAACGAACTAAAAGGCCCCGAGTATTTCTCCAATACCCCAGATATTGTTCTCATAGGACATTACCATGACCCCAGGGTTTTTACCCACTGGAATGATGGAAAATTGATTACGATAAGTGACGTTGGGGCCTGCGCCGAAGGAAAGTTAAGCTACGGGACTATCATTGACGGTGAATATAAGCTTTATCACGAAAAATTATAGCCATGGTTACATCCTGTTGAATTTTGGGAGGAATACATCATGAAATTGAGACGAAGGGAACTGATTAAGATTATGGTGTCCTCTCTTACACCTTCTTTCCTTCTATCGGCCTGTGCACATTCCGGGACTCCCAGGGCATATACACCAACCAGAAAGGAGACAGCCCTTGCCCAGGACAAATTGGGCCTTGAATTTGATGAGAGATTGGAGGGGCATATAACAGAAGGCATCTATGACTTTGAGAGGGGATACGAAGGGGGTGAGCCTATAAGTTTTGATGCAACGGTTATCTTGGACGATTTAGATGGATTCAAAAGAGATTATCGTGGTGAGGCACGTCTTGAGGGAATACTTTCTTGCAAAGGTAAGATCTTTTCTATCGTAGACGGGAGGGTGAAACTTGAGTTTGCGGGTGACCCAGACTTTGGGGAGGGAGTAAGCCGTTTTATTTATGAACTACCCTGTCGCCGTGGCGAGGAGGGGTATTTTGTTAACGGATTCAAACAACTGGACGACCCTGTCCATTTTGGAGAGCAATATCAGACCCTTTATGTGTATTTACATAGAGGTTCCCAGGATGGGCCGATGATAGGTGCGGGTAAGATGAAGGTTGTTAACCAAATGGATCATTTTTTGTCCTATAAGGTGATAAATGGCCCAGAAAAAGAAATATGGGAATTCTTCAAGCGCGTAGGTTTAGAAGCCTATTTTAAATCCCTTAAAGGCTGGTGGCCACTATGGTGAGGAGAGAGGGTACTTTCTTAGCGGATAAACCTTATTTAAGGCCCCTTGCGGAGGGAAGCCAATGAAAAACGAATACGATGTAGTGGTCATAGGTTCGGGCTTCGGTGGTGCTGTTACTGCTCATGACTTGGCAGAGGAAGGCCGGAGTGTCTGTATATTGGAGAGGGGTCCCCAGTGGAGAGGCAAGGACTTCCCCTGCAACTCTGAAGACTATTTTAAGAACATGATAGACCTGTTAAAGAATGTCCAGCTTTTAGGAATAGAGCGTAGTGACTTGTTAAAGTTTTTAAACAAGCTCGTCAGATTGGACCTTTTAAACAACAAAGACGGCCTGATCTATTACAAAAGGGGCGAGAAGAGTCTCAAACGAGGGGTAGATATCGTAACGGCCAATGGGGTTGGAGGCGGTTCGCTAATATATGCCAATGTGTTACATGAGGTCAATGAGAAACACAGCGAGGTTTTTGACGAATGGCCGAGGCCCAGGGAGGGAGGGGACTGGCTTAGTATATTAAAAGGTTATTACCCCGATATAAAGGCCGAGATCGGTGTCAATAAAGCAAGGGTGCCCAGAGAGCCTGAGGGACGGGCATGGCACGATAAGACCAAGGCCCTTAAGGAGGCCTGGAGGCGTAATGGAGGAAAGGGGAAGTTTGATGCGTTAGACCTTGCCATACAGCGCATGCATTACAATAAGGACAAACTGCCGGTAAATATGTGGACTAACGAACCAAGAAGTTGCTCCGATTGCCATGAACTCAGACCCGATAAAGGCAATTGCCTTGAAGCCTTCAGAGAAAGTTATTGCATGTCGTGCGGCAGGTGCGTCCTTGGCTGTCAGAGGCAAAACAAGCATACCCTTGACCTCAACTATATAAAATGGGCCATTGAAAGACACGGGGCACACCTCTACCCGAGGCACGAGGTGTCCATCATAGAGCCTATTAAGGAAGGGCCCTATAACTACAAGGTCCTATGCCATGAACAGCGCAGGGCCTTCAAGGCAAAGGTGGTTGTCATTGCCGCCGGAGTACTGGGCACGACAAGGCTCCTCCTGGGGTGTAAAAATGGATATAGAGGTCACAAGAAAACGCTACCCGATTTGAGCGATAGTCTGGGTCACAGATTCTCTGGGAATGGGGACTTCCAGGCCTTTGTGTTCGACATACCCAGGGAAATCCCGGTAAACAGCTCCATAGGCCCCACAATAACCTCGGAGATAGATTTTACTTCGGATGATCAATCTCAATCTTTTGTGGTTGAGGAGGGTGGAGTGCCAAAAGCCATTGCCCGGTTGGTTAGCCTGACTGCATTTCAAAGAATCAGCGAAAAGGGAATAAAAGCACTAAAGGGCCTTACTGAGGATACCACAGGCAATACCCTGATGTTTCTCTGCATTGGCAGGGATAACGCCTACGGGCAGATGAAGCTGACGGAGGACGGCGAAGACGTAGATATTATATATGACAATGATAACTGGCAGAAACTGACTAAATACGTAAGGGAACAGTTGGAACCCGAACTCAGGAGAATTGCCGAGGCACTTGGGGGAGAATACCACGCCAATCCTATTTGGGAAAAGTTCCCTGAGGAATTCAAGAAAATCGCCACTGTGCACCCATTAGGCGGCTGCCCGATGGGGGAGAGTAGAGAGACAGGAGTAGTTGATGACCAGGGTAAGGTATTTGGTTACGAAAACCTGTACGTGGCAGATGGCTCTATTATACCTGCGGCCCTTGGCGTAAATCCTTCCCTTACTATAGCGGCCCTGGCCCGCAGGATTGCGGAGGGAATTTCTTAAAAGCCTGCCCTGAACCAGAACGGTTCAGGGCCTGTCCTGAAAGGAGGATAACCATGAGAGTCTCCAGGAGAGAGTTTATCAAAAAAACTTGTATGGCCACAACCAGTACACTCCTGCCTGCTCTTCCTTTATCCGTCTTTTCCAGAACTGCCTGGGCAGACCCACCTGCAAGGATTGAGCCCAAAACGAAATATAAAATAGAATGCGTATACGCCTACATCCATAAGGACGGAGTCTACCTTCTGGTGGATATAATCCGCAATTACCAGAGGATGCTCTTCAGGGGTTTTATGGTGGCCGATGGCCATTGGTACGATTTCTCTAGGGTGGAGAAACTCTTCCCGTTTAATCCAGAAAGACATCTCTATTGCGAGGATAATGGGGAAATAGCCCAGATACTACTTAACAGTAACTATATCTACGGTAAGGACCTGCACATTAGAGAAACGGATAACCCCGGCGCCAGGAAGGTGTCTTTTGAGGCGACCTACGAGATAATGGCCGAACCCTTCAGTTCCTCCAATTTCTTTGATCTGGGTAGTGATACCCCCTTTAAGAAACTCGTAGACGCCTTCACGGTGGAGGCCATATCTCTTCTACATGAGGACTTTCCCTATCAAAAGATTACAGGCAATGTAAAGTTAATTGACCATAACGGGAATCCTCTTGAGCAGTTTTCTCTGGATAATGCGAAGTGTGCGATTGCACATCACTGGGGCTGGGCCTTCCCCAACTACGTACTCCTCATGTGCAACGATTTTGGTAATACTGACACAGTTTTAACGCTTTGCTGCAATGAGGTGCTGTCCAGGGCTGCTATAGACATAAAGGTAGGGTACCTTTATATGAAGCCTGACCCTGACTTTAATGTTGTATGTCCTATGGAAGGCAAAGTCCTCCCCTTTGTGGAGGATAACAAGCTTTCCATAATAGCTTACAAAGAAAAGGAGGAAGGTGTGAGAGTAGACATAGACTATAAACACGCAGTTAGGGCCTTTCCTAACTTCTTTAATACATACTGCACGACCTATCTGGGTGTACCATGTGAGGTTATAGACATGTCCACCGGACAGAGGCGAAAGGGCAAAGGTGCAGTTATGGATATCAAAGGGCTTGAGCTTCCATAATCGGGGTTCGCAGGGGGGCTTGAAATTGGGGAGAAATTGGGCTAAAAATGGTTTTTATATACAAGGAGACCTCTGAAAAACTACGAGCTTTGGAGTCCATTGACTGTGTCAATGGCTTTTTCCCAGCAGGTGGGGCAGAGCCCACCTGCTATAGCCCGCATGCTCTGGCATGCGGGCTGGACTCCATAAAAAGACTCCAGTCTTCTAAGTGAAGGTGTAGAAAGACATGGAAGGCCTCTTGCCCCCTGAGCATAAGATCACCGAACGCCGCTACATGAAATTCGGCCCTTTGGCGTAGATAATGAGGGTAACGAGATTAAAGACGTAAGGGGGCACGCCATAGCAGGTGTATTGGAGTATGTAAAAGAACTCGTAAGGACTAAAGAGCAGGAGATCTATCAGGACCTGCCGCCTGCCAAGATAAAGGAGGCGGGCGATACGGCCGCTAAGGAGGCAGTAAAGAGCCTTATTTGCATGCTTAATGGGGCCATAAGGGATAAAAAATACCATGTCACAGAGGAGCTCCTCATGAATCGGTGGAATTCCTACTCCGGCGAGTTTTTCCAATTTATGCTAGAGTTTGCAAAGGAAATAACAGGCGAGCCAGACTTCTGTCTAAAGTTAGGCATGAACAAGATTGTAACGCCCCTTGTGGCCATTATCGGTAAGCCTATTCCCCTGGAATATGTCTACAGGCTGGTGGACCTGGAAGAGAGGTTTCAAAGGGGTTGTGTGAGGATGGAGCCCCTGAACGTGGCCAGGGGTAGGGCTACCTTGCTGCTAAAGGTTACAAACAGGTACAGGAAAAACGTCGGGGAGTATCTTCTTGCCTGTGCGGAGAATACCTGCCGCGTAAGAAAGGGGGTTCTTATAGTAGCTCCTCAAAGGCTACATAACGCACCTCCTGCACGGATAAGGGACATCAAGTGCCTGGCCAGGGGAGATGAATACTGCGAGATGGAGCTGACATGGGAACTAAGCCCTTGCTCTGGAAGACAACTCATCTGGATAGGTATAGGCTCAAGTATTGCCCTGTTCCTGGGCCTTAACTTTTTACTGCCATGTAAAGCCCTAAAATTCATCCTGTCTATCTTACCACTGCTAATATCCTATCATTTTGCGAGCAAGCAGCGTTTTGCCATGGAAAATCAACAAAAAGAAAGGCTCATTGCTGAACAGCAAAAATATCTGGAAGAAAGGTTTAGAGATCTAGAAGATGCAAATACACAACTACAGGCAGCAAATGTTGAACTTAAAGAGAGGCTACGGCAACTGGCAGAGGTCCAGGAGCGCCTCCTCCACTCGGAGAAGCTCGCTGCCCTCGGCCGCTTCAGTTCTTACGTGAGCCACGAGCTTAGAAACCCTTTAACCTCTATAAAAAACGTATTATTTTACCTTAAGAAAAAGATCCCACAGAGCGCCCTGGCCAGAGAGGATCCCAGGGTGATGGAGTTT
>FWPU01010217.1_pt1 | contig 12990 bp, 9 predicted proteins | sample 2228361 | NCBI WGS metagenome assembly FWPU01 (sample SAMEA103939777, study PRJEB20133) | metagenome | reverse complement strand
CGGGCAGGACTGGGTAATTTGCACTATAACCGAAATCTGGATGTGGCAGGCGGCTATACCTTTGAGCATTTGAGTACATTCTGGAAGATGGCGTTTACTATTGGTAACAGGCGTACTGCCCCCGATTTTGTAGCTAACCTAACCGTTACGCCTCTTAACACCTATCAGTACCTTACCGCTCAGAATTTTGCATCAGTTACTTTCTTGCAGGCTGAGGTTACCAAATTTTTACCTTCTGTAAATGTGCGCATTACAGGGTCAGGAGATGCCCAACGTATGATTTTTTTTAACGATGTTAATGCCCTCTCGCAGCGCACCAATACATTGACTTTGTTTAACTTTAAGTTCGAAACAGGTACTTCGTTCAATTTACCGGTAAATCTTTTTTTAACTGCCAGATTAAGCCAAACCCGCGCCCGTACACGAATTGATAATACCAATACGGATTTGTTAAATAGCAATTCAATTGCTCAAGTGCGGGTGTTAATACAATACAGGCAAAAACACCTTACTGGTAAAATGGGTTACCAGCAGTTTTGGTTAAACGGTAATACAGCTCATCTGGTTGAGGCATCGTTATTTTTCAAACCGCCGGCTAAGCCCTTTACCTTTTCGGTTACGGCACAAAATCTTACCCAACAGAAATTTATCTACCAATTTGTCAGGACCGACCTGTTTTATAACCAAAATGCCTATTCGCTTTTATCGGCTTTTGTTTTGGTGGGCATTCACTATTCGTTTTAAGCTGCTTAAGGACCCAAGGCTTAAAAGGCCCTGGACTTTATTTATTCGATTTTGGAAAAAGAAAACCCTCCCGCCGTAACGCGTTTCAAGGCAAATACCTTGGGGTTCCGTGGTTTAAAAACTTTTTATGCTGCTAAGGTCATGAAACTTCAGCACCTTCAGGCGCATGCCCAACATAAATTCATGGGTAGTAAATCGTGTACTAGCCGATTGCCCTGTGGGTAATTCGAACACATAACCGAACCGGAAATGGTCGCCCAGCTCAATGCGTGCCATGAAGCCCAACGTGTTCAGGTCGCGGGTAAAAGCCGCTAGTGTGTAGCTGTTGTCGGCTGTAAGCGCCAGGCCCGCATCGTACGAAAGGCTTGTGTTTATTTCACTGCGCAATAATATCCAGGGTTTAAGTTGAATACGATAGTTCATTTGCCACAGGTAGGCGCCCATAACATACGCATTGCGGTTGTACAGGCCGGTAGCCAGCAAGTCAGCTCCGGAAGAGCGCTTTAACATTTTAGGCATGGATGCGCTTATCAAAAACGTTTCGCTGGTAAGCATAAAGCCTGCTCCGATGGTGGGGTGCCATTCGCTTATGGATGAAAATTTCGGATCGTCCGGATTGATGATAAGTTTACTGTAATCGGTTTGGTAGTTTACTGCTCCACCCTGCAAACCAAACGAGAGTTTCATATCCGATTGAATAGGGAGGTGATAGCCGTATGATAGCTGGGCTTCAATGGTTTTGTCGGATCCGATTTCATCTTGCAGTAAAATCATGCCTGCACCCATGCGGTTATCGGCCAAGGCAATGTGGCCGGCAGCGTTCAGGGTAACCGGACTGCCGTCAAAACCTGCCCATTGCTTTCTATAGGCTGCCGATGCGCTGAAATCGCGCGAAAAACCAGAATAAGCCGGATTAATGAGCAAAGGTGTGGTAAGATACTGTGCATATAAAGGGTCTTGCTGCGCGAATGCCTCCATGCTTAGCATGCACAGAAAAAGCAGAAAAAGTTTTTTCATAGCCTCAGCGTTTTAGGGTAAGGTAGCCGTTATACGATTTTCCGTTGGCCAGTTGAATCTGGTAAAAGTAGGTGCCTGAGGGAAGCTCTTTTCCATCGTTAGAGGTGCCGTTAAACACAACCGATTGGTTGTTGTAATTTGTTGCCTTAAATACCACCTGCCCCCAGCGATTGAAAATGGTTACTTTGTTTTCGGCAGATCCTTCCACCACGCCAACGTATTTTATCAGCAGGAAATCGTTGTATCCGTCTCCGTCAGGGGTAATGCCGTTGTACACCACAACTTCGCCTATCACTTCAATATCAATTACCTGCTGTATGCATAGTCCGTCTAAATCGCACACCTCAAGGGTTACCCGGTCAATTCCCGTGAAGGGATTACCGGAATAATCAATCTGCAGAAAGTATGCCCCGTCAATAAACGCAGGCACACCGCGTGCCGTAACGTTGTTCACTACGCGTAACGTGGTAAAATCAAGGTTATCGTTCGGGTCGCTTACCAGTTGGGTAAGGTCGGCCTGTACTTTTCCTTCAATCTGCGTAGCGAGTGGTGTGGTGTTGATAACCGGTGGCAAGTTGGCAGGGTTGCCACCCCCGCAGGGAGGGGTGAGCACCGTAACCACTACCGGATCGGAAGGCAAACTCGGGCAGCCGATGCCCGGTGTTTTTACAATCAGATAAAATAAACCTGAGGCATTTACCGTAATGGTTTGCGTGGTGGCGCCATTCGACCATACGTATTCAAAACCGTTTGGTCCGGTTAAATCAACCGAGGCGTTGCCGCAGATGGTGGTGTTGCCTGTAACGGTGATGACGGGTTTTGCAGGTGCGGGAATCACGGTAAGCGTTACTGCATCCGATGGTTCGCTTAAGCAGGTACCGTCACCGGTTTGCACGGTGTAATTTCCGCTGGTGGTGGCTAATATCTGTTGCGTAGTTTGCCCGTTCGACCACAGGTATTGCGCATTTCCTGCCGGGGCCGACAGAAAAACAAAACTTCCTTCGCATATGGTTAATTCGCCTGACGGGCTGATGGTGGGTTTGGGAATAATGGTAACGATAGCCTGTACAACTACCCGCTCACTTTCGCAATCGGTTACCGGGTCGTAAATCGTAACGTAATAGGTTTGAGAAGCCACAAGTTCGGGTGTGGTGAAGGCTTCTCCGGTAAACACCAGGTTATTGAGTATAGGGTGATCGTACCACCGGTACTCCTGTGCACCCGTAGCGCCTGTGGCCGTTAGGGTTACGGTACCTGCATTGCAGCGGCTTACCGATGGAGCTGTTGGAGGGGGAGGCGGAGTGCAGGCTGAAACGGTAAAGTTTTCGGTAACCAGATAGCTCCATAGCCCATCTGAATCTTGGATCTGTACAGAGAGGGTATGCGGCCCAGTGGGCACACCCGTCATATCAAGAGCAATAAGTTGGTCGATGGTTGAACCCGGAACGATACCGGGTATGGGTATGGATGTGCCGGTGCCCTGTTCATCATCTATAAAATAACGGGCCGCTACAATTTCGCGGGTTGTGGTGGTTATGGCTGGCAGCACATAAAACGTTCTGGTTTCGGCATGGCTCCACCGGTTTTTGTTATCGCGGTAGCGAAAGCCTATTTGATGAAAGCCGGGTGTAAGCGAGCCGGGCAGGGTTATCGGCACTGAATTGGTCTGCGTACTTCCCGCAGCAATAGGTATGGAATTGTTATTACCCGGCCCCAGGTCGGTGTCGAAAAAATATTCCATGTGCGTAATGCTCGTGGCCGGATCAGAAGTTATAGGTGGTATGATATAAAAACTCTGTGCGCTGGCATGCGACCATTTGCCTTTGTCATCGCGAAAGCGGAAAGAAATGAAGTGAAAGCCGGGTGTAAGCGAGCCGATGTTCACATTCAAAGCTGCAATGTTTACCGTGCTGCCGGGTGTTAAGGCAATGGGCACTCCGTTGCCAAAGCCAGGATCGGCAATTGTTTTATATTCGGCACTTACCAGGTTAGTAGCCGTTGGTACTACCGGTGTGATATAAAATAGTGTATGGTTGGCATGCGACCAGGTACCATTGTTTTGCCGGACCCGGAAACCTAACAGGTGAAAACCGGTGCTCAGTGAATTTGTGTTGATTGAAAAACTGAAATTCACATTGGCTGCTGGCGTTGAAATGGTTACCGGTGTACCGTTTCCGCTGCCGGGGTCGGTGTCGATAAAATATTCTGCGCGGTTGATGATTTGGGTGAAGGCTGTTGCACTGAATAAGCAGCACAGAATAATGAGTCCGTAGATTTTCTGTTGATAGTCAATAGGTTTCAGCTTGCTATAGACTATCGACAACAGGCTTAGAGTATCCGGTATGAGCATTTTAATTTTCATACGCATCCTGCTGCTCAATCGCCCCGATCAATTGTTCACTCTTCCCTGTACCTGTACCTGTACGTTCAGCGTGCCGTTGGGCTGGATGGTTGCGTTTTGAATGTTAACCGAAATGACCTGCGGAATAGGTGGCATAGGCGAAGTGTCGAAGCCGCTGCCCGGATTACCTCCGGAGGGGAACGGAAAGCTGCCACCGTAAATACCTATATCGGTTCCGTCAGTAGCTGCATTCTTGCCGGGCGAAGAAGCCTGGAGCCGGTAATTGGCGGTGGTACTGTACGTATCGAAATTGGTTACGTTAACGAATAAAGGATTTGTGCCAACAATATTTCCTGACCCTGAATTGGAACCTCCGCCCGCCCCCGTAAACGTTGCCTCAAAGATGTTGGTGGGTGTGTATAAGGAAGCAGCACCGATAGTATTTTGATTGGAGATATTATTGTTAAAGGTATTAAAGACAAGCTCGCCATCAAAAATATTTCCGGACGTGCGGGTGAAGATGTTGTTGGTGATGATGACATTCCACAATTTGTACAGGTTGTTTGAGCCTAAAAATATATTTTGATCAATGAATACGGTGTTGCTGTTAAAACCACTGAGGTCGTCTGTGATGATGTTGTTGGCGATAATCAGGTTGGTCGCTGAAGCGGCTGTCCGGCTGCCCGACATACCTATGATGTTATCAACGATATTGTTATAAATCCTCCACCCCGTAGAGGGCTTACTTCCCTGGTACGTCCAAATGAAGTAATTAACACGGAAGCGGGTAATGGTTATGTTATTTACCGTTAATGTTCCGGTACAGCTGATTGAGGAAGTGACAAGTAATCCCATTATCGTTGAGTTTGAGGCATCGGTTGAGCCGTCTCTGAAGAAATTAATATTGTCTATACGGGTAGGTTGCCCGAACTGGTTATTGGGCCCATAGCCTGCCCCGATCACCACTAACCGCTTGCTGATGGTTATCGTGCCGTAAGAAAAGGGTGATCCATAAATGTAAATGGTATCTCCTGGCGATGAGGCGTTTTGTGCATTAACAAAACCGGTATTGCCGCTGCCGTTAAACTGTGCCGGCCGCGTGTCATCGTTGCTTACGGTACGAACGGTTGCCAGTGCTGCTATGGAAATAAGTGTAAAAATGATAGTTAGATGGGTTTTCATGGCTGAACGATTTATACCTTAAAGGTCAAGAATTGCCCATCATGCCGCCTCCCCGAAAAAGGGGATTTTTAAAGCCGTGCAGTAACTTGGGAGGTTTGCTGAGTAATCATAAAAAATCACCAAAAAAGGGGAGGTATTATGGTGTTGCAATTGCCTTTCTTTGTGAATCCTGCTATGAAGACCATCTGTATATGGGCAATATTTCTCACTGCCCAAGCCATAAAAGGCCTGGCACAACAACAACAAACACTTGAAGCCCAGGAGAACCAGATCAAGGCGATGCCCAACGACACCAGTAAGGTAAACCAGTTAAATAAACTGGCAGCGCAGGTTCAGTATAAAGATCCCATCCATGCAATAGACCTGTTACAAGAAGCCAAAACGATTTCGGAGCAACTGAAGTACGACTACGGCCTTTCTGTAGCACTTGTTCAGCGGGCTACTTTGTTTTTTTATGAAATGAAAGTGGATACGTCCAAAATCTTAATGGATAAAGCCTACCAACTCGTTCAGGGTAAATCGGATTATGCTTCGCAAAAACAAACTGCCGTTATTATTCAGCGGTATGCAGCACTCTACCAACAAAGGCAAAAATATGATTCAGCGGTACTCAAATACCAGGAGGCTGCTGCTCTGTTTAAGGAACTGAATGATCAAAATACCGTAATTGTTAGTTATTTTAACCTCTCCAACATCTACAATTCATTATCCGATACAGAAAATGCCTTGTTGTATGCACGCGAAACCAGAAAAATTGCCCGTACATCGGGCGACTCAACCTACAAGATGCGAAGCTATATGGCCCTGGCCGATGCGTTTGTAAGCGCAAAGAAATACGACAGTGTTTATGTTATGAGCAAAAATGGATTAGCGATTGCCAACCGGTTGCAACAGCCTTTTCCGATCGGCAAGTTTCAGATGTTGCTTGGAAACTGCCATAATGCCAGGGCGCAATACGATTCATCGGTTTATCGCTATACGTTAGCGTATAATGCTTTTAATAACATCAATCTCGGGTATGAAACTTCGCTTGCATTGTACCACATTGGTCACGCGCACCTTCAAAAAAACGATTTTGTGAGCGCTACGAAATATTTGCAACAAGGCCTTGCAAAAAGCAGAACTCTTAAACTCGATGCAGTGATGCGCCTTTGCCTTATGGATCTGGCAACAGCAGAAGAATACCTTGGTAACTTCCGGCAATCCCTTCGCTACCTGAAAGAATATATTGCTGTAAATGACACGATTGCCCAGCGGAATAACCGAAAGCTCGTTTACGACCTGGAAACAAAATATCAGGTTAAGCAAAAAGAAGCCCGGTTACTGCTGCAGCAAAATGAAATCCAACAAAAAAACCTGCTTAATTATTTGTTGGCCGGTGCAGTGGTAAGCGTTTTGATGATTTCCTTTTTTATGTTTTACGCGTTTCAGCAAAGACGAAGATTACAAGAGCAACGGATCCGGGAACTGGAGCGCGAAAAGCAGCTCATGGCCAGCGAAGCCATTATTAAAGGACAGGAAGAGTAACGTGGACGATTGGCAAAGGACCTGCATGATGGTCTTGGCGGTTTATTATCCGGAATAAAATTTTCACTTACCAATATGAAATCAAATGTAGTACTGGATGCCAACAGCGCTTTGGTGTTTGAACGATCACTGGATATGCTCGATCATTCCATCGCGGAACTCAGGTGCGTAGCCCATAACATGATGCCCGAGGTGTTGGTAAAGTTTGGTTTAACAGAAGCTGTAAAAGCTATTGCGAATCGATCCGGCAATCGGGCATGTTTCAGGTCGATTTCCAGTTGGTAGGCACCATAAAACGAATTGATTCGAACAGAGAAATCATTGTTTACCGCATCATTCAGGAATTATTGAATAATGCGGCCAAGCATGCCAATGCCACCCGTGTGCTGGTGCAACTGGCCTGGCATGATACGGAACTGAGCCTGACTGTTGAGGATAATGGTGTCGGATTTGATACAGCCAAACTCAATCAGAACAGGGGATCAGAATGGACCAGTATCCGGTCGCGTACCGATTATCTGAAAGGCAAAATTGATATACAATCAGGCGAGGGTAAGGGTACATCCGTTCAATTATCTGTTCCGCTATGAAAAAAGTGTTTGTTGTTGACGACCACCCCATGGTAATTGAAGGCATGCGCAGCATGCTGCAGCAACTGCCCGATGTGCAGGTTTGCGGGTATGCCATGAATGCCGCATCGTGCCCGGGATATTTTGTTGCCAATACAGCCGACATTATGCTGCTCGATATTAACCTACCCGATCAAAGCGGCATTGAAGTATGCAGTGCATTGCTGAAGAAAAACCCCGGCCTGAAAATCATAGCCCTTAGCAACTTCGATCAGCTTACCTATTTGCAAGGCATGAAGGATGCAGGCGCCAAGGGATATTTGCTTAAGAATGCTTCGTTGGCGGAGTTGGAAAAAGCAATTAAGGCCGTAAGTTCAGATCATGAATACTGGATTGGAAAGGATTCATTTCGAGAAAGCATTGGGAATCAGAATCAGTTGTTGCTGACCAGACGGGAAATTGAAGTGCTGAAACTCATTGCCGAAGGGCTTACCAACCATGAGATAGCCGAAAAACTTTTTATAAGCGACAGCACGGTAGATTCGCATCGCAAAAACCTTATAGCTAAATTAAATGTAAAGAATACGGCTGCGTTAATACGTGAGGTCGTTGTTCAATTTAACGATTCTTTTTACTTTTGAAATACAGTACAACTGCCAACTAAGTGCGGCAAACAAATCTTTGTTTTAAAAAACCGTTAACTCTTTAATGTTTAGGTTATGTACAGGTTAATTTTTTTCATAACATTTCTTGCGCATGGTGTTTGGGGGCAGCAAAAGCCCGTAGGTATGATTGAAGTATCAGTTAACCATCCGCAGGGCCTTCAGGGAGTTATTGAAGTGAAGGGCCCCGGAGGTTATGCCAAAACCATTACCTCTACGCAGCGACTTGAAAACCTGGCTGATGGTTCCTACACGTTTACGGGCAAAGTGGTAATACAGCGTGAGTCATCAATTAGTAAGGCATTTCGGCCGTTAACCCGCACCGTAATGGTGAAGCTCGACACCCAAAAGGTAAATATGGCTTACCGTCTTATGCCTGGCAGCGATAAAATATGGTTAGGCAACCAGAATGCACCTCCGGGGCAAAGCCTTCATATACTGGCTTTTGCCGATGAAAGACTAACCGGAAGCCAAACCAGCGAAGCAACGGTAAAACTTACCGGTCAGGCAACCTCCATCCGTTCGTTGGCCTTCGATACCGAGGGTAACCTGTGGGTGGCTGATGCCGGACAAATTAAGATGTACCCATGGAATAAACTGGGTGATACAAGGGTGGCGTCAACGGTTAATATTAGTCAGGAAGCTGCATGTCTGGCCTTCGACCGCGATGGCAACCTTTGGATAAGCGATGGCAAGACGCCAAGCCGCATTATGCGTATTCCCAAAGCTAACCTTTCCTCCGGAGGAGGTAACAAAACCGATATTATTCTTACCGGGGCGGCATTTAAAGGTGCTCAGGCCATAGCATTCGATGCCCAGGGTAATTTGTGGGTAGCCAATTATGGTAAGCACGATGTAGTAAAAATTCCGGCAGACCGATTGAGAGCGTCAGATGAGGGAGTTAACGAATTGCAAAGCATTACCTGTATGTCAAAACCACCTGTTATCAACACCTTGAGCTCGCCAAAAGGTATGGCGTTCGACCGCCAGGGTAATTTGTGGGTGGGTTATTTCGGACCAAATGTCATCGTCCAAATACCTGCAGCTCAGTTGGCACAATCAGGCAAAATTACTCCCGACATTCAAATTACCCTTAATGTATCGGTGTTGCTGCATCAGTTGGCTTTTGATGAAGACGGAAACCTATGGACCGCAATGGGAACTGGTGCATTCGGCAAACTTACCCCCGACCAACTCACTTCGACGGGCAAGAAAGCCCCGGCAGTAGTTATCAGCAGCCCGGATTTGAAATACGGAAGCGGACTGGCCATATTTCCGCAGCCCGCTGGCTATCCGCTTCCGCAGGTTGATCGGTGAAAGGTCGAGGTAAATCCGATTAACTTATTCCTCAATACCCAGAATATCCAGCACAAAAGCATACTCCAGGGCCACTTCTTTCAGGCGTTTGAATCGTCCGCTGGCACCCCCGTGCCCGGCATCCATGTTGGTATATAAGAAGAGTCGGTTTTTATCGGTTTTCATGGCGCGCAGCTTGGCTACCCATTTGGCCGGCTCCCAGTACTGCACCTGGGAATCATGCAAGCCAGTAGTAACCAACAGGTTGGGGTAAGCCTTCTTTTCCACATTGTCGTATGGCGAGTACGAGAGCATATATAGATACTCTTCTTTAATGTTGGGGTTGCCCCACTCTTTCCACTCGAAAGTGGTAAGCGGAATGCTTTCGTCCATCATGGTAGTAACTACATCTACAAACGGAACAGCGGCAATTATACCGCGGTACAGGTCGGGCCGCATGTTGGTAATGGCGCCCATTAACAGGCCCCCGGCACTGCCGCCCGAGGCAAACAGTTTGTCTTTTGCCACATAGTTGTTTTGAATAAGCCACTCCGAGCAGTCAATAAAATCGGTAAAGGTGTTTTTCTTATTCAGCATTTTGCCTTCGTCATACCATTGGCCGCCCATTTCCTGCCCGCCGCGCACATGAGCAATGGCATATACAAAGCCGCGGTCGAGCAGGCTAATGCGGTTCGAGCTGAATGTGGGGTACATGGTGGCGCCATAACTGCCGTAGCCGTAAATCCAGCCGGGCAGGGTGCCGTCTTTTTTAAATCGGTCTTTACGGTAAACAATGGAAAGGGGTATTTCGCGTCCATCGCGAGCTTTTACCATTACCCTTTCCGAAGCGTAGTTGTTCTTATCAAAGCCGCCTAAAACGGGTTGTTCTTTTTTCAGCTCTTTTTGGCGGGTTTCCATGTTGTAATCATAAACTGAAGGGGGTGTGGTTAACGACTGATAGTTGTACCTTAACATGAGCGTGTTGTATTCCGGATTATACCCCAGCCCGGCATAGTAGGCCGGTTCGCCAAAATCAATAAAGTGTTCGGAGCGGTCGGCCCATTTGATGATGCGGATTTTGGTAAGCCCTGCGTTCATCTCTACCAACGCCAGGTAATCTTTAAAGAAATCAACATCCTGCAGAAACACATTTTCGCGGTGGGGGATAACGTCTTTCCAGTTTTCCTTACCCGGCTTGTTTACGGGTGTCTCTGCCAGGCGGTAATTCTTGGCGTCTAAGTTGGTGTAAATGTAAAACCGGTCGCCACCGATATGCTCCACAGAATAGTCCACATTATCCATCAGGGGCTGGATAATGCGGGGTTGGTCGGGTTTGTCGGCATCCAGGTATTGGCTAAAGCTGGCATCGGTGCGGCCAGAGCTGATGATGAAATATTTTTTCGATTTGGTTTTGCTTATGCCCACGGCCAGCGTTTCATCTTTTTCTTCGTAAATCAGTTGGTCGGCCGAGACAGGTGTTCCCAAAATATGCCTCTTGATTTGGTAGGTGCGAAGGGTTTCCTTATCAGGAACGGCATATAATATAGAGCGGTTGTCGTTGGTCCAAACGTAGCCGCCCCGGGTATCGGAGATAACATCGGGCAGCAGTTTGCCGGTAGTCATGTCTTTGAATTTTACTGCGTAAAAATTTCGTCCTACCGTGTCCATAGCAATGGCTATCAGGTTGTGGTTGGGGCTTTGCGAAATGAAAAAGTTGAGAAAGTTCTGCCCTTTACCCAGTTCGTTGCCATCAACAATAATTTCTTCAGGGGCATCCAGCGATCCCTTTTTGCGGCAGTAAAGCGGATATTCCCCGCCGGTTATGTAGCGGGTGTAGTAATAATAGTCGTCCAGTTTGTAGGGCACGGTTGAGTCATCTTCCTTAATGCGGCTACGCAGTTCGTTAAACAGTTTTTCCTGCAGGGCTTTGGTGTGTGCCATCATGGTATCGAGGTAGGCGTTTTCGGCCTTGAGGTAATCGATTACGGCCGAGTCGTTGCGGTTTTTTAACCAGTAATAATTGTCAATGCGCTTGTGCCCGTGCTTCGAAACGATTTCAAACGGTTCAATTTTGGCTACCGGTGGCTGAACATCCGGCAGGCGGGTTTTCTTTTCGGTTAAAGTACATGCAGTCAACACACTCATAAGCAATGGCAGATAAAGAATACAGGAAAGGCATTTCATATGGATAACGTTTTATACCTATGCAATATCACCAAATATACCCATAAGTTGAACGGTAATAAATGTGCGGTGCTCCATTAGGATAAGCGGGGTTGCCGTTTGGTTAGTGGCCTATAACTCCATTTGTACAAAGCCGGTTAAAAACCTGCAACCCGCCCGTTTGTTTACCGGACTGGCTTTTCAGGGCATAAGGGCGAGCGGACAAGTATAAAGTTTATCGGCTGTTTTTCCGTAGCTTTGCGTAATTTTTTAGCGGTAAATGGCCGAGAATACCTACAAGTCTAACACCTTTCGCAAACCCGAGCGCAAGGGAAAAAAGAAGAACGGTAATCGTCAATTGAATTTTTTCTCCGACCCGAGATGGGTTATTGCCACAGGATTTTTTCTGGTGGTAGCCAGTTTGTTTTTGCTGGTGGCGTTTATTAGTTACCTTTTTACTGGTAAAGCCGATATGAGCTTGTTGGTAGATAGCCCTCAGGAACCGACCTTACTCGATGCGGCACGCGAGGCCGAGAACTGGTTAGGTTATGTCGGGGCGTGGGTGTCGCACCGGTTGATCTATCAGGGCTTTGGCGTTTCGGCTTTCTTTATTCCTCCGCTTTTGTTTTTCCTGGGTTTTCGTCTGGCGTTTAAGCGCAGCTTAATCCGCTTGTTCCCGGCCACCGTGTTTGTTGTCTTTACAGGCTTGTGGTTGTGTTTGCTGTTCGGGTACATTACCTATACGTATCAGGGCCCGGCTTCGTGGAGTTATCTCGGAGGCAGGGTTGGGTACTATCTGGCCGGTATTGCGCACGGCCTGTTTGGGTGGGGCACATTCATGTTGCTGGCGCTGTCGTTGTTCATCTTCATTATCTTCTTTTTCAACATTACCTCCATATCGGTATTTCAGCCGGCTAATCCCAAGCCCATGGGCAATGCGGCTTTGCCTGATGATGATGTGGTTATGGCTCCGGAATATACCGATGAAAAAGACAACTGGCCCGCGCAGGTGGCTACCCCCGAAACCCCTGTTGAACCGACGGATGACGATAACCTGGCTACACCGCCTGCCGCTGAGGTAAATCTTACGGTAGAACCTAACCGGCGCAACAGCGCGCCCTCCAAAGAAAGCAAGGAAAGCAAAGAGCCCGACTTCATTATTGAAGAACGCACCGAAACCGAAAAGGTGGCCGAACAACTGGTGGAAGAACAAGGCGTGTACGACCCCACCCTGGAGTTAAAAAGTTACAAATTCCCGCCGCTGGAACTGCTGAATGAATACGATAATGCCCGCGTGCAGGTAACGCAGGAAGAGTTGAACCAGAATAAAGACAAAATAGTAGCTACTCTTACCAATTTTAAAATAGGCATTACCAGCATTAAAGCTACAATAGGTCCTACCGTTACGTTGTACGAAATCGTGCCCGATGCGGGTATCAAAATTTCGCGCATTAAAAATCTGGAAGACGACATAGCCCTGAGCCTCTCA